>Ga0209249_1001185_pt1 | contig 26244 bp, 19 predicted proteins | sample SaaInlV_200m_DNA_4_FD_184653 | JGI IMG/M metagenome (GOLD analysis project Ga0209249, IMG submission 184653) | Marine microbial communities from expanding oxygen minimum zones in the Saanich Inlet - SI037_S3LV_200m_DNA (SPAdes) (version 2) | ecosystem: Environmental > Aquatic > Marine >...
AGAACTGGGCCCACCCAGAGGAGCCAGCCGGGAAGACGTTGAGAAGAAGGCAGAGCTTTTAAAGGGTTATGCTGATGCGTTTAATTTAACCGACTGTCAAACAGCAATGGTACGCCTTTCCAGTATAGCAAGCGGTGCCATACTCCTCGACATGGGAATGGAACCCGTTGTACAAATGACCTGTAGAGATAGAAATAGAATAGCAATGCAAAGCGATATACTTGGCGCTGCAAGTCTGGGCATGAAAAATCTTCTGTGTTTGACAGGAGATCATCAATGTTTTGGAGACCATCCTGAGGCCAAGGGTGTTTTTGATTTAGACTCAATTAATCAGCTGGACATGTTCAGGCAAATGAGAGACGAGAAAAAATTCCAGTCAGGTGAAGAGCTGAAATCAGAAGAGCCAAAGCTCTTCTTAGGTGCTGCTGAAAATCCTTTTGCGGATCCTTTCCAATATAGAGCTGCTCGCCTTGCAAAAAAAGTAAAAGCTGGGGCAGATTTTATTCAAACTCAAATCATCTATAATGTGGAAAAGTTTGAGGAATGGATGAGTATGGTCAGGGCCATGGGATTACATGAAAAAGTATCTATTCTGGCGGGAGTTACGCCTGTCAGATCTCTCGGCATGGCCAAGTACATGAAAAAAAATGTTCCCGGTATGGATGTGCCTGATGAGTTAATAAAACGTCTGGAAGGAGCTGAAAAGAAAAAAGCAGAAGGTATAAACATCTGCCTTGAAGTGATTGAGAGAGTAAGGCAAATTGAGGGGGTTTCAGGGGTTCATATCATGGCTGTTGAGTGGGAAGAGATAGTTTCGGAAATAACAGAGAGAGCAGGGCTTCTCCCAAGACCTACACCATAACCTACTCTTTATTTAAAGATATCATCTGATTTCAAGTTTAAAAACGAATGGTGATATTTCCTGTCCAACTATTATTTTATTTTCCCCAATATTTAGTATCTGTTGCGCATCTATTCTCTTTCCGTTAACAATAGTACCCAGATGACTTCCGCGATCAACAACAACGCATCTACCTTCTACTCTGTCTATAAGAAAGTGATTCCTTGAAACATTAAAAGGCGAAGAATCCTGAAGGTACAAATCATTATCAGAAAACACATCCACTCCATCTGATCTCTGCTCGCGTCCGACCTTAAAAGGGAATTTATCTATTTCTATTTCATCTCCATCCAACGCATCCATACTTGCTGTATTTATTCCGGAAAAGACAACAATCATTTCCTGCCTAAACCCTTTATGTTCAACTGCATCTCTACACCGAGTATTCTTACCAAGAAGCATCTTGTTGGCAATTCTCAATCTTTCAAAAAGAGCTTTTATGATTGGTAGAAGCACTTTAGGCTTTTCCTCAAACAGCTTATTAAAACGATCACGGGTGAGCACGGCTAATTGCACATCTTCAACTGCTGTAACCATAGCGGATCTAGGCTGGTCCTCAACCAATCCCATTTCACCAAATATCTGCCCTGCCACTAATACACCAAATACCATTTTTTTACCATCGACTAAATCTGTTACCTCAACTTTACCTGATTCAATAATGTATGCACATGAACCATATGAACCTTTCTCAATTATAACATCACCTTTCCTAAATATTTTCCGTTCCATAAAGTACTCCTTTAAAATACATATAGATTGTGTTTATTTGTAATATACTAAAAAATAGCTATCATGATTATACCCGAGACCATTACCGTTGCCCCTAAAAGCCTTTCTTTAATATTTGTTTCCTTGAAAAATATAACACCATAAATAGCACCAAAAAGAATGCTCAACCGCTTCACTGAAACCATATAAGATACTTCAATAAGGCTAATTGCCTTAAGATGTGTAATTATCATTATAGTTATCAGTATGCCGATAACAAGAAAAAGTACTGGCCTGGAAAACACTTTTAAATAAAAATGCTTGGTTCTGAAGCTGATTACCAGATAGAAAATAAAAGACAATAGAAATGAGTAAATAACACTGAAAAAGAGAGGATCCGAATGTTGTACTGCTATTTTACCAATACAAGCTCCTATGCTGAAGACAAAGGCAACAATAATCATTAATACAGAACCTTGTTCTTTCGCAATTGCCTTAAATGGTTCAAAAAACCCCTTACTGATCGTGTGAACGTTTAGCAAATAAGCACCTATTACAACTAATACAATACCTATGAAGCCAGACCTATCAGGCCTTTCTCCCAGAATGATGTATGACGTGCCTATCAGGAAGACAGGGGTTAATGACAAAAATGGGAGTGTTAATGAAAGGGGTGATACCTTTATTGCCTTCATATATAACAACAAAGCTATTATGTCAAGCGGGACAGCCATCAGTGTCGCCACATAGAAAACGCTATCAAGTTCAGGTCTTTCTATGAATGGTATGATAAACGCCATAAACGGGAGAGCGTACCCGGTTCTGACCCAAGCAATTATAGATGGATCAGTATTATCATCTAATGCCTTTTTACTCAATGCATCCGCAGTTGCCAGACTTAAGGCACAAACGAGCGCATATACAAACCAACTCATTTGAATTTATTATTAAGGATTTCAGTACGCATGTTTGTTTACAAGACCCCTCCAAAGAGTCAGCCACATAATCTCCAAATCGAACCTGAGGCTCCAGTTTTCTATGTAGTATATATCATACTCAATTCTTTTCTCCAGCGAAGTATTCCCTCTCCATCCACTGATTTGTGCCCAGCCTGTTATGCCAGCCTTCATTTTATGCCTCAACATATACTTGGGGATCTTGCGTCTAAACTGTTGTATAAAAAATTCCCTCTCTGGCCTTGGCCCGACAATACTCATATCCCCTTTAAGTACATTAAAGAACTGAGGGAACTCATCCATACTTGTCTTTCTTAAAAAAGAGCCAATTATTGTTTTCCGAGAATCACCCTTTGCTGCCCATACTGGCCCAGTCTCTTTTTCTGCCTGAGTTCTCATCGTCCTGAATTTCAGCATACTGAAAATTTTTCCATCAAGCCCCATACGTTCCTGTCTGTAGAAAACAGGCCCTATTGAAGTTACCTTTACCAGAATCGAGATAACTAACATTAAGGGAGAAACCGCTAATAATATGGTTATCGACAACACTATATCCGCTACTCTTTTAATCACAAGATTCCAACCATACAGAGGAGTATCTCTTAAGCTGATTATAGGCATGCCTTCAAACTCTCCAATACCTCCCCTTAATGTAGCTAACGTAGCAAACTCTATCAAATCCGGAACAACCATGATTGAAACCATCTCATCACCTATATCGTCAAGAATCAACCGTAATCTCTCATGAGCGCTTGAGGGAAGAGTTATTAAAACTATATCAATTTTTTGGTCTATCACAACAGTTCTAATGTTTTCAAATGTATCCAATACCTGAAAACCGTCCAGCGTATTACCAACTTGAGCGCGTTCCTCACTCAAAAAACCTCTAATCATGATACCAAGCTCCGGATGATTATGAACCCTATCCGTAACATTTATCCCCAACCTCCCTGTCCCCACAATCAAGGCATGTCTTAAATTATATCCTCTTTTTCTAATAAACCGTAAAAGCTCACGAAAAATTCTTCTTTCAATAAACAAGCCTATCACACAAATTATCCAGAAATACACAAAAGTAAGTCTTGAAAATTCATATTCTCTCACAAAAAATGTCAATGTAACTAAAATTAAGATAGCAATCGTAGTTGCTTTTGCGATATCCCATACCTCCGCAACTTTTGACGAAATCCTTCTTGGCTGATATAGACCAAACATTTTAAACACCATATACCAGAGAGGAAGCATAATAACCAGAAGAGTAAGGTATGTTAGAAATGGGGGTATGCCTTTATATACTGGAATTAGTGGAAAATAAAAACGCAGACAATAAGCCAATATCCAGGAACAGGATAATGTTATCCAATCGAAAAGCAGAACCAGTGTTTCAAAAAATTTACTATGTTTTTTTAACATTTCTTATTTATCCTGTAAATCCCGTCTAAACTCTTTATATTTCTTTTCTATATATTCTTTAATTCGATCTTTGAATATTGCCCTGTCAAATAACTCGGCATTTCTTCTTATTGCTTGGCAGTTAAACTGACCTTGTACATCCTCAAAACGAGCGACAGCATTTGCTAAAGACTCCGCAGTTTGTTCATAAAAAAACAAACCGGTAGCATTACTATTTCCAATGTTTTTATCCAGTGGAACAATTGTTTCAAGTGCACCGCCCTCACCAAAAGCAATTACCGGTTTCCCACATGCCTGTGCCTCTAAAGGTACAATACCAAAGTCCTCCACGCCCGGAAATATCAATGCTTTACAGTTAACATAGTGCTCTCTAACTATCTCATCTGATTGCCATCCCATAAGTTTTATATTTTTGCCAGCCATCTTTTCCAATTTCTTTTCTTCCTGTCCAGAGCCGATTACTATAAGCGGCAGGTCAATTGAATTAAATGCTTCAACAGCAATATCAACACGTTTATTGGGGGCGAGAGGCGATACCATCAGATAAAAACCATCATTTGCAAACCCAGGTTTAAAATACGAACAATCAACCGGTGGATATATTAAATCAGAATCCCTACTATAGTTTTTTTCTATTCTTTCGGCAATGTATCTGGAAATAGCTACAAATTTGTTCACTCGATTGCAACTTGCCACATCCCATTTCCGCAAATAATTTAAAACAAGAGACGTGGCCAACCTTGTAAACATGCCTGCTCTCTCCTTACCGAAATATAAATTGTACAAGTCCCAAATATATCTCATTGGAGTGAAGCAATAGCATATGTGCAATGTGTCAGCACTTGTAACTACACCTTTGGCAACACAATGGCTGCTTGACAAAACAAGATCATATCCCCTTAAATCAAAACGTTCTATAGCAGTTGGAAATATTGGCAGGAGATGTCGATATTTTTTCTTGATAAAAGGCAGCTTTTGAATGAATGAAGTTCTAATGTCCATATCCTCTATAGTATCAGAAAGGCTTCCTTTGTTGTGCAACAAGGTATACAGATGAGCATCAGGAAAAAGCTCACAGAAGACCTCAAGAACCTTCTCCCCTCCTCGCATACCTGTGAGCCAATCATGAACTAGTGCTACCTTCATATTATCAATAGATGTGATTTTTAGAAAAGCTCACAACCCCTCTTTAACCAGATCGTGCATTCTCAACATACCAACAACAATATTATTTCTATCTAAGACAGATAAAATTGTAATTGGTTTCTCTCTTTCCTGCATTATCTTCAACGCTGAAAAGGCTTTATCGTCATCATAAATGAATATGGGATCATGATTCATTATATCTTTAATTTCCATTGCAAAAATATTCTCCTCTTTCTCGACATGCCTTCTAATATCATAATCGGTAACCAGCCCCAGAATTTTACCATCATTATCAACAATCGAAACTGCACCTGCCAGCTTTCTGGATATTTCTGAAATACAATTTTTTACGCTTTCAGTGCTATTGATTATTGGATTATTACTACCTTTTAACATGACATCAGAGACACTCATTGTTAACCTTTTACCAATCTGTCCACCGGGATGAAGAAGCGCATAGTCAGCCACATCAAATCCCCTCATCTTCATTAAGGCCACCGCCATAGCATCTCCTAATACCATTGTAACGGTCGAACTAGTTGTAGGAGCTATATTGAACGGACAAGCTTCTTCTGCATTTCCAATGTTAATAATTATATCTGAGTACCTGGCTAATGTAGAGTTGGCATCTCCCATTATTCCGATTATCTTTGCCCCAACACTTCTTATTGAAGGAAGGATACCATTAAGTTCTGAACTTTCACCACTTTTTCCAATAGCGATAACAATATCTTCAGCAGCAATAATCCCTAAATCACCATGCATTCCCTCAGCAGGATGCATAAATATAGCTGGAGTTCCAACACTTGACATGGTAGATGCTATTTTCTTAGCAACCAAACCGGACTTCCCCATTCCTGTAAGTATAACCTTTCCTCTACAGTTGAATATAGTTTCTACCGCGCTTTTAACGGAAGAATCAATATGCTCTCTTAGAAGAGAAATACCTTTCATTTCAATATCAATGACACTTATTATTTCAGATTCTATATTAATATTCATCCCAATCCTCCGTCATTTATTAGTGTAGATACAGATAGTTGATACATATTTGTTTCGAGTCTGGAAGTATCTTAGAACAAAAACAAGGTTATAGTATAACTTTAGCACATCATGCTTTGGTAAATTTTGTAAGTTTCTCTCGCTACTTTCTCTTGCGTAAAATTATCTAACACCCTTTGACGTCCCTTTTTCGCCAATTCCTCTCTCAAGTCAGAATTATTGATTAACCGATTTATTTTTGAAGACAAATCCTTAATATCACCTTCTTTAAATGTTAATCCACAATCACCTATAACATTTGGAATCTCTCCTGAATCAGACCCGATAACGGTAACTTCACACGACATTGCCTCAGTCAATACCCTTCCAAATTGTTCCTTCCACTTTCTTGTAGTACGAGAAGGAAGCACTAAACAGTCCATACAGTTTAAATAATTTGGAACCTGAGAAGAAGGAATCGAATCAACAACTCTAATATTATCTGATATTCCCAAATGTTTTCCTTCTATCGTTATCTTATTTCTTAATTCCCCATCTCCTACCAACAAGAGATTAAATTTGTCTTTTATTTTGGATACAGCTTTTAGTAAGTCAATCACACCTTTCTCTACTACAAACCTACCCAAATACCCGATTGTGAAAGCCTCCAAGCACAACTTGGACATTAATTCTGTTGATTCAATTTTATGGAACATCGTAGTGTCTACTCCCAGCGGTATCTCTGATATTCGCTTATTGTCAAAACCCTTTCCTGCAAGTACGTTTTTGACTTCTTTACTACCAGCTATCGCATAATCAGCATTTTTCAGATTATATCTTTCAATACGTGAAAATGGGAATGGGTATTTCTTGTAAATATTCTGCCATGTTACAAACAGGCATTTTATGTTATATTTCTTTGCTAATTTAATTGCCTGATAGGTTACAAAACTATAATGTTCTTCCTCAATATGAAATATATCCGGCCGAATTTGCCTAACATATTTTTCCAGTCTAGGATACCAGTGAAAATGATTATAACCACTTAGTACAATCTTTGTAGGAATTATCTTATACTCATTACAAAAGCCCTTCTCTAAGTTAGTCTTATGCCATCTTGTTGGCACAATTAAGGTTAACTCTACATCCTTAAGCTTTGCCAATTCAATGAACCTTTTATGATATGCCTCTGATACTAAAGCCTTCCATATTACTAAAACCTTCATTTTCTATTTACCTAACAAATATAAGATAACCGGTTTATATAGTCTAATTCTCTTTGAGTATTATAATTTGACAATAAGGTAGTCATTTGTTGCTTTGATTACTTCGTATTTATTTTTCAGATATTCCAGCACACTACTATCAATCACATCCTGTTTAGTCGTAACAAAATAACCGGCACCTTTCTGTCTATAGCTCTCTATACTCTCAATTGAACAACTATTTGAATTCATAGCCCACCCTCTTCTATTACTATAATACAGAAGTTCCGGCCCTCCCCATATACAACCTATTATAAGATCTATTTTAAGTGATGTTTCATCTACTATCTTGCCAGCGATTTGAACCGGATAATCCTTTTCAAGCCTTTTCGCTTTGTATCTTCCAGTTATCTTGTGGTAGCCAATAAGAGGAAATGCTACAATCATAGCCACGAATAGCGCTTGTAAAGTAATTTTCTTAATTCCAGTTAACTTGTATGTAGTTATTAATTTTAGAGAGTTACTAATGGCATATCCGATAAATATAGATGCTGGGACGATAATTGGTATAGTGTAGTATGTGTGCCACTCAACCTCCTTAGCTGCTAAAATGAAGTATATGATTATCGCAAGCAGCCAATAATGAATGTACCTGAACTCCCTTTTCTTAAGTGTGAAAATTATTCCCAAAACAAAAAATACACCCCCAATATATATCAAATCCTTTTCAAATACTTCCGCGTAGAATACCTTCTCATAAAAAGGCAGGCTTGTTAAAAAGTAGACTGAATATTTCATGTAATAGCTAAAGCTTAATGAATTCAGTGAAATATTATTTATGCTTCCTACATACTGGGAATGTTTGTACCACAGAAAAGTAGGTATGAAGCTCAGAGCAACAAAGAGCCATAACTTCCATTGTGTTAAAAAATTAAGCTTGTATTTTTTTAGACAAAGATACACTAAAGGCAGTCCTAAGCAAATCGTGGGGAGCTTTACAAGAAATGCGAGTGTTGCACACAATGTCATGAGAGAAAATCTCCACCACCCTTCTCTGTCTATCCACTCTGAAAAGAAGTAAAGCATGGTGATAGAGAAAAACAACATAGTTGATTCCGGCTGAAAAGACCTGGAATAAAAGAATATATACGGATTTAATGTATAAAAGAGTAAGGTTAGTAATCCAGTAGTATTACCTGCATATTTTCTCGTCAATTTGTATAAGAAAAATGCTCCTCCACAGAAAGCAATTATAGAAACCAATCTACCCAGGTACTCATGAACTCCAAAATATTTGTATAATAAAGCAACTGTAAATGGATACAAATTGAATTCCGTCCCTCCGATGTAACCTTCAGTGTTGCCACCATACGATATCTGAGGGTAGAAGATATTCATGCCATTGTAATAAAAGTTACGTGCTATGGAAGCAGTATAGCACTGCCTCCACCCGGCAACTTCAAGTATAGGTTGTGTTATATTTATCAGTCTTGTCAGAAAGCCCACGACTATAATCAAAATCGAGTATATGGTGTTTTTACTTAACGTGATTAGCTAAAACCTTCTTTCATAATTTTTTTGCGCCTTTTGCGCCTTTTTGTGGCTCAACTCTTTTGCCACAAAAATACAAAGCGATTATTTCCGAATTAAATGTATAAGAATCATCTTGTCTTCTTTTGTAAAAAACCTAAACAGCAACAAGCAAGTAAAATAAGTTAAAGCACTTAAAATAATTACAAATGCAAGATTCAATCTTGCGGTAGTCAATACTATAAATGTTCCCATAATGGCCACACTTATAAACGGCTTAGAAGCTACAGCAACAATATTGGTTTTACAAATATATTTCGCAACATAATATAGGCCCAAGATGAACAAAACGATTTCTGTAATAACCGTTGCAGTACCTGCACCCAAATACCCATAGCGTGGAATTAAACACACATTCAATGCAATATTTACAAATACACACGTTCCAGCCATTATTGCATTAGTCATTTGCCTGTTAACAGCAACCAGAATATTCATCAGAATGTAATTAACAAAAATGAAAATAAGAGCAAGAGACAATATTTTTAATGCTGGAACTGTTTTCACATATTCATCGCCATAAATTGTATATATTAAATGTCCAGATAACAGCAATGTGCCAACTGCTACTGGCAAGGCTATCATAATAAGATACCTGAATGATGCTTGATAAACTTTTCTAAGAGAATCTATAGATTCTTTGTGCAAACCAGAAACTATAGGGAAGAGTGCACTTACAATAAGGGCAGGCACAACACCCATCAACTCTATCAATCTCATCGCAGCCGAATACCATCCAATCTCGCTATTATCTCCCCTGATAATAGAAAGCATAACTACGTCTATCTTGAAATAAATAACTGTAAAGACAACTGTTAGTGCAAGGGGTAATGATTCTCTAAGAATGTATTTCCAGAACTTCATATCAAAGCAGATGCGTATTTTTTTTATACACACACACACTAAGTAGAAACCAATTATTGAACTAATTAAATAGACTACCAGGAACACATTTGCCAAACCAACCAGTCCAAATCCCGTAGATAAAACCACAATTCCTGATAAAAAAAGAAGAATATGGTTTGTTCCCTTCAGGCATGCTTCTATATCCATCCGTTCATACGCATTGAAGATAGCACAATAAAAATCTATCAAAGCTTTAAAAAACATTACACCACCAAAGATCACAAGTAATGTAATTATATCAGTAGAATAATCAGTAAAAAGAACGAACAAACCTATTACAGTGATGCATATAAATGAAAGAACAATCTTTAACGCTAGAATATTACCAACATATTCCCTAGTCAATTCTTTTTGCCTGGACACATTTCTTATAAGTATCGTGCTTAAACCAAAATCTGTCACTATAAAACAAATTCCCGCAAAAGAATATGCAAATGATAATTTACCAAAATCTTCATCACCCATTTTCCTTGCTATATATATGAACAGAAGCGCCGGCAAGACCCTCGTAGATTCTGACAAAATCTTATAGAAGATATTCCGTCTTGCTCGCTTTATTAAAGCGTCTTTTGGCATGTTTCTGATTCCCTAAATTGTGTTAATACCACAGCAAGCCCTAATATTATGCCCCATTGAAGATGAATCCCATGAACAGTTAAGACATTTCCAAGATTATTGATTAAATAAACAATCACCCCTCCCATCAATCCAACGAGCAGACAATAATCCCTGGATCTCTCTAGTGATTTCATGGCACCCACTAAATATTTGATTATACACGTTAACCAGAAAATAAAAGCGCACAAGCTAATTATTCCTGCTTCAACAAATATTTGCAAGTATAGGCAGTGCAAATCGTTCTCTATAACAGAATAGAATTTTGTAAAATTCTTAATAAGCAAAGGATAGTTACCTATTCCTATCCCAAACACTAAATCATCTTTTACCATGTCAAATCCTATTGGATATAACATGAATCTACCTTCTGCTTCATGCAAATCCAATCTGCCCTTGAAGTCATCTTTAATATTTGAAGACAAGAAAATGATGACAAATATTACAAAGGCCATTAATAAGGGAATGGCAACTCTTTTTCTTACTTTAGTCAGTCTTACTTTAGTCAGAAAGAAAACAAGAAACATTGTCAAGGCTAAGGAAATCCAAGCCGTTCTTGAAAATGTTAGAAACCAGACCATAATTGATATCATTGTAAAAGCACATAATGTAATCCGCTCCCACAAAGACACACTTGTCATCAACATACCAAAAAGGACAGGTATTATTAAGCTAACATAACCTGCTAATGCGTTTGGATGTCCAAAAAAGGAGTAAGCACCGGGCCTTTCAGCACACACACTTTCAACTCCTGCTAAATAGCTAACGATTCCAGATATAGAAACAATAACGGTAGATAAGACCAGAGAATACATAATTACTCTCATCTTTTTATCGTCATTTACCAGATTTATAGTCAAATAATAAACAACAATAAGCTCTAACCAACGTACAACTTCTTTTGCTGTTAACGAAAAATCCATAAATTTTGAAGCTGATAATAAGATGCACAGCATAAAAGGAAAATAGTAGTAAATTAATTTTCTATTTCCAAAATGATTCTCCCTTCTTGCTACTAGTCTAAATATACAAACGAAAACGAGAATAGACATAACCGTTTCTAAAGGATAAATTAATATGCTATTTAGATTTATCAATCCTTCAAATGGAATGGAAACAACAACAAATGCAATACCCAAATACGGCTTGTAAACAATCACGCCCGTAATTACACATACTACGCTAATTATATAAATCCAGAACATTATTCCATATCCCTTTAGAAATTAATATTTAAGAGAAGTCTTAGTTAAATGACACCGACTTGTATTCTGCGACATCTTTGGAATGTTTCCCTCCGGCATCGGAGTTACCGGTGGAATGCCGTGCATGTTTGTCATATTCCAATTATTCACACAATAAAGATACGATTCTCTATTGCCGCTTTACATATGACAAACCTTTCATAGATATAAGCAAAATATTGAAAGAACGCTATAACAATATCATCTCTAGACCTGAGAGTTCTTCCCAATATCAAGAGAGGAGGACATAGTATAATTAACAAATTATTGTGATATAATATGTTCATTCTTAGCTTTACACCAGATCCCTTACCGTGAATTTTTAATAGACAGACCATATCCCCCGCCCTTTTTGCCAGGGCAAATAATCTTTTAATTGTCAGTTTCTTTAATTGATGTACAACAATCATATCTTCCGAGAAATATAATTCACCATATTTTAAAGAACGAATTGCCAAGTCCCTATCTTCATGTCCATAAATAAAACGCGGATTAAAAGAATTTATTTTATCAAGTGTTTCCCTTCTATATCCAATATTGCACGTCAGATAATAACCTTTATATGACTCCATAACCACATTTGAAATCGTTGTTTTAGCACTTTCATAATATGTTTTTCCTTCTACACCGATATATTTTCTGTCTTGTAAAGTTCTTACCCCCTCTTCAAGCCAGTATTTATTAGGTATACAGTCTCCATCTGTAAAGAAAACATACTCACCCTCGGATCTTTCAATACCAATATTTCTGAGGTTTGACAACCCGCATCTGGAATTCTCTACAAAATAATTAATTCTTGCATTGCGGTAAGAATTAATTATTTCACCGGTCCCATCAGTCGAACCATTATCAATAACTATAATTTCGAAATCCCAAAAGGTTTGCCTCACTAAAGCATCAATACACTTTTTAATATATCTTTTTTCATTAAAAACAATTAAGACTACACTAACTTTCATATTCTCCCCATAAATGAAGATTTTAAAAGGCTGAAAGGATTCATACTTATACTTGCACCTAAGAAGCAAGCATGTGTACATGAACAACATTTTATTTCTTTACGAACCTTCTCGGCATCTTCTGAAAACCAGACTTTTTTAAAATCATAGTTCGTCTTTCGCACATTGCCTATCTGCTCTGTCAATTCACAAAGCCTAACATCACCACTGGAATCTAACACTCCAATTATGCCTCCTGCCTGGCAAGTAAAAGGAAGTCTGCCGCCTCTCAGAACTGATGTATACAAAGTATACAAGTATTTGAGCCTGTTCATACTGATAAAACGTTTCACTCTATTTGGTAGCCTTCTCTGGGCCCAGTATTCCTGATAATGTAATAATTCATTCGAAAGTTTGCTCCATTCTTCATGTGATGGCGGTGACAGGTTCTTGTCATAGGGATTTCCTCTCATCGGTGACGGGCCATGATCATCCACTGGCAAGTTATTTTTTATATACTCCGACAAATCAACAATCTCATTAATATTTAACTTGTTTACAACCGTAATAATATAAATAGTAAGATTCGGATAATTCTTCTTCAATGTCGACAACCGCTTAGCTGTTTTCTCAACTTTTCCAAAACTTCCATCAACCCCTTTTATTAAATCGTGAGTTCTCTTTAATCCATCAAGTGGAAGGCTGAGTGTCAGATTTAAGCTCGGGCATTTCTCCAAGATCTCTTTTGTAGCACGGTATATCTTATCTGTGTAAAACCCATTTGTAGGAAGATGAATAAATTTAATTTCATTTTGCAAATGAAATATTTCACAAATATCTGCCAAATCGTCTCTTAATGCCGGTTCCCCTCCGGATATAAACAGGCTATTCAATCTTCCTAAAGAATTTGATATTCTCCTAATCTCATCCAAGGATAAATCGGCAGTATTAGGATTTTCCATATTCTCGACATTAAAACATGTTTTACATCGAAAATTACACCTATCAGTAATAAAAAAAATCAGTGAGTCTACTGCAAATTTATTTGCATAGTATCGGAAATAGGGCCTAACAATCTTATTCAGTTTACGAAACATAAATTCTTTGCTAATTTCCTCTAATAATCAGAAACAGATAAAATAATACAAGACTGAGTGAAGGTAAAACTTTAGTAATTGTACAAGAAAAATCCACTGAGTAACGATGAATTGCTTTGCCAACTGCAGGCTTCCTAATCTACCAATTTATATTTCTCATTGTCCACTTCCCTTTAAAACCACATAGAATGTTTTTAACAATATCGTTAAATCCAGTCCTAGTGACCAATTATCAATATACTTCAGATCAAGAGCCATCCACTCATCAAACTTTATCTTGTTCCTCCCGTGTACCTGCCATAAACACGTCAAACCTGGTTTCATGGAAAGGCGTCTCATCTGCCAGATTTCATATTCTTTCACTTCTGACGGTATTGGCGGTCTTGGCCCAACTAAGCTCATCTCTCCTCTTAAAACATTGAATAGCTGTGGAAGTTCGTCCAAGCTACTCTTTCTTAGAAATCTCCCAAAAGAAGTTGTTCTAGGATCATTTGACATTTTGAAAACAGGACCATCCATTTCATTGTGCTTTTCTAATAAACCTTTAGCATCTTCAGCTTTTTCAATCATTGTGCGGAATTTGTAAAATCGAAAATTTCGCCCATTTAGGCCAGATCGTTTTTGTTCAAAAATTACAGGACCTTTTGACGTTAGCCTAATTATCACAGAAATCAGTAAAAATACAGGAGAAAGAAGTATAATCAATATTATAGAACCAATATAATCAATAATAGTTTTAATAAAAATACTATCATGATGATATATGGGAGACGAAACAAAAGTAAATGTAGGTAATCCAAAGAACTTTACTAATGTTAAACTCGCAACCTCAGAATTGCGAACGATTTTATACGCTTGACAATCCGGTATAATTCTTACGGTAATGCCCATTCTCTCCGCAAATTCTATATACGATTCAGGATCTTTAATAAGATCAAGTGATACCGCAAAAACTACCTCATCGATAGAGTAACTCTTTAAAATGGTATTATAATCATTTAGTATTCCTATAGTCTTTATTCCCTCGTGGACATCTTGTTCAAAGAAATTATCTTCTATTCCAAGACACCCTATAATATTATATCCAGAATATTGAGATCGCTTTAATGCGCAAATAACATCTATAGCTCTCTGTCTGTTTCCAATTATAACGACATTCTTTAAATTATATAATTTAGTATAATTTTTCTTTATGAGGTGATAAGTAATTCTCCTACTAGTGACCAGTATTAAAACATTCAGAATATAAAAAGTAAGAAGAAATATTCGACTTACACTTTCTGCATTCTTTAATAAATAAAGACAACATATTAGAACAGCCATATTAATAGATACCAGCCTGACAATTTTAAATGATAAGTTGGAAACACTACCTTCTCTAATGAGTTCATACTTATAAAAAAGGCTGAAGGAGGTGTACCATATTATAATTATTACAAAAAGTATAGAATAGTAATCTAGTTCCAGACCGCGTATTGAATGTGGCAGACAATACGATTTAATATGATAAGCCACAATAAAGGCTAATGCTGTAAGCATAATGTCAAATAATCTGTACACTCTTATTAAGTTAACACTTGTATTATGTTTCATTTTGATACCTTTGTAAGCACTATAACAATTAATTCTCTAATCAATAGAAACAAATAAACTGCATTTGTAATAAAATACCTCTTCCACATTCTTCTAGGTTCTTGATAAATACGATATAACCACTCTAACCCTTTGTTTTGTACAAATAGTGGAGCACGTTTTGTTTTGCCTGCAAAAATATCAAAGCTACCTCCAACGCCCATAACAAACCTTGCATTTAGTTTATTTTTATTTCTTTTTATAAATATTTCTTTTTTAGGTGAAGAAATACCAACAAACACAATACTAGGTTTTAAAGATGCAATCTCATTTACAACAGACATTTCGTCTTCTTCTTTAAAATACCCATTATGAAATCCTGCAATTCTTAGCTTAGGCAATCTTAATTTAAAAGATGATACCATACGATACAGCACATCGTCGGTTGCACCCAGAAAATACACACCAAATCCATACCTTTCTGCTTCTGATAATAAGTTATACATCAGATCAATACCGGCAACGCGTCCTTTTGGTTTTAAACCAAATAACCGCATTCCATAAACGATACCAGCACCATCAATGTTTATCATATCTGCACCTTGAATTGACTCTCGGAGCAAAGGATCATTTCTACTCTTAACTAACTTTCCTACATTTAATGCTACATGCTGAAAATTATTTTTTGATCGAATCGACTCATTAATTGTATCAAGTGATTCGCGCATAGACAGGTTATCTATGTTAAAGCCAAAGAAATCTATTCTAGATCTAGAGTTCACTTAATCTTTTATTTAAAATATCAATAATCCGTCCAGAAGCATTTCCATCCCAAAGCGAAGGAATTATTGAATTTATATTGGCATTACTTAATATTTCTTCAACTGATTTAATTATTTTTTCAGTGGATATCTCAACAAGTTTGTTTGTACCTTTCTCTATAGTAATTGGCCTTTCAGTGTTCTCTCTTAATGTAAGGCATGGAACACCCAAAGCAGTTGACTCTTCTTGAATACCTCCGGAATCTGTTAAAACAACTTTTGCGGATTTTATTAGTTTCAGAAAATCCAGATACCCCAACGGTTCACAAAAGCAAATATTCTGTGAAGAAATCATATAATTGGAATCTTCTAAATCATCTATCTTCTTTTTAGTTCTAGGATGGATCGGAAAAATAATTTTTATTTTCTCCTGGATTTTTTCTAACGCATTAAGGATCTGCTCAAGAACAGTTTGATCATCCACATTACTAGGACGGTGTAATGTAACAAGAACAAAATCTTGTTGGTTAATATCAAATCTACGTAATACTGTTGAACGATCTGCTTTGTCTAAATAGTGAAAAACCCAATCAATCATCGTATTGCCAACATGAAATATCTTTTCATCTGAGACGCCTTCTGTTTTCAAATTCTCAAGTCCACTTTTTTCAGTAACGAATAAATAATCTGAGATTGAATCTGTTAAAACCCTATTTATTTCTTCTGGCATTTTTCTGTCGAAGCTTCGAAGACCTGATTCAATATGGGCAACTTTAATATTTAACTTAACCGTCGCCAATGCACACGCTATAGTAGAGTTGACATCTCCCGCTACTAAAACTATATTCGGCTTTTCTTTAAATAATATACTTTCAAACTCGACCATAATTTTAGCTGTTTGCTTTGCATGGCTATCAGACCCGACACCCAAGTAATAATCTGGCTCAGGCAAGCCTAGTTCATCAAAGAAAATTTTTGACATATTGTTGTCATAATGCTGCCCGGTATGAACCAATATTGGATTAAAATTAGGATGTGCTACCATGCGTTGATGGATTGGTGAAACTTTCATGAAATTGGGACGAGCTCCAACCACATTTATTACTTTATGCACATGTGTATTATTTTGCATATATACTTATTGCATAATACATCCAAGCCTGGCTCCATCGGATGTAATTAATTTTATTCGTATACCATTTAGTTTTCTGATAATAGAAATATTGATTCTGTCCATCCCACATTAATTCTACTGCTTTGTTAAATAATTTATCGGCCAATTCTTTATATTTAAAAGCGGTAAATGTGATAAGTCCCTGTGCAAAATTATGTATATCAATTGGGTAACGTTTATTATCATAGTATTTAGGTGTCATATCTGGTTCAAAGTGATTATCCAAATGATACTTTAAACCTAGTTCAATATTATCTTTAAAAGTTAGTTCTGATGTTAAATTTTCGATTTCATTTAAAGCCACTAAATTAAACCCTGTATGGAAATTGTCAACCCATCTATGGTGATTGAGTTCCCCATAATACCAAGCACCATCTTGACGTTGACGATTGATTGAATATTGAGCGGACCTTAAGGATATCTTTTTATAATTATCACTTTTTGTATATTTGTATAGACGCGCAAATAATTTAGCACCCATTAAATTTGCATTATGAACTCTAGCTTGTTTGTTGGGGATATAGCCAAAACATATTTCTTTGGACGTTTCATATAACAATAATTCATTCAAAATGAAATCACCCACACTCTTAGCTATCATTAGAAACTTTTCATCCCTCTCCTTTTCATAGACGTCAAGAAGCGCTTGGGCAACAAACGAAGATACGATAATATTAGGCTCCCATGGCTTTGCTGAAAACGCTCTGGCTTGCCATGGAAAATTGTACCCCCAACAATAATTGATTCTATTATTACTTTTATTTTTTAATATTACGTTTATTATTAAATCAATATGTTCTCTATTAAAACATGAATTGGAACCTAAATAATGTGCAGACAAAAGCAACGCTAATCCTTTTAGGTTATGCCCTTTTTCAATAGATGCAAGATTACGGAAATTTAATGGAATCCTTTTAAACAATTGAATCCATAATAATCCCAATATTCTATTATTTTTAAATGGTAAATGCTGAAAAATCTGACTATTTAGACCATCAAAAGGATCCCAACCTTTAAATTGATCCTTTTTTATTGTGTATGAAAGGGCTGACAATAAATCCTGTGGCAGCATCAATATTTTACCACTTTTTTATGAATAATAGACTCAATAACATCGAATGACATAAGTGATGAATAATATAATTCACTAAAAGGAATAGGCGATTGTGTTCCTTTTTGAATTGAATCAAGAAAAAGCTCAATTTCTCTCTTGTGACCTTTGTCCTGATTAAACATTTTTTTTCTTTTTGTTTTATTGGAATAAATAATAAGGTTTTTGAAATCATCTATTACGAATGAAACGCTATTACTAAAAATTTCTATATATTCTTTCTTCAGCTCTTTAGAACCGTTTGCATAATACGAAATGGTTGCAATTGAACCATTTTCAAATTGAATGCTTATATTTAACGTATCCATTAAATTTTGAGGATCTGGAATCTCAACAGCATAGAGGGACTTGGGCTTTGAGCCGGCAAAGAACATTGACAAATCAAGAAAATGACATACCTCACCAATAATGCGGCCACCACCTATTTCTTTATCCTGTATCCAGTGATCGTATGGTATCTCACCGGCATTAATTCTGAAGTTCATAGAAATTGGAGATCCTGAAATCAATTCATTCTTTATATATTGAGTATATGGCGCAAACCTCCTGTTATAACCAACCATAAGATGCGTTGCAATTTTATCCTTGTTTACTGAAATATATTCTTCCTGAATCTTATTTAATTCCTCTTTTGACAGACATAGTGGTTTTTCAACAAATATATGTTTTTTTGACCTCAATCCTTTCAAAACTAATTCGCCATGATTTTGATGTCGGGAAACAATGAAGAGCGTGTTGGAGTCTTTCTCATTCACGACAGAATCATTATCAGTTGTTCCACGATGGAATCTCCACTTAGCGGCAATATTCTTGGATGTATGACCCTTTGTTGTAGACACAGAAATAAATTCTGCATTTTTAATGCCTGGCAATAAATGATTTTGCGCAAATGAACCGGCACCTATAAATGAAATCCTCAATTTTGGCGTTTCAGTAAATGATGGTTCTGGTATAAGTACTACATCATTATTAATTTCTCTTTCTATGTCATACTTTAGCAATATACCTACGAATGGTTCTGATCTGTCAACAACCATTTGATATGCTTTCGGTGCGTCATCGAATGGGAAGAGATGGGTAGTCAGTATATCAAGATTTACTTTCCGCTGATCCAATAAATCCAGGAAAGCCTGCATATTTCTATTTTCTGTCCATCGAACATATGCAATTGGATAATCTAATCCCTTCTCCTCATATTTTGGGTCATAGCGACCAGGACCGTAGGAAGTAGACATACGCAATTCCAGTTCCTTCTTGTAGTAATTGTCCCGGCTGAATCCAGTTGGAACATCTCCCACAATAATTACTTTACCTCTTCTTCGACATAATTTTCCTGCCAACTCTATAGGATCTAAGCTATTCGTGCCAGCCGTTATAATAACTGCATCGGTACCATAACCACCAGTGGCATTCATTATTGACTGTTCTTCCTGTCCGTTAAACCGTTCAAAAACAAGATCTGCTCCAGATTTCTTTGCTAATTCTAATGAATCCTTATCTATATCGATTCCTATAACATTGATCCCAGATGCTTTCAAGATCTGAACTGTCAGCTGCCCAATTAAGCCTAACCCAATGACAACACAATTCTCACTGAGACGAAGACCGGATTGCCGAACACCATGCATGGCAATACTGGCGACTGTTGTAAACGATGCTTCGGAAAAAGCCACTTCATTGGGAACCTTTACAACTAAATTCTCAGGTACTGAAATAATCTCTGCATGATTGGCTATTTCTGCACCGGCACAAGCAACTCTATCCCCAACCTTGAATTTCGAGATACCATATCCAACTTTAATAACCTCTCCAGAAGCAGAATAACCCAAAGGAGCGAGAACATCTAATTTATTCATCACCTTTTTGAATGCAGAAGATATTCCCTCTTTTTTAAGTGTGCCTAGTACTTGTTTAGCTTGTTCAGGTCTCTCTATTGCTTTAGCAAGATAGCCTTTACGGGCCGTTGAAACTTTGGATACTTCTGTTCCCACGCTGATTAGAGAATAGTGATTTCTGACTAATACGCTCCTTGCAGAAACTACAGGAATTGGCACTTCTGACACTTCCATTCTGCCTGTTTTTAAATTTTGAGTTAACTGTTTCATAAGATCATTTATCCAAATATTCTCTACACCATAATTCTATTGTCAGCAGTTGATAAATTCTATAGGCATTATCACTTTTACCATCTCTATCGTCTTCGATTATTCTTTTTACGAATTCATAATTGAAGAAACCCCGTTTCACAATATTTTTTTCTGACAATAGATCGTCTATCATGTCTCGCAAGTCATTTGATACCCAAGCACGTATTGGAGCACCAAACGATGCTTTTTTACGATAAATTATTTTTTTAGGGATAATGCCCTCCGCTGCCTTCTTTAGAATATATTTAGAAACACCATTCTGGTATTTGTACTTACCGGGAATTTTCATTGCAAACTCAATAACATTTTTATCTACAAAGGGAACTCTAACTTCAACAGACGCAGCCATTGATGCCCTATCGGTATAAAAGAGATTCAAACCTAACATAAACATTTGTATATCGGTATTACATATTTGATTAACAGGGTCATTTGTGAATTTCTCATTAAACACTTTCTCATGTTCATTATTTATGTAGTTAATTCCAACATGATACTTCTCAACAAATAAGCTTTTAAGCTCTTTATCCGAATAATATGAGTAACTCTTCATATAAGATTTTTCTAATGGTAAATTAGCAAATGAATTAAATCTCTTAATCCATCTCCTGATCTTATAGCCTTTCTTTTTACCCCTTACCGGCAGATAATTAATAATATTTGTTACACCATTCCTTATTATTTCTGGAACCATTCTATATTTTTGTGCCAGCATCGTTGCTTTATGCCTTCTATAACCAAAGAATATTTCGTCAGCTCCCATTCCAGATAGTAATACTTTTACACCTTTTTTTTGTGCAGCTTTACAAATCAAATAGGTATTGATCGCCGCCGGATCCCCAATCGGTTCATCAAGCATTTTAATTATGAATGGTAACTCAGCAATAATATCTGCTTTCACTTCAATCTCATTATGCTCAAAGTTCTTCTCACCTGACAACCTCTTGGCATATTCATAGTCGAGAGGCATTTTCTCGTATTTGTTGTCTTTTTCAAGGGTTTTTATTGTATAAGTGGATAAACTATTGTTCGATTTTTGGGCTAAAACTGAAATTAAAGATGAATCCAGGCCGCCACTTAAAAAAGAACTTACTGGGACATCTGCAATCATATGCCTTTCTATACTCTGTTCTATTTCATTTTGTAATTTCTCGCGCACATCAACGATATTATTATAATTATGATCTGATAATTGCCAATATCTCGACACCGTAAATGAATTATTTTTGTTAATTAGCATATAATGAGCAGGTGGCAATTTATAAGCGGACTTTAACATTGTATCTGCGCCTGATACCCAAGAATAATTCACAGCGCTAACTAATGATTTTTTATTTAATTCCTTGCTGAATCCACTTATTACTAACAGCGTTTTTAATTCTGAGGAAAAAGCTATATTCACTCCAATTTGAGTATAATACAGAGGTTTTATCCCAAAATGATCTCTTGCAATAAAGGTTGTTTTCTTTTCTATATCATATATAGCAAATGAGAACATACCTATGAAGTGTTTAAGGCATTGTTCTTGGAACTTTTTATACATTTCAAGTATTACCTCTGTATCAGAATGGGTTCTTAAAGTAACACCATGCAAGTAACTTGTAATCAACTCTTTATAATTATATATTTCACCATTAAACGAAATAACTAATCCATTTTTTTCAAAAGGTTGATTTGACCGTGGATTTAGATCAATAATCGAAAGTCTTTGATGTGAAAGAGCTATATGTTCATCATGCCAAATAGATTGATGATCTGGGCCACGATGTTTCTGAATAATATTTGATCTTTCTGCAAGGTCAATTTTATTTTCAAAGCCAATGAAACCTGCTATCCCACACATAATTTATTTACTCAATCTTAGATAATAATTTGTGGATAAAGGATAAATACCAGTGCTGTCCGGTTGGGTACTCAGTTGCCCCTGCGTACTTCACCCCATTAGGCAAGCAAGAATAGTTTTGAGTATTTGCACTTATTACATAAATCCAAGTCATTTGTCAGCGCTTGTAGGCTTCTTCAGGATTGCCTATTTACCCGATCGTTATAAAAATTATTTTTTTTCATATTTACCCAAAGTGCCCAACCTAAAATACGCGTCACTGCTGTTGGTAGCCATCTAACCGGCAATGGTGGGGCATGCATGAATTCCTGGTGCATTTTAACTATTTTAAAGGCAGGAAAGTCAGTAATGACATCCTTTTTCCAGTATACTTTACTATATGGATTCAATGGGCCATCAGTGTTTTTATGAATAAATGTACTCATTCTTAGATATGAGAGTATGCCCATTCCTCTTACATTTTTAAGATGCTGATTACATATACCACTACCCCTTGCTTTAAGCACCCATAGAATCAGCAAGCCCAGCCGGCGAAGAATTGTAATAGAAAACATATAGTTTATAGATCTTTTCGCATAGAGCATCACAATAAGTAAGCCGTCTGGTTTTAATACACGAGCAATCTCCTCCTGAGCTTTTATTATTTCTGGAACATGATGCAATACACCATGAGAAAACACTATATCAAAGTGGGCAGTTTCAAATGGCAGGTTACACACTGTACCAACCTCTATCTTATCATAGGGAAGTTTACGCAATTTTAATCTTGTTTTAACACGGTCAACAGATTCTCTTGTTAAGTCTATACCACTCCATATACCGCCTCTCTTAACTATTTGTTCACTGTCTGCTCCCAGTCCTAAACCAATCTCTAAAACACGTTTATCCTTGAAATCTATCTGATCCAAACAACTAAGAATATGCTTCTCTCCCATGTAACGAAACTCATCATACCTTTCGAAAAAAGATTCGTAATCCTCACCTATTTTGTTACCGATCTGACCAGCGCCACATGGATGGGTATTCCAGAAATCTCTAATTTCTTCTTCCGTCATTACAAAACTCCCATTTGACTCTCAACATGTATCTGTGATATTGACAATGAGCTTTCGTAACAATACATGCCTTAAATTTATAATTTAGAATAAATCTTAAGAAGCTCTAACCCAACTATCTCACTACTAAATTGTTTAGACAGCCTCCTATTGTTCTTTGCCATTTTCTCTGCGAGTTGTGGATGATTTAAGAGATAGCTCATTCTCTCAATGAGCATATCGCAATTTTTTGGTTCAACCCACAGGCAATTATCCGGTTCATTCAAATAATCAGCCGCTGCCCTGATTCTGGAAGTGATAATTGGCAGACCGGCAGCAGCTGAGTTAAAGATTGTCATAGAAAACCCTTCAGTGACAGTAGGAAACACTAAAATGTCAGATCCCAAGTATATCTCCGGGGTGCCTGCCTCTTCGACATAACCCGTGAATGTTGTATCCTTTTCCAATCCTAATGTTGCAACCAACTCCTTTGCCGCATTCATCATCACTCCATCTCCAACTAAAAGGAGATGCATGCCAGTAAATCTATTTTTAACAATCGAAAATGCCTTAATAACTTCTAATATTCCTTTACTCTCAATAAATCGTGCTATAAAAAGAAAAACAGTCTTTTGGCTTGATATCTTGTGTTTTTCTCTAAAATTTGACTTTAGTTCAAAACGGATTGAGTTAACCACATTCTTTACAATATAAAATTTCTCTTTCTGCTCAGGATATACGATTAAGAAATTATTTCTCTCCTCCTTAGATAGGAACCCAACTCCATTAACATTATTTAATAACAGTAATGTTATTAATCTCCAGCCAAGGTTACCTGATAATAATACAGCGTTAGAGCCATGGAATTTCAAAAATAATTTTGCTCTAATCCTTGTAAATTTTAAAAGTAAGACAATGAATACATCCCTCAATAGGCCATTAACATTATATGCAGTGTTAATGTGAATAATATCATAGTTTTCACTTTTTGCCATTCTGGTCATTTCTCTACTCATTCTTGCAGTATTTATTATTCTATGCCAGAAAGACACTTGATCTCTAGGGGAACCATAAACTACGGTAGATACTTTTGTGTGTTCTTTTGACTTCAAATACTCTAATAAGTATGGTTCACACGATAATAACCCACCCCTGGCATCAGGATTAGGAATGCCGACTAGTATCCTCGTAAATTTCTTTCCCTCTGCCAAATCAGCACCCAACACGCTGGTCATTGTATTAATAAAATTATCTTCAAAAGTACCAAACGTGTAATTTTCTTGAAACTTTTTAATATTCGCTTTCGACATTTTCAGTCTACGTAAAGGATCCGAAGACAAGCATCTAATCTTATTGGCTACTTCACTTGGGCTATTCTTTTCAACTAGAAAACCATTTATACCATTTTCTATCAGTTCCGGGATCGCACCATCAGATGTTACTACAATAGGCAAACCGTAACCCATGGCTTCAAGTAACACAAGGCCGAAAGCTTCATTATGGGTGGGGAAAACAAATATATCTGAAGTTTCATAAAGCGTTTGTTTGCCAGAGCCATAAACACCACCCAAATATGTAATTTCATTTTCTATATTATCCCGTTTAACAATGGACCAAAATTCATTTTCTGGAAATCCGTAACTAAACTCTCCTGCAACAGATGCTTTTATCTTTATATTACTATCCACTTTGAGTATTTTCATTGCCTCAAGAAAATCAATTATTCCCTTCTGTCGAGTAAGAGTCGAAAGATAGAGCAATCTTATTGGTCGACTTTCATCTTTATTAGCAGCAACGTTTGGTCTTTTCCTTGCTACCACATCAATACCATTTGGCAAAAAGTAACATTTGTCCTTCTCTACATACTTTTCAATATCCTGGTATAGTGCTTCGGATAAAAGAATAATTTTTGCATGCGCAAAAACATATTTGTATAAAAGATTATTTATTCCAGCTTTGGAAAAAGCTTCAATACCTTTACCATGTAAATGATAAACTCGTTTCACACTGAATAATTTCATTATTGAAACAAAAAAAGCGTCCCTATAAAATGCACTACCCACTGGAGTCAAAGTAAAATATATTAAATCGTATTTCTTTACGAACAATTTGAAGAATATCAAACAACTATATTTAAATCCTTTGAATAGTTTCAATAATCCAAATTTTCCAAGCTTATCTATTTTTTTTGAAAAACACAAAGCGATATAATCAATATCAAAGGCTTCGTTTATCCTTTTTGATTCCTTGATATTCTGATTCATAACTGTTGTGCCGTGAATGGGTGGTGGCATCTGTAATATAGCTAGAATATTCATATATCAGTCAAATCACTACCAAGCCAGTAATGATGCTTGAAATTGTTGTCCCAAAAGTACCTTGTGCTATTGATACCTTTTATAGTCGAATAAATTCTATTGTCTTTGCTCAATCTTCTTTTCTCCCTTTTCATACCATTTAGCATACTCGTTGATTCTATGTGCTTTATAATTTTCAAAGATAATATATTGCACAAGACCAATTAAGAATACAAATGTGGTGCAATAGCCTGGGGATTCTAAGCCAACATTTACACCAATTATTATCATGCCAAGCAACAAAATATAATTTAATTCATGAGGAGCATTGAAATTTCTTATTTTTTTCTCAATTGAGTTGATATACGCCATGAACAATAACAATCCAACAATACCCATCCTGTAGAAAATATTAACAAAACTATTGTGTTGGCCCCTTACAAAGTTCCAATCTGTATGTTGTACGTAAGGAAAATAAGTAGTACCAAATCCGTGACCAATGAAAAAAGTACTATCTACCGTAGACTTTATATCATCAACCCATACCTTTAATCGCCATCCTGTATTCACATCAGAGTCTGTCATATAAAAAATTAGACTAT
>Ga0209249_1001187_pt1 | contig 26227 bp, 20 predicted proteins | sample SaaInlV_200m_DNA_4_FD_184653 | JGI IMG/M metagenome (GOLD analysis project Ga0209249, IMG submission 184653) | Marine microbial communities from expanding oxygen minimum zones in the Saanich Inlet - SI037_S3LV_200m_DNA (SPAdes) (version 2) | ecosystem: Environmental > Aquatic > Marine >...
GTGGGTGTTTTAATTTTAAAGCATCTAATCGTTCTTTTACCTTTTCTACATGTACTGGATTTTGCAAATCAAATTCTTTCATTCTATTTTCAAATTCTTCTTTAGATAATTTCTCATTAAACATGTGATATTTAGCATTTCTTAATCCGACACTACAAAAACAGTCTGTACAACCACGACAATCAAATAAGTACGAACTATCAGTGCAAACATTGCATTGCACACACTCATAGCAACCATATGATTTATTGCAGTCAGTGCACTGCAAACAGTTCTGACACTGAAAACAATAACTACATTCAGTACAATCTTTGCACTCAAGCATCCAAAAACTGTATAGAATTGATTCTGAGTAATAACAACACGTTGTTAAGTAACTATCTTTTGAATCAAACGTAAAATTACAATAATCGCAATTCTCAACATTCTTTGTATTTAATGACGCACGAGGAGTATTTCTTTGTAATTCTGCAAACTGCTCAAAGAATGGTCTATTAAAATCATAATCCTGGCCATAGTTTGTGGCGTTCCAACTGTCTCCCCACCAAATAGATTTTTCATAAACAGGGAAAGCTACATTTTGCGGATAAACAGAGATTATCTTTTTGCCACTCTTATCACACATTCTCGTATATAGAATGCGTTCATTCCTCCAACTCATTAGTTGAATTAATCTGCAGTCACAACATAGCTTTGGCTCTGGCAAATCACCTTTTTGTATAGCATCGCCAATCTTTGCTCTTAAAGATATCTCTGCCTGACTATCTTCGAATGAAACGTTACATGAAATACAATTCTGCATTGGTATTTAGTATACCTCTTTTAAATAGCAATCTTCACAAAAAACTTTCTCTGGCCTATCAGGTGAATAGACTGTCTGTATATCAATATCACACTTGTTACATTTGCGATTCCAAAGCTTGCGTGGAGGTCGACTTTTTGCCCTGTTTTGATAGCGCTTCTCGTAATGCAATCTCGGAACCGGTAATTTCATGCGACGGTAAAAATCCAATTCTTGAGATGTAATTTTATAAAGTCTCCCACTAACTTCACATTTAATTGCCCAATTTAGGATGTCGTCAGGAATATCTTCGATTGATGGTGGCAACTTATCTGAAGAAATCACTCTGTCAGATTTTGGCAGTTCATCTTGTATATCTCTCCATTTATATCCTTGATTAAGAGCTTCTTCTTTTGTTAGAGGGAAGAATTCCTGTGCCATTGTTTCGTTATACGCAAATGGACTAATACTAGGGGGAAAGAATTCTCCCCATTCTCCATTCTTTTTCATGTGTTCTATGACACGAGGCACAAGCTCTTCGTATTCTTCTTTTGTGTACTGCTTATTTAAAATGCAATATTTATATTTCATCATACTTACACATCCAAATAGATTATTAGATCCGTATCCGCATTGGACTGAATAGTAACTATCACTTAGGCCACTAACTAAACCATTTATAAATGCAACATGTGAAATTCCTATTCCCCCTGCAATTACTTCGTAACTCCATTCTGCTCCAGCATGTGCGTATACATCTTGCGCATGTTTTACGTCCCAAGGAACGTAAATTCCATTCTTAACAAATTCGCAATTATGCATATCAAAACAATTTTCAGAATTGGCACAGTTATATAAAAAGTTTCCTGTACTGTCCGAACACTGCACCATTTTTGTAGCAACTTGTGGCACCTTCATACGCACTTCTTCAGATTGTTTTTTATATTTACTTATATTTTGTGGTGTATAACTAATAGATTTCATACGATCTTCCCACTCATCTTTTGAGAGATGTTCATTAAAGAAACAATAACTTTGTTGTCTAAGTCCATGGCAGCCAAAACAATTCTTACATCCCATCAAGTCTGAACTGAATGAGCAGTCTGTGCAGTTATCCAAAAGACTAGAAAATATACATGTATATGCTCTCGTACAATCGGTACATTCATAACAAAGTTCAGATTTTTGTACGAATGTACAATCAGCAGAATCAGTGCAGAATTCCGTTCCATATGAATACATAATTCTCTCTCCTTCGTCACTGTTGTAATTCATATAACTATCCTTCAAATGGAAGCAGTTATTGTTATATGTGGCATTCTCGCAGTTTGAATTCCATAATGTAACTATTGGAACCTCCTTCCATAGGTCATTCATTTGATCAAAAAATGGTCTTGTAAAATCAAATTCACGTCCATAGTCTCTGGCATCCCACTTCTTGCTCCACCATTCTTCTTGATCATATATCTTGTATGGAATATCTGGAGCATATATGGAAACCATCATATCTCCTGTTAAATCACTTTTTCGACTATAAAACATGCGTTCATTTCGAAAGCAAACCTTCCTCTGTAATCTGCAATCAGGGCAATATTTAGGAGGAGTAATAATATACTTTTCTCCTTTTATAATAGGGGAAACATTCTCGTAAAATTTAATATCATCATCGGTTACCTCGAACGGAGCCGAACATTTAGTACAAGTTTTCTGCATTGGTGATTAGTATACCTCTTTTAGATAGCAATCTTCACAAAAAACTGTTTCAGGCCTTTCTGGTGCGTAGGTTGTTTTAATTTCCTTGGAGCAGTTTGCACACTTACATTGCCATAGCTTGTAAGGATTCTTTTTCCTAAGTCTTATATTATGCCTTTCATCTGGATGAACATGAGGAATTGGAAGACCCATTTTTCTGTAGTAATTCAATTCTGGTTTTATAATTCTAAATGGTCTTCCTGTTATTTCACATTTAACAGCCCAATTTAATATATCGTCCGGAATATCTGATATTGATGGTGGAAGCTGACTAGCAGGAATTATCTTTTCTACATCTGGAATAACTTCATCTTCTTCTCTCCACCTAAATCCCCTCTTTTCAACTTCTTTTTTTAGAAGAGGAAAATATTCGTTAGCAATTGTCTCGTTATATGCAAAATGTGAAAGTTCTGGAGGCAAGAAATGCCCCCATTCTCCTGCAGATTCCATTTTTTTGATTATCTTAGGAACAATGACTTCATACTCATCTCTTGAGTATTGCTTGTTGAAAATACAATATTTTTGATTCTGTAATCCAACACATCCAAAACAGAAGTCACAATTCCTGCAATTAATTGAGTAATAAACATCGTTTGTATACCAACATAAGAAAGTACCCATGCACCTGTGTCCAATTGCAGAAATAACATTATTGCACCACCTAACACCATCCGGAGCAGTAAATGTGGAGTCGTAAGAGGCAACGCCATTCGGAGTATAAGATGTATATTTACAATCCTCACAATTCTTAATATCAAAGCAATTATGACACCCCTTACTGTTATAAATAGTTTCACCAGTGCAATCTTCACTCGCGTATATATGAGAATCAATATGAGGAATGTTTTCTTTTAACTTATCTAATTCAAATTGCATCTCCAAAATCTTCTTATTAGTTAAAGGATCAATCTTGCTTCTCCTGTTTTCATATTCTTCTTTAGATAATTGCTCATTCAATATGCAATATTCCTTGTTCCTTAACCCAAAGCACATTAAACAGTTTTTGCATGAACTGCAGTCTTCTACCATCATGCAATTTGCACAATTATGACAATTTTTGAAATATGTACATTCATAACAATTTTGAGACGACACTCCTTCGTAACAAAATTCGCAGGAGTATAACGACAAATTGTCTACAACATTGTTAGAAGAGACAATGAACTTTCCATATATACAATCCTCATTATCCCCTGCTCCAAATATCAGATAACAATTTTTCTGATTTAGTGCAAAGTTTGTGAATTCGCTATTTTCTACATTTGTATTATTTAAACCAGGATGCGGTACATCAATATTCAACTCCTTTAGCTGATCGAAAAATGGACTATCAAAATCAAAATCTCTACTAAACTGCATTGCGTCAAAATCATTACTAAGCCACTCGTCCTGTGTACATGTTTTATGTGGATTATCTGGAGCAAACATACTTACTATTTGTTTTCCTGAAACATCTGATTTTCTTTTATATAATTTTCTTTCATTTCTAAATATTAACCTCCTCTGAAAGCGACATTCAGGGCACTGAACAGGAGGAGGTATTAAGTATTTCTTTCCGTTAAATATAGGCGATATTTCATCGTAATACTCTAAATCCCCTTCTGTGACTTCAAACATTGCCGAACACTTTTCGCAGGTTTGCTGCATTGGCAGTTAGTATACCTCTTTTAGATAGCATTCTTCACAGAAAATTGTTTCTGGCCTTTCTGGTGCGTATGTTGTTTTAATTTCTTTAGAACATTTATCGCATGATCTATCCCAAAGGTGATATGGATTTTTAATAGCAAATCTATCGTAATGCCTTTGGTCTGGGTGCTTACGAGGAATCGGCAATTTATGATCTCTATAAAACTCAAGTTCCTTCCTAATTATTTTAAAAGGCTTTCCTGTATCTGTGCATACGATGGCCCAGTTCAAAACATCGTCTGGGATGTCATTTGTACTATCTGGCAACTTTGAAGCATCAATCGTACGATCTGCCTCTACAGGAGATTGGTATTCACTCCATGAATAGCCAAGCTTCTTTGCATCGTCTTTTTCTAAGGGAAAGAATGTCTGAGCCATTGTTTCGTTATAACCAAAGCCAGATATAGAAGATGGAAAGAACTCCCCCCATTCTCCAGTCTTCTTCATATGCTCAACGATTCTTTCAGCTAGATCTTCATACTCTTCTGCTGAATATTGTTTGTTGAAAATACAATTGCTCTTATGCCGTAACCCTATGCAACCAAATAGGTTTTTTACACTTCTGCTGCAATACATAGAATAGAGTATGTTGTCTGCACCTTGTGACACATAATAACAGCCCAATAAGTTTTGAGTCTTTACACCAATTACGCAGCTTTCATAACAGAGCTCCATGCTGTCTCCCCATATATGTATATCACTGCAGTCCTTTGCTCCTACCAAGCAATTTGTGCAGTAATGGCAGTCCTGTACTTTGTTGCAGTCAAAGCAGTCTTTTGAATCCTTTGATTGATTTAGATTATTCCCTGTGACATCAACATTCTGTTCTCCTCTACATTCTTTTACAGGATATTTCAGAAAGAACTCATTTGTTTTATTAATCATATCCTGAACAGTTTTATACGAGGTTGAATCGAATTGTTCTAAGTATTTCTCGTATTCCTCTTTTGTTTTTTGTTCATTAAATATGCAATATTGTTTTTGCCTCAAATTAGCACATCCAAAACAGTTCTTACATCCTATGCAGTCCCTAATAAACCAACTATCACTACAATTTGTAGAATATCTACTGTATTTGCAGTTATAACAATTATTGCAATGGATCGTTTCATAGCAGAGTTCACAATCTACCGCTGCTGCAAAATCTAAACATGAAGTGATACCAACAAATGTATGACCATACATACAATCCTCTGCTCTCTCTCCGTCGAATATTAGATAACAATTTTTTACTATCAAATTGTCATTAGTGAATTCACTATTAACAGTCTCTCCTAGTACTGTTAAAGAAAGATGTGGAACCGAATCTAGTAATTCTTTGAATTGATCAAAGAAAGGTCTATTAAAATCAAAATCTCTGCCATATTCAAATGGATCCCAGTTATCCCCATACCATTCTCTTCTCTCGTAAACTTTGTATGGCTTATCCGGTGAATAAATAGATACAATGTTTTTTCCTGTTAGATCGCATTTCCTAGGATAAATCGATCTAGAATTATAGAACGCTAGCCTCCTTTGTAATCTGCAGCTAAAACATAATGTAGGAGCTGGCAGACTATGCTTTTTGGAATTAATCACTGGTGATAATTTATCTAAAAGCAAAATATCCTCGTCAGTTACATTAAATGACGCCGAGCACTTAGGACATTTTTTCTGCATTGGTGCCTAGTATACCTCTTTTAGATAACATTCCTCACAAAAAACTGTTTCAGAACAATCAGTTGAATAAACTGTATGCATTTCTTTGTTGCACTTGTCGCATTGCTTTTTGTGTATCTTATTCAAATTGTGTAATTGGATGCGATGCTTATTGCGAGCATCGTAGTGTAATCGAGGAACTGGTAGGTTCTGTGAACGATAATAGTAAAGTTCTTGTTTTACAATACGGTACGGCTTACCAGTTTCTGCACATATTACAGCCCAATTAAGAATATCATCTGGAATGTCATGGATAGAATCAGGTAGATTACTAGAAGGTATAGTTCGATCTACTTTTAATATTTCATTAGTGTCCTCTCTCCATTTTAGATTATTCATTAGTGCTTCTTTTTTGGCTAGAGGATAGTAGTCTTGAGCAAATGTCTCGTTATAAGCGAATGGACTATAGCTAGATGGAAAGAACTCTCCCCACTCTCCATGTTTTTTCATAAGATCTATGATTCTTGGTACTAACTCTTGGTATTCGTTCTTTGAATATTGCTTATTTAGAATACAAAATTGTTTATTGCGAATACAAATGCAACCGAAACAGTCTGATGATGACTGTGGTGTATCGCAATAAAGTATGTCATTGCATGACCAATTCTGAAAACAGAATTGATTACGCTGCCCTCCTATACCAGCGGCTATGCATTCATAGAAAAGTTGAGCATTATCGTAACCTGCAAAACAACAGTCCATAAAATCCTTTGAATACTCAACCATGAAAACATTTTTTGCATCCTCTACCCCATTTCCAATAAAGCCGTTTACTACATTTTTGCAATTCCGCAGATAGTCGCCGATACAATCTTCACAGTTAATATTGTAGTTAGCTGGACGCAAGAGTGTTTTTCTCCACTTGTGAAACTCTGTTAGATATTTCTGGAAGATTTCGTACCTAGAAATCATACTCCTGATTTCATCAAATTCTTGCTTAGTGCATTGCTTATTACGTATGTAATACTGTTTGTTACGTATATTACTGCTTAGAATGCAATTTCTACAACCTCTTAAATTGAATGAAAATAGACAATCTGAGGAATCAGAGGAATCAACACAGTAAACACAATTGTATAATTTAGTGCCATAGATGCATTCGTAACACAATTCTCCGTAAGAAAGAAATGAGCAATCCACAGAGTTTTTTGAGTGATCGAAACACGTTCCATATAAACAATCTTCGTTGTACCACGAACCAGCAATTGCTAGATAACAATTCTTGTTGAATCCTGCGTAGTTACAGAACTCACTGTTCTCTGCAGCCTTATTCATCAAGGTAAGCCGTGGCACTTTTAGTTGTAATTCTTGCATCTGCTCGATAAATGGACGTGAGAAATCAACATCAACACCGTAAGTTAATTCATCCCACTTATCACCCCACCAACATTCTTGGCAATAGACTGTAAATAGTTGATCGGATGCATATGCTGATACCATCATCTTCTGACAAAGATTACATTCTCTAGAATAGAAGTTTCTAACATTCGGGATTGCTAAACGCCTCTGCTCTCTACAGGGTGTGCATAGAGTAGGAGTTGGTATTCTGTGTTTCTTTTTATTAATTATTGGTGAAACTTTGTCGTAAAATACTAAATCCTCGTCAGTTATTTCAAACGATCCCGGACATTTACAGCATTTTTTCTGCATTGGTGCCTAGTATACCTCTTTTAGATAACATTCCTCACAAAAAACCTTCTCTGGCCTATCTGGACTGTAACTTGTTTGAATATCATTTGAGCACTTATCACATTTTCTGTCCCAGAGCTTGCGTGGATTTCTTAGGTCATTTCTATCTGTATGCCTTTGCATTGGGGACCTCCTAGGTATTGGAATCCCCTGCTCGCGATAAAATTTAAGCTCTTGTGGAATTATCTTAAAAGGCTTACCACTTTTATCGCAGGTTATAAGCTCATTACAAATATCATCGCTTACATCCGAAATTGTATCTGGTATTTGTACTTCTGGACCCATGTAACTTTCCTTTTCTTCTTGCAACGTCCAAACCCAACCATTCTTCTCTACCTCTTTCTGAGTTAGTGGCATGTATTCATGGGCAACAGTTTCGTTATATCCATATGGTGAAAGTGTAACTGGAAAGAACTGTCCCCATTCTTTAGTTTTTTCCATGTATGCGATAATTCTTGGCAGCAATTCTTCGTATTCTTCCTTTGTATATTGCTTGTTCAGAATGCAATACTCCATATGGTCTAATCCAATACAACCAAAACAGTTGCTACTATGATTTGTCTTATCACAATAGAAACAATTATTACTGTAATGAGAAGCGTAGCAGAAGGCGCTATAAGTCATATTTAACGTTGAACAGAGTTCATATGCTACCTCTGGTTTATAAAGTGAGTAATTTAAATCCTGACAGTCCTTTGCATCTAGGACATCATATAAATATTTACAATCTTCTGAGTCTGTTGTGTTGTAACATCCATGACAATTTTTTGATGTCTTAACGTTATTTCCTGTGCAGTCTTCACAATTCAAGGTGTACATGTCTCTATAGATTCCATTTTCAATTCTCATTTTTTTCCAAATATCATGAACACTTTTTAGTGCTTCATTAGAACTCAAATTTAATTCTAAAAGTTTCTTTTCATATTCCTCCTTTGTATGAGGTTCGTTCAAAATATAATATTCTTTATTACGAAGGTTAATAGAAAGTAGGCAGTTCTTGCATCCTTTTAGATCGAAACTAAATGCGCAATCACTGCAGTTATCTAAGTACATAGAATTCCTACATGCATATGAGTTGTAAACCTGTATGCATTCATGACACAGAGTTGAATGATAAGCGAATGTGCAGTCTAAGCAATTTTTTGAATATTTAGTAAATAAACAGAAGTAACAATCTTCATTGGCCTCACCTGCAATATCTAAATAACAGTTTTTATCATCACCACAGTAATTACAATATTCGCTGTTCTCACAATTAATTAAATCCATACCCAGTCTAGGTACTGTCATCATTAGCTCTTTAAACTGAGTAAAGAATGGAACGCTAAAATCAAATTCAATTCCATAATCCAAAGGATTCCATTTATCGCTATACCACTCACTCTGTAGATATACAGGCCAAGGGGTATTTTCTGGATAAATAGATACCATCTGTTTTTTTGATAAGGAGGATTTTCGATGGTAGAAAGTTCTATCGTTCCTCCAAGACATCCTCCTTTGTACTCGACAGGCCGGACACAGAGTAGGTGTAGATATGGGGTATTTAAATTTACCAAAGAATTCTAAATCACTATCTGTTACTTCAAATTTTGCCGAGCATTCGCTGCAAGAGTTTTTCATATTAGAGCTTTCTGGTAACAGGATTCGCAAAAGATTTTTTCCTCTCTATCTAATGCATAAGAAGTCATGAATTCAATTCCGCACTCTTCGCATTTCCTGCCATATAATTTTCTTGGGCTTCTTAACTTCATTCTATCCTTATTACGTTTAAAGAAACCTTTTCTAGGTAATGGTAAATTTAATTCTTTATAAAACGAAAGTTCCTGAGGAATAATTTTATATGGCTCACCTGATTCCTCACAAATGTAGATTTTTTTACAAACATCATCGGGGGCATCTTTCACATTATCTGGTAATACATTTACTGGACCCATGTATTGATCAATCTTCTTTTCATCATCTAGCCAATTTAAACCTTCTTTAACTGCCTGCTCTTTATTTAGTGGATAATGATCTTGAGCCATCGTCTCGTTATATGCGTATTTAGATGTTGTGGATGGAAAGTTCTCGCCCCATTCACCTGTTTCAATCATGTGATTAATAATCCTAGGTACCAATTCTTCATATTCTTCTTTTGTATATTGCTTATTTAGAATGCAGTACTCCTTTCTTTGAACACCTCTGCAACCAAATGAATCTGTAGTATGTGGGCAATGGGAACAATATAAAAGGTCAGTCATCATTCCTAATGTATGGTCACAGAAGCAACAGGAATTAATTTGGTAACCACAAACCGTGCACTCATACAACTTTTCTGCCTCTCCACATTCATCTATATCCATACAATTTTTTAGAGGCATAAAACCTTGGCAAACATACCTGCAATCCCATAAGTCCTCGCTATCGAAGCACATATATGCATTTTTACAATTAACTAGGTAATCCCCTACTACATCTTCGTTTTGAATCCCATGTATATATTTTTGTGGATACTCTAATTTTAATTTCATAAACCTTTCTTTTGCATTCTTTAAAGAAGCATATGAACCCAATAATGATCTAAAGTTTTCAAACTCTTCTTTTGAAACTTTTTTATTTTCTACAAAATATTCTTTATTGTTCATGTTAGAGCACATCAAGCAGTTTTTACATCCAGTACAGTTTTTTAAAAACATGCTAGAGCTACAATTATTACAATCTTGTAAGAATGAAGACTCATAACATTTAACACAATCAACACACTCATAACATAATTCAGACTTCCTAGTTCGATAGCAGTCCATACAATTTACACACTGATTTATGCTGTAGCTGTAATAGCAGTCTCTGTCTTCATCTGAATCAAAAACCAAATAACAATTCTGATTTTTACCTGCGTGGTTTGTATATTCACAATTTTCATCAAATTCATATCCTGTAAATAGATTGGGGAGTGGAACATTTAATACAAGCTCATTCCATTGTTCAAAAAATGGTCTATTAAAATCAAAATTCATTCCATAATCTAATGGATCCCACTTATCGCTGTACCAATCTTCTTGGCGATATACCTTATAAGGCAACTCAGGTCTAATATTTGAAATAATGCTTGCTCCAGTTAGATTACATTTCCTCTCATATAAATTTAATTGGTTAACATGAGATAGCCTTCTTTTGGATCTACACCTAGGACAAAGCGTTGGTGGTGGAATTTCGTATTTCTTCCCTCCAATCACAGGACTTAAATCACTCAGCATATCAATATCTTCTTCTGTGATCTCAAATCCTGCCGAACACTTTGTGCATATCTTTTTCATTTAATAATAGTATACATACCTATATTTCAATCTTCATATAAAACATATAGTCTTTATGTAAATAATGTAAACTGAACCTATGACAACTCCCCTACCACTAACATTCACAGCTTCTGCAATTACTGGATCAGACAGAGGCGGGAAAGAACTCGGAATTCCAACTATCAACGTAAATATGGCTGCTGTCCCAGAAGAGATGGATGATGGGATTTATGCCTGTTTAGTGAAAGTCTGTGATGATGATAATATTTATATTGGAGTAATGCATTACGGAGACAGACCTGTTTTTAATGACACCAGAGCATGTGAAATTCATCTACTTGATTCATATCTAGAATCACTTCCAAAAGAGATAACTATTACTGTTATGCAATATTTAAGAGAAGTACAAAATTTTAAAGGGCCAGAAGAACTAAAGAACCAGATTGAGCAAGACATAGAAGCCTGTAGAATGATACTCAGTGATTAAGTTCTTAAAAAAATATATAGGCAACAGGAGCCCACTTAGACTCGGCTGGCATCAATCTAAAGCATTGATTGCAGCACTTAAGTACCGTTTTCCTGCTAGGAAACTAACTGTGATAGGCGTAACTGGTACAGATGGTAAAACCACTACTGCTGGAATGATTGCTCATATTCTAAAGAAAAATGGGATTAGAGCAGGTGCAGCATCTACAGCATTTGTTCAAATAGAAGATGAAGTTGAGGAAAATTCTACGCATTTAACATCTATAAGCCCTTTCGTTCTCCAAAAGTTTCTAAGAAAACTTGTTAAAAGGGGATGCACGCATGCAGTCGTAGAGATGTCTTCTCATGGACTTGTACAAGGACGTTCAAGTTGGACTTTTCCTAGTATTGCAACTATCACCAATATTTCGCTAGAGCATTTGGATTATCACGGTTCAATGAAGCAATATATAAAAGATAAAGCAATTTTGCTTAGAATGCTTAGTAAAAACGGAACTAAAGTACTTAATGCTTCGGATGAATCTTTTGGATATTTCTCTTCTATTTTAAAAGGCAAAACAATCTCAATTTCAGATACAGAGGAGGCTGCAGATGTTCAAGCAAAAGAAATTAAAGCCTCAAATACAAAATGTACTGCATTGATTAATAATAACGATGAAAATATCAATCTATCTATCCCAATTCCTGGTCTGTTCAACATTCAAAACGCTTTGTGTGCAATTGGATGTGCCAAAGCTTGTGGCATATCTGTTTTAGAAGCTGTAGAAGCATTAAGCGATTTTAGTAGTATCCCAGGAAGAATGGAGATGATAGATGAAGGACAACCTTTCTCTGTATTTGTAGATTTTGCAGTTTCACCTAATGCATACGAAAAAACTCTAAACACACTTAGACAAATAGTTGGAGGGAACGGAAGAGTAATGGTTCTTTGCTCTAGCTGTGGAGATAGAATGAAAGAGAAGAGACCAATAGTTGGTCAGATATGTAGTGATCTTGCGGACTTCGTAGTTGCTACAGAGGATGAAACCTACGGAGAAGATCCTCATTCAGTACTTGATGAAGTGTGGAATGGAATAGATCAATCTAAATGCGAAGCGTATAAGATTTTTGACAGAAGTGAGGCAATCTCCTTCCTTTTTGAAAATGCGAAAGAAGGCGACGCAGTTGTTCTATGCGGCATGGGCCCATTTAGCACAATGAACAAAATTGGAGGAGCAGTTGATTGGGATGAAAGAGAGGTAGCAAAAGCAAAGCTATCAGCTATGAGCTTTTAGCTTTAAGTATTTTTTTATAGCTTAAAGCTTAAGTCTTAAAGCTATTCATCCTTACATTTAACCCACAAAAACAAACCAAGAACCAAAATTGGAAGTGTATACATTTGCCCCCTAGTTAAAGTAATAATGCCTAAATCAAATAGTGAATATTGTTGATCACGAATGAATTCTAGTAAAAACCTAAGTGATCCATAAAGAATCATAAACAAAGCAGCCGTTCTACCAATACAAATAGGCTTTCTATTTAAATACCAGAAACAAGCGCCAGCAATTAATAGATCTTTAATTATTCCATATATCTGAAGTGGATGACGAATTCCATCTGCTAAAGGAAACTCCATACCCCATGGCAAAGTCGTAACAGTCCCATACAACTCTTGATTAATAAAATTACCTAGCCTGCCAAGAGCTAAGCCAATCGCAGCAGGTATCACTACTACATCAGCCACCCTTTTTAAGGAAATCTGCCTCTCCCATAAAATATAGGATAAAAGGATAATAACTCCAGCGAATCCTCCATGAGACGACATTCCGCCCTCCCAAACTGCAAATAGTTTTAATGGATTAGCTAAAAAATATACAGGTTCATATAAAACAGCATAACCTAGCCTACCACCTACAATTACACCTACTACGGCCCATGTGAGCAATGATGCCCAATCATCATGCGTAAGGTTCAATTTACGCTTTCTACCTAGTCTGGGGAGTATTAAATATGCTATCCAAAAGGAGATTAAATAGAGCAATCCGTACCAATGAATACTTAAACTAAGGATCTGGACAGCTATCTCTCTAGATGGGAAGAATTGAATCATATATCTAAGTATAGAAAGATTTACCATTTAATGTAAGAGTTAGACATATTTAGTATAATATGTTATAATTATACATAATGACACAAAAACAAAACTGGAAATTTGCTTATACGGCTGCGGGGATCTCTGTTGTTGTTTCCTCTTTGCTTTGGACATTAGCAATCGCCAATATTGCATATTCCAATACATATGAATCAAAAGAAAATGTTTGGAACAGAAATTTAAGCTACTTGGAATATTCCAATGTTAAGACAAAGAGTTTAGAAGCATCACTTATTAATATAGAAGATGAAATCGATAAAAATGAATTACATGAGTCTGCACCAGTTAATATAACTGTAGAAACAAGAGAGATAAATTCAGAAGAAGACAATGCTAAAACTGAAAATGAACTTGAAAAATGGGGGCTACAAAGATCCTTTACATTGCAAATCCCCTCTTTGAACATACGTGTTCCAGTTTTGCTACCGTCTATCACTTATTGGGAGTCTAGAAAATGGGGTATGTTAGAAGAGCAAATGCAAATAGGACTCCTAAAAGGAGCTGTTGCATATCCTCATTCTGTTTTACCTGGTGAAATGGGTTCAATAATTATTGCAGGTCATAGCAGCCCTCCAGACGAACGTGCAGCAGAAAGTATATATGGAAATATTTTTAGATCGCTTCCATCATTAAAAGAAGGAGATGCAATATATCTAATAGATGATGGGGTTAGAATCACATACATTGTTCAAGAATCCTACGTAATTCCAGTTTCTGAAACTGAAATTTTAAAGCAACAAAAGGATGAGAAGATACTTAAGTTGATGACGTGCTTCCCTATAGGAACAACAAAAGACAGATTAATTGTTACAGCTAAAAGAATTGGTCTGCATAGGCTTTAATATCAGTAAAACAGTGAAGCAGTATAACAGTGAAGCAATGGAACGGTTTAAATAGCTTTAAGCTATAAGCTTTGAGCCTTAAGCATAAAATGCAAGCGCACTTGTTTGAGAGAGGAGCATTGCATAGTTTCTAGTGATACACGAACAGATGACTTGTCTCTGTGAGTTAAACTTATGTCTAGCAAGTATGCGACGAGCGAGTCTGCGTTTGTCTTGATCTTTTTTGGTTCGTTTTTTGTATCAAGACAAAAAATGAACATGTAATGAATTATTTTAGTAAATAAATTATGTACTTTGTCCTTTATGGTGATCACCCCCTCTCCCTAACCCTCTCCCGCCGGGAGAGGGAATACGAAATCTAATCTTCATTATATAATAAATTGTATTACAATTTTTATTAATCTATCTCTTCATTATCCTCAATTTTACGTATACTAAGCTTGTGCTAATACTAGGAATAGAAACATCGTGCGATGAAACCTCTGTTGCAATAGTAGAAGATGGAAGAAAGGTTTTATCTAATGTAACTAGCAGCTCAATTGAGCTTTTTGAGAATGCAGGAGGAGTTATCCCAGAGGAAGCTGCCAGAGCTCAAGTTGAATATATGATTCCTGTACTAAATACTGCACTTAGTGAGGCTAATCTTTCTGCAATGGACATTGATGCAGTAGCAGTAACAAAGGGGCCCGGATTACTTGGCTCTCTTTTGGTAGGCACATCTACTGCTAGAGCATTCTGCTCAATATGGAATAAGCCATTAATTGGAGTTAATCACACCTTAGGTCATTTATCATCCGTATGGTTGGAATGTGAGGATGAACCAAGTTATCCAATTTTAACTTTATCTGTTTCTGGCGGTCATACAGATCTTTGGCTTAGAAAGTCTCATACAGAGGGAATATTACTTGGATCAACAAAAGATGATGCAGCAGGAGAAGCATTCGATAAAGGAGCAATTCAGCTAGGGCTCCCCTACCCTGGTGGCCCATCGATTAGCAAAACTGCAATAGATGGAGATGCTACTTCACATAAGTTTCCTCTACCTCTAGCAAATGATAAATCACTAGATTTTAGTTTCTCTGGACTAAAGACATCACTTAAATATCTTTTAAGAGATCTAAATATCGATACGCCTGAATCACTTACAGATAAGCAACTTGTTGATATTTCTGCGTCTTACGAGAATGCTATATGCGCTCATCTTGTAGATAGATTAAAACGAGCAGTATCTGAACATGATGAATGTAATGAAATTCATATTGTTGGTGGAGTATCTGCTAATAATCATTTAAGAGAGATCGTGAATTCTACTTTCAAAGATAAAACTGTTCGATGCCCTACAAAAATAAAATACTGTACAGATAACGGGTCTATGATTGCTGCAGCTGGATATTTTCTCTTTCGGGAAAAAGGTGATCTCGCATATGAGTCATTTAAATCTGGAAAAGCATCTGACTAACTAGAAAGCGCTTAACACAGGCAATAAGGCTGCTGCAACAATTGCTAAAGCACCTACAGTAGCTACGATTCGGACAACTTTTTTTTGCTTCATTTTAATTATTGGGAAGTAATAGTAAGCATTTCTTGGCTCAATGAGCCCTGTTCATCTTTTAGAGAAAGGATAACATTATATGTACCTGGTCTCTCGAATACATGGATAGGATTATTCTCGTCTGTTGTTGAACCATCTCCAAAGTCCCATTCTATATCGTCTGATCTACCTGTAGTACAAGACATATCAAAGCTAACACCTAGTGGCGCTTTGCCTGATGTTCTACTAGTTGTGAAACAAGCATCTAATACAGGAGCACGTACTACTATAGTTCTTTCTGCGCTGAATGTTTTTCCACTAGTTGTAAATGCAGTAACTAATATTCTGTAAGTACCAGGTTGTTCAAATAGATACTCAATCTGTGCACCACTTTGTATAGGAGAAGATTGTATACCGTCTCCAAACTTCCATTCAAACCCAGTGATTTCTTCATCTGGTATTACAGTTTCAGATGCATCAAAACGAACTAGGAGAGGAGAAACACCGCCCTCTGGACTCATACGAATTGCGATTATAGAACTTGGAGGTAATACCTCTATTGTTAGCGACATTCTTAAAACATTTTTAGATGGCCCAGTTGCAATCATTGTTGCTGTATATGTTCCTGGCCTTCTATAAATTGCCTTTAACACAGTGTCAGTAGATTCAACAGCCGTAGCATTTGGAGCCTCCCAAACAAAATCAATTAATGGTTGATTTGTTTCTGGACTTACCTCAATTTGCAAAGGAACTTCACCAGAAATCTTTCTACCTCTTATATCTGGTGTTCCTACGAATTTTAGATCCGGTAACCTTAATACATCTACAACACGAACTGTTTTACTCACGCGTGCAACTACACCGCTATTAGACCTGACCTCTGCTGTGACGTAATAATTACCGTTATCTTCAAAAGTATGGCCTATGCGATCTCCACTTGCCTTATTACCGTCTCCTAAGTCCCAATCTACACTTTGAAATGGCTCACTGGTTTCTATGCTAAATAAAATACCAAAAGGAGCAGGTCCAATTAGGTTAATTGGATCAGTTTCTATACTTACTGGGAAAGGAAGTGGAGGAGGGTCTGTAATTGTAATCTCCCTTTGCATTGTTAACAGAGTTTGATTACTAAGAAGCATTGTTACAGTAACTGTGTTTAATCCAGTTCTAGGATAAGTAAATGAAACATCTGTTTTGTCTGTTATTTCATCTATTTCTCCGTCACTTTGAAAATCCCATTTTGCTTCTACTAGCTTAACAGGATCATTAATCATGTGTTCAATACTAAGTGTAACTGGCTCGTCTACTATTGGCTGAATTGGAAAGACAGAAAATACAGCATCTGCGATAAGTAGTTTTCTATATATATATCTAAATGAACCATCAGTCAAAGTAAGTTTCACAGCAACGTCATATGTTCCTTTGTCTTCGTAGTATGCAGTTGACTCTGTTTCGATTGTTTCCTCATTAGCTTCCCCGTCTCCTTCGAAATCCCAAGAAATTGATTCTATACTCAGTCCCCTTCTACTTAATACATCTGCAGCTTCATTTAGACCAAATGTAATTGTTAAAGGGGCAATTAATTTTCCTTGAATCTCTGGAGCCAGTATCTGCAATGATAGGGATGGCTCTTGTTGTATTTTATATACTGTAAATAAAGCAATAATTATTCCTGGCAATATCACAGCAGATATTTTTGTTACTCCTAAGATTGTAATTATTCTCTGTTTATCTGCAAATACAATCCTCTTTAATAAGAATGCAGCGATTATTGATAAAACTGCAGCGCCAGAAAATCCACTCATTACACCAAGCGGTATTAGCTGTTCAAAGTCCCCTTTTGCATTTGGCAAAAATGCCAACAAGAATAAGCACCAAAAAACAAATATTACATATGGCGTTAAAAAAATAATCAATAAAGCCATCTTAATATTAGGATTAGCTTTCGAAATTGCCGGCTGATCAACCGAAATGCCGTCTACAGATTGTTGGTTAGTATCCATTACTCATTAAGTGGAATTGATTGCTGAAGCATTAATTGTATAGATTGATCGTCTTCGTCTTGTAATTGAGACCCAAATATAGAGCCCATTGCTTCTGTGATGCTAATACTCTCATCTGGGGGAAGTATTGGCTCTACATTATTAAAATCAGAGAACATAACATCCATTTCTCCTGAAATTACTGTGCCATCTTGCGTAATAAGTGAATCAATATTCCACACTATCTTTCTAACATTAAATGTATCTGCATCTATCCAAATTTCTCCTGATGCTATTAATGTGTTGTACATTTCCATAAGCATTTCACTATCAAACTCTTCACCCTGTTCCTTTGATACTTCTTCTAAGTATAGAGCTAACTTTTCTGGATCTACAGATACCGAATAATGATACGTGTCATTGTCATCAATAGACGTGAAAGGCAATTCTTCCTTTACTCTAACAACTTTTGCCTGTGCACGTAATAATCTGGGATCAGGACTTACAGTAGAATTACCCATATCGGACTCGTTACTTTTAACAGTGATCCATTTTCCAGTGAACATTTTTACTAATGATTCAGAAAATAATGGGTTCTCTCCATCTGCAATCAATTCATCTACCATCAAATATATTTCGTCTGGACCTAGAGTAGTAATTTTAATTTTTGTATCCAATGACAGCGATTCAGAAGCATTGTTAGAAACAAGATGAATATCTGCAGAAAAGTGTGACTGTTTTCCCATCGCATCCTGTCGTCCTTTAATAACTGCGCTAGCATTTATTAAGCTATCAGGTTTATTTACTTGAATATTCCCTTCTACATCAAATTTTGCTGATTCAGTTTGCATAGCAGCAATAACTGATTTCATTAGAACCTCCTCTGGAGGTAGCTCACCTCCGTCTGCATTTTGTTTAACACAAGCTGTAATTAATAAAACACCTAGTGCTACAACTGACATTTTTTTTATACTATTTGAAATCATAATAAGCAGACAAGAAATTGATCCTATGTAGTTTGCCATGACTTTAATAGAACGTACAGTTTAGATATGGCACCAGAGCATAATTACGAATTGTTCACAGTAAAGACAATATTTATCTTCCACTAACAGGTATAGAAATTATATCACTCGGTTCTTCTATAATTAGCTGCACGGTTCTTGATCTCTTTGCCATTACGTCTGCTCTAACAGAAAACAATCTTTCTTGGTTTTTGTTTAAGATAAAAGGAGGATCAAAAATCAAATCAATTGAATCACCATTCATTTGGCTAACAACAGGAGTAATTACCTGCGTTCCTGTTTCTATAAATATATTTTTCAAATTATCATCTTTAGCACTTCCGCGATTACTAATCGTAATTGCAGAAATTTTATGATTAGAAACGGAGTCTGCTTTAAGTAGAAATCTCATTACCTTTCTGCGCAATCCGTACTTGATCCTGCTTGAAATGTTCGCATAGGTAACATTGATAGTCCCTGCTTTCTTTGTAGCTGTCCTATAGACATTGTTTTGTTTCAAATCAGGTCTGGCGGAAAGGTAGACATTTGAATTTGTCGAGACATCCTTAGCATCATCAATATAAAACCCATGCTGCGAATCTATAGCTGCATCTGCAGAAATATCTGCTGCAACAGTAATTAGCTTAGTTGAACATGCTTTAATAACAATATTGCGAATATTAAAGTGCACTTCTCCATCTTTTGGAACAGTTCGTCCCCTTGTTATTCTCCTATTATCAGCTAGTAAATATACAGAACTAATATCCTGTGCACTCCCTAACCCCCTATGACGTACAGTAATCCCATCTAAAATCACGTCTTCATCACAAGATGTTTTTAAACTTAAATTTAAAAACGGAATCCTAGTAGAGCCACGAGGAAATGACCTAACAGTAGCCTGCTCATGTTCTACAGAAAGAACTGCATTCGTTGTACTAACAACGTTTTGAGTCTGAGCAGCTGCCAAAGAATTGTTCTGCTGACCTAGATTAAAATGATGAAGAAAGTATGCAAACAGAATTGAGTTCATACATATATTCTAGCAAAGAATTACTTTGATCTCTTCCTTCTTCTTTTTGGAACACAGGATTTATATAATTTGAAAACAAAATAATCAGACAGCACCCCCAGTAGCAAGAATGGTGGGATACTAAGCCACATTCCATGTTTCTGTAATAGTATGACACCAACAATTGGACCTATTAAAGTACCTGCGATTGAATACCTTCTATTGAATGTGAATATAGCAATTGTTCCAAGCAACCAAGACAAAGCAAATAAGAAGACAATTGCATAAAGCAATGTAACAGCCAATGACTTACTCGACTCAAGGCCAGTGTAATACCTCTCTTCAGTGTACTTCCCAGTTATGTGATTCATGATGCTCTCTACACCACTCAAAATAGCTTTGTTGTATTTTCCTTCCCTTACACTAGGCATAATATCTTTCTCCACAATTCCATTTCTTACCTGATCACTAAAAATAGTACTTAGTTGAAAGTCAGTTGAAACATTAGCGATTCTATCGCTGTATGAGAAAAGTAACAAAACACTATTTGATGGTAAATCCCACTCTTCTCTAACTTGATCTGTTATATCGTCAACATCATAACCAAGTAAGCTCTCTATAAAGAACACAACAATAAACTGGCCAGTTTGATCTGCTAATCCGGATAGGGCACTTTCTATAACCTGCTCCTGCGTAGCATCTATAAGAGAGGCATCATCTGTAAGATACCCATCGTTTGGAGGAAGTGAAAATGCAGCAGATGCAACAATTGGAGTTGCAAATGCCAAACAAATACATACTGAAAACCACTTTAACTTCATATACAAAATATTATACACACTAAATATCACATAAGTGAAATGCTGATATTTATTACAAAATCATTATTTTGTTTTGTCCATTTGAGCAGAATATTTGACATCATTATACCATTCTGTATTCTGCCACTCCTGTCACAACTTTCTCCAAATACTATGAAACATTCATTATCTATCTATACATTGGTTACAGCAGTAATAATCTTGCCTTGCCTAGCAAGTGCATCAGAAGTTGATATAAATGTATTAAGTGAAAATATTCAAACAATTAATCAACAAAGAGACGTACAAGAAAATGAATATGCAAGGTCCTTTGCTGCACTAAAAGAAATTCAAAAAGATATAATGAAAGAAAGAGAAGATTTAAAAGCTTGGGTAGAAAGTAGAATACAAGAAGAAAACGATCTGCTAAGCCAATTACCACTATTGCATTCTTTAAAAAATAAGATTCAGTTAAGAGCTCGTCAAAGAATGATGAGTAATGCTAAATCTCTCTTCGCTATTCAAAGAGAAGAAAAAGAAGCAGCATTGAAGGAAAAAGAAATGGCATGGAGAAACCAGTGGGAAGCATTAAAAAAATCTCGAACACAAAGCAGAACAAGTTTCTTACACAGAAAAAGAATAAGTGTTAGACAAATTAAAGAGCAAAGATCTAAAAATGTTATGTCTGAGATTCATTCAAATTTAAATGATAAAAATAGTCTTAGAAATGGATATTTGGAAAATAAAATCAGTAGATACCAAAATGATAAGAGTAAAAGATCAAATTCTGTTAAACGATCATTAAGCAAAGCAAGATCTAATCAATATCTTAATAAAGTTAATCCAGAGGTAGAAAAACAATTACAGCTAGAAAAAGAGGATAAAATTGCAGAAATGCATGCGATGGAATTAAAAAGAGTTATTGAAAGGCTTAGTGTAATTGGACCAATTGATGATGAATTGCGATCCTCAGTTTACTTGCACATCTTTGGTGTGATGCCAGAGGAATCCAAATAGTTTATTATCAAACGATCGAGAATTTAGTATTTGTGTCAAAATAGTCTAATCCCTCTTCCTTTTTAAGGAAATCAACAATCTTATACGTTAATGGCGTGAATAAGACTTCTATCGAAACTTTGAAAATGTAATTTGCGATAATCAGACTCACAGCTATTTCCCATGGGAAAACACCTAATAAACAGGCAATAGTTACAAAAATTACAGAATCAATAATCTGACCAATCAAAGTAGATCCAATAGTCCTCATCCACAAATATCTGCCATTCATTAGTACTTTCATCTTAGCCAAAATTACAGAGTTGCTTAGCTCACCAAACAAGTATGCACATAAACTTGCAATAACGATCCCCCCAGTACTCACACCACCTAGTATTGAGGAATATGCATCATTACCTGCATACAGCAGCCATTGCTCTTCTCCTGGCATTTTTTGAACTAACAAGAAGTAGCCACTCATAATTGCGCTCATGAAAAATCCGATCCAAATAGCTCTGCGTGCTTTTTGATACCCATATACTTCTGTAAGGATGTCTCCAAATATATAACTAATAGGAAACAGCAATGTTCCTGCATCAAACGCTAGCCTTAAGCCGAAAATAGAGAAACCCCAATCAACAATCTTTGCAGAAGATGAAATGTTGCTAATTAGCAAGGCTGCTACAAAGAAAGAGACTACAACATCAAAATATTTTAGAGGTTTCATATTTATATATAAGCATGTAACTAGATGCCATACAAGATTGCAAATTACTAAATGAAATATATGATTTTTATTTGAGATCTAATTGAGTAAGTGACCATTTAAAGCGGATTATGCTGTTTTTTAGACATTTGTGTATACATTTTTTATACAACTATTTTCCTTCTTAAATTAAACTATGAAACTATTCCTATTTGGCTAGCTATAGCCATAAAGTATGACATTGAACAAAGAGTTTGTTCATATAATGGAATTAATCACTTCTTACTAGACAACAAGTGCCTATTCCGTACACTGCTCTGCTTGCCCCCCGTCCCGTATGATAAGTAACGTGAAACACTTCACACAACGTGTTTCTTCCAATGTAGTGCTAATGCACGCGTTCCTCATTGCCTTCCTTACATTAAGTATGGTGATGAGCCTTCCAACTCTTTAGTCCCTAGAGAGTAAAATCTGAAGAGGAAGAAACAACGAGCAAATAAAATTTATCACTAATAGCCAAGACGCTTAGCGTTCTACGGGCTTAAGTGTTCCTTTTGCTACTAAAATATCAGATGGCTTTGGATCACCGTCATCCAATTCTTTTGTAACATGAACAATAGTATAGGACCTATAATCTATATCACTTGTAAATTGGTTGGCGTGACGCACGTCTCCAAACATTGTATGCAGATGCCCAGCACTAATTAAATCACCTGTATCTGGATTAATTAACCAAGCCTCAAAGAAACTGCCATCCTCTGGTCTTTGTATATTTAATTGCATTTCTTGAGCATAAGAGCCATCTTCAAAATAATGTGCCTGCAATACTCCATTTGCGCTTGTGTCCCCTTCTCCATTTATTGAACCATATGCAAACCAAACTTCTTTTCCAAATCTATCATCTACTACTACTCCCCCTGTTGGCATTGGCTGGCTATGAGTTTCTAGATTATCTGGCTTCTGTATAGATACCTTTTCTTCTTTACAGGATGTTAGCAGGCAAAGTGGTGCAAATAGACTTATTACCATTAGTGATGAGATATTATTCATATATGAATTATAAATTAATTAAAATTGTATTACATTGTATTACATTTCATCACCTTTGTAATACATTGTAATACAAAACTACCACAAGAATCCTGGAGGCCTCGCATCAATTCTGTCTCTTTCTACGCCTGCATAATGATCTGCTCTAGCAGCTAATACAAAATAGGATGGAGCATCCTCTGGATACAAACGAGCAAATAACTCACATAGGGAAACAAATTCCTCAACATTTGGTGAAAGACTTACAAAATGAGTGTTATAAGTAAAAGCATTAGCAAAATCTGAAATTATAGAATCAAACTCTTCTCTTCTAGCATCAATTTCCTCTGCCCTGTTCCAGGCTAGATAAGATCGAACCAAGCCATGTAATATTCCTAAATCATTATATACACCATACTGATACGCAGTCTCATAAGAAGATACAGCCTTATCATCTACACCCATCTCCTCATAGATCTCTCCTAATAGTTTCCAAGATCTATAGTCACTCTTATTCAGTTTAATGTATTGCCTAGCTGCTCTTTCTGCCTCTGTTAGATTGCCCTGACTAAATAGTATTTTGGATCTACTTAAATGTAGGTCCCTACTGAACCATTCATTACTAGACCTTTGATACCAACGCATAGCGATTCTCTCTTCTCCTCTTGCTTCTGCATGCCTACCTAGAGATGAGGTAACTAGATACACGCCCTCAAATAGGGCAGCAAATAGTAGTATAGAAACTAATATGACCTCCAAAGACACAGAAATTTTTCTATGTACTACAAATTTAGAATCATTAAATAATGACCCAGACAAAAATCCTACTAGTAACCAAAACGGTAACGCAATTCCAACAAACTGGAGATTATAATCAATCAAACTATGAGAAATAACTCCAGCAAGAGAAACAATGATCAAAATATTTAGTGAATTATTTGATTGGCTCTCCTTTCTAACCTCTGAATAGATACCCTTATATAAAATTAATCCAAGCAATATTAATAGTATAAGCGATGCTATTACTCCTCTTTCTACTGCAATTTTCAAAAATACATTATGAGGATGATCCGATGTAGCAAGAACTTGTGTCTGTGAATGAGGCTGAATAAACCTAAAACTATATGGGCCCCATCCGAGCAGTGGCTCTTCTTTTATTAAGGATATTGACTGTTTCCAAAACTCGGACCTTTCAGAAACAGATGAAACACCTTCATCTGCACTAAATGTAATTTTCTTTCCTACAGATAATACTTGATGTACATCTGACCTAAGAATGTTTGCAAACTGGAATACTAATAAAGAAACAACAAAAATCATTCCTACCTTAATTGCTTTTCTCTTCCACTCAGTTTTATCTAGCTTCTTTATATATAAGATCCCAGACAAAAGAATTATTTGTCCTACAAATGCAATTATCGCGCCTCTAGAGAAACTAAGGAACAAACAGCCAATAACAAATCCTAATATTAATGATCTAATAATTATGTTTACTGAGTATTGAGATTTTGTATTTGATTCTATTGGGTTTCTAAATACCCACTCAGCAACAATAGGCCATGTAAGCAATAGATAGTTTGCCCAAGCATTAGGCCAATAATCAGTATGGAATCTAAAATCGAAAAATGTACCTACAAATCTATTAACAGGCTGAAATGTATAAACGACTAATCCGATACCACATGCAGTTAGAGTTGCGATACTTAGCACCCTAATAAAATGCGTACATGTTTCATTCTCTCTTAAATCTACTGAGTCCTGTGCTTTACGAACTGCCCACAAAAATAAGAGTAATAAAGACCCTGTTCTAATTACTTCATCAAAACCATAATTTTTTGCAGAAGAATAAAAATAACTAACAACTGTTAAAACGAGGAATGACATAACAGCTACCCACAAAAATGCAGGCATACGATCTGATGCTTTTTCTTTTAAGCTTAAAAATGAAGAGAATACAACAGCTCCTGCAATACCAGTTAAAACCCAAGTAACATCTATGCTTTTTCCGCCTCTCCACATTACTGCGACAACTACAAAACATAATAGTAACCATTGGACCCACTGTTCGCGGGTCAATTTATTTATTAATCGCATACTAGGACATGATGACATAAGACATAACAAAAATCACGACATGGATTGTTTACATTTGTAATCTACTCGAATTTAACTTTGGTGCCGAAGGAGAGACTCGAACTCTCACAAGCTTGCGCTCACACGAACCTGAATCGTGCGCGTCTACCAATTCCGCCACTTCGGCATAACTTTTTTAGAAAGAACATATCGGAGTTAATTATTGCACATTTATTTGATGTGCGCGCCTGCCTGCCGGCAGGCAGGTCTACCAATTCCGCCACTTCGGCAATATAGATAAAAGGAACAGTTATTGAGGTATTCATCCCCGCATTCGCGGCGTGCCGCCACTCTTGTCGGCCGAAGCTCGTGAGAGCGAAGGCTGATCGGCATATGTTGAGTATACGATGATACAAATTTGAAGCAATTATCACTAAAATAAAAAGGGTATGGCATTTTGATTGCATTCCTTGTTATACTTCGGCTTACATTATTCATTTTCCCTTTTATTTATGTCGTCTAAGTGTTGCAAATCCAAACTATTCATCACAGTTATCGTTATTGCTGTGCTAGTTGCTCTTGCATACTTCTTTATGGGTACAGATGCAGAACCTGTAATGGAAGAAGATGCAGTAGTAGAAGTTACAGAGGAAGAAACAGAAGAACCAACTGTAACAGAAGAAGAGACAGAGGAAGAAACAGAAGAAGAGACAGAGGAATAATCCTCGAGTCTAAAAAAAGGGAGATGCATGCG
>Ga0209249_1001190_pt1 | contig 26214 bp, 22 predicted proteins | sample SaaInlV_200m_DNA_4_FD_184653 | JGI IMG/M metagenome (GOLD analysis project Ga0209249, IMG submission 184653) | Marine microbial communities from expanding oxygen minimum zones in the Saanich Inlet - SI037_S3LV_200m_DNA (SPAdes) (version 2) | ecosystem: Environmental > Aquatic > Marine >...
TCTGATCTAAGCCAGCATTAGATATTTCATCATTTATCCACTGTTCAAATAATTCCCTCTGTTGTGGATTCATCTGTGAAAATACATTTTGTGCCTTGTCGATTGCTAAATCATATTTAACTGAATCAACATTGTCGTTTCTTAAAGCAGAAACTAAATCATCTGCTATTTTACGAGAATGATATCCATCTTCAAATTGATCAATTATAGCATCATCATTTGCATCAAATTCTTCATCCTTATATGTGTCTGTATATGTCCCCTTCTTTTCATCTAATTTAATATCTACTTCATCAAAAGTTTGATTTAAATTGATTTGCATTGGCTTAGTATCTGTAGACAACCTATTTGCTTCATTGATATTATTATTTACTAGTGTTTTAATTTGCCTATAACGATCATCTGATGGATCAATCTGTGACAATTCATCAATTAATGATATACCTTGTCTATCCATATTAGATAAACGATGTAGACAGTCATTTAATACACGAGATTGCATTTCCATGTCTCTACTCATTTGTGCATGAACATCTGAAAGACGATCATCTAATAAATCAACATGCTTGCTAACTGACGCTTCAGCCCAAGACTGTAACCTGCTCTGAAGCGCATCTTTTGATTCGAGTGTGTATTGTATATTTTTTGAAAAAACATCAATATTTTTAGATTGAATTTCCCTATTTCTTTTGTCTCGTTCTGTTAATCCATTTGCATTTTCAGAAGACGCTTCATCTTGCACTTGTTCTGTATCCGCATTCTCACTTTGTATTGATTCCTCGGTTGGTGGTAGATCAATATCTGGACCTAAATTTTCATTAGAATCTTCTTTTGGAATTTCTTTTTCTACCTCCTCTGGAGCAGAGGAATGCTCAAAGCCCTCAAAATGTATTAATCTTTGTTCAGAGAAAAGCCGAAGATATTTATTTAAATGATTCATTTTATTTTTTTAATATGTGTTTCTATTTGATTGCAGTCTTCGTCATCTTGGCCTTTTGAAAGATTTTCTAATGCTCCAATAACGAATGAATGTAATTCATGAGCTTTGTCATCTAGCTCAAGTGTCTTTACTTTTAGCATCTCATTAAATTTTTGAAATGCTTCATAATATCTCATCCCTCGCTCTTTTAAGCTTTTAGGAGATTCATCTTTATACTTCTCTTTTAATTTTGGCAATTCACCTAAAACAAGATCTGGTTCAATGTCGACCATGATCGAATCATAAAATTCATTTGCCCCTTTTGGGATTTGAAGTAGTGGTAGTTTTGTCATGTTTGTTTTTGTATTAATATTATACATTAAAATAAGTATTTATTCAATATTCTTCACTGTTTCACTGTTTTACTGCTTCACCCCGCGTTCGCGGGACTTCGCTGTTTTACTTATTTAAATTCTGGATCTAAACTCAATCTACTCTCCTCTGGCAAAACCTGATTCTGATATTTGCTGTTTGGCTTAGCATTGTATGGAGTTTGTGCTGCACTAGTCATAACCTCGAATGCTAACTGGCAAACACGCATCCCTGCATACAGAGCAACTGGCAAACGATTCAAATTACTGATTTCTAATGTGATTGTTCCACTAAAGCCAGGATCTACAAAACCAGCAGTGGAATGAATGATTATTCCGAGCCTACCAAGTGAACTACGACCCTCTACCCTAGCGACTAGATCATCTGGCAATGTAATAGTTTCTTGAGTCACACCTAATACAAACTCACCTGGCTGTACTATAAATGGCTCACCATCAGAGATTTCTATGGACCGCATATTATCCTTGAACGATTCTGGCTGTTTTGGGTCTAAGATAGCGAATTTACTATGCTCATATAGCTTAAAATGGTTACCAAGACGTAAATCCATGCTACTTGCATGTATGTGATTTGGGGTTTCGGAGTCTGAAGTAACTTTAATCCTTTCAGAGTCTATTGCTTCCCGAATATCTTTGTCTGACAGAATCATACAAAGACGAGGTTAACACAGAACAGAAAAAGACAAGAAGAAAATACTAAGAAGAGTACTTTTTAAGTATAATTTATTTACATGAACTCTGTTCAAGCTCTCACAGGAAATACGGTTGAGACTAATCTGGATACAGATGAAGATGCAAATCAAACACAGCAAAGCGAAAAAGATTTACACAATGAATGTCATGGAATTCAAATGCAGATTTTAGGGTTGTTATCCGAGGGTGTAAGTCAGCATTATTTAACAGACAAAGATCGATTAGACTATATGGGTGCGATCTCTTTAGAAAAGCTAGAAGAAGGGGGTGCAGTTAGCTGGGAGCAAAAGAAAAGATGGCTAGAAGATAATATGAGGAGTTATGTTCCACATTTTCTATCCGAAGCAAGGCACATGACAGATGAGTTCATGGGGGAAATCAGTAAGGCAAAGAAACAAAAATGGATATCTAGTTCTAGTGCAGAAAGATGGAGAGATAGACTCTTTCAAAGATCTACAAACTGGGCAGAAACAAAGTCATTTCTGATTCAATTTAAAAAAGGGTATATGGAAAATTGGAAGAAATTATCAGAAAAAAGAAAGACCATAGAAGGAAAGAAAAAAGAACTAAAAGTAACAGCAAAAGAAGTTCCCGAACTTAAATTGCTAGAAAAATCTGGTTTTGATGAGCTACACTTCTTTGAAAAAATGAGAATTGCAAGTGAGGCACTGGTTGCACTTAATATGTACAAAGAAACTAGTGAACATAAAAAGAAACTGTATGAACAGGCAAAGAAAATGATGAATGGGGCAATAAAAAGTCGGTTTATTAGGCAAGATAGAGCCATGAAATGGATTGAGGATTTATTCAGTTCTAAGCTCCCTGCAGAAAAGATTGAACAAAATATAAACGGGAAAATGACAAATTACATAGGCGAGTGGACAAAGGTTAAATACAGATACGATCGTATTTTAAGAAGAATGGAAAAAGGTGTTCCACCAGGAACAGAAAAATTGAATGAACAACAATTCTTAAATCTACTCTACAAAGAAAAAATGAGTTATGTAGAAGAAGCTGAACACGCACTCAATTTGATCGATACAGGATTTAGCTCCAGGGAGATCGATGGAATGAAACTGGAAATTCGAAGCTTGATGGCTCAAAAAGATTGGGAAGGGGCAAAAGAAGTACTTAAATCCGCTAAAGCAATTGCGCAAGGAGAAGATATATATGAACTAGATTCTATGGATAGATTTATAAAACAATTTTCTTCTGTAGAAGAGAAAGAAACAGCAAATGAATCAGCTGCAAATATAAACGAAGACATCCGTAGAGAATTAGGCAACGTACCTGCAAGTATACAAAAACTATATATTCAAGCGTTGCAGTATGGGCCACAAGTGTTTGCAAGTTTGTGCACTCTTGAATACAACAGAACTTGGTGTTGGAACAACGGATACTTAGATGCAGAAAAGGAAGATAATCTATATAACAAATCTTTTAAAGATACCGAAGAAATAGTAGAAAATGGACACAAGAAACGTGGTCTTGAAAATATAAATCTAGATATTATCGAGGATAACGAGAAGGATAAAGCAATGCGCCCTTACGAAAACACATGGGCACCAACAATCATCCATATGGATGCAAGTGATGGAGGATCATGTAATCGACTTCTAAATGAGTTGAAAGGGAAAGAAAGAGCCAGAGACTATTGGACATCCTTAATTGTAAAAAACATAACATACGAAAAACAAAGAGAATTAACCCTAGGCACAAATAGAAAAATGAAAAGCAGTATCAGAAAACTACATGCGAAAGGATTTGGATTTAGTTTGATAGGAGACCCAATCTCATTGAATTAAAAATGTCATATTTATACTTTTAATGTGCATACACAAAAGTACAATATATCACATGAATAAACTCACACTATTAATCCCAATTATCGCACTCGCAGGCTGTGCCAATTCACAAACTGATTCTATCAGTTTAGATAAATTGCTAGAAAATCCTCTATTCGCAGAAAGATACGCAGACGAAAAAGTAGATGCAATTGTAGAATTTAAAATTCAAAAAGACCCAATTATAGAAGACTCAAGCAAAGAAAAAATAATGGAGAAAGAAAGAAAGGAATGGCTAGCAGTAGCCAAAGACGCAACTGCTAAGCAAAGAGCAGGGACGAGAGGAAATCTGATAGAAATAACTGAATATGCAAACGGAGAAGCATTGTATTTGGAAGATAAATTATATTTTGGACCTGAGCTTGAAACAATTCCATCCGTAGAATTGCACGTTTATCTAACAACTGTTGTTGACCCAAGAGACATTGAATTCCCAGATGAGCAAGCTCTAGATCTAGGAGAACTACAAACCCCTTATGGAGCTCAAGTTTATAATGTTCCTCATCAAGAAGATCCACTGCTGTACAGAACAGTAGTTATTTGGGATGAAAAACTAGAAAAAATATGGAGCTTCGCCCAATTAAGTAAATAAGGAATCTATAAATTCTGAGTTAATCGTTCAAGCTCTGCATCAATTGCATCGCCTAATGTATCAAACCCTGTTTGAACTTGTTTTCCATTTACGTAAAACGTAGGAGTGCCACGCACATTTAGATCACGACCTTCTTGATAGTCTGATAATACAATATCCTTTTTACCCCCAGACTTAAGACAACTTTTATATAAATCCATATCTAGATTTAAAGACTCGCCCCATTCAATTAAAGCACTGCTGTTTAATGATTCTTGATTCTCGTATGCGATGTCTATAAATTCCCAAAACTTTCCTTGGTCTGCGGCACATTCACTTGCCTCTGATGCCTCTAATGCAAATCTATGAATAGACATAAGAGGAAAATGCTTAAAGTTAAGTGCAATATCATTTCCATATTTATCTATAATAGGCTTAACAACACGGAAATGTATAGATTTACAAGCAGGACACTGAATGTCTGAAAACTCAGATAATACAACAGCAGCATTAGGATTTCCTTTTGGCCCCCTACTGGACTGGGGAGTAGGACCTCCATCACATGAAACCAGAAATAGAACCGATAATATTAGAGCAAGTTGATATCGCATAGTGTAGCTATGTTCTCATGAATACATAAAAATCGCAATTACTGGGAAAGGAATAAGATTAATAATTCTTATGTTAATCTGAGTTCCCCGAAGTAAAAAAAGAGGGTACAATTCTTTTCCAAACTATGTCTCTATACCGAACATATCGGCCGTTATCATTTGCAGACGTTGTGGGGCAAGATCACATAGTAACTACATTAGAACAAGCTTCAGCACAAAATAAATTATCACATGCTTATTTATTTGCTGGAAGCAGAGGGACAGGCAAAACATCTGTTGCGCGCATACTTGCAAAAGCACTTATGACGAAGGAGATTGAAGATCAAGTAATGCAAAAACAAATTATTAAGAATATTGAAGAAGGAAACATTGTTGATCTATTAGAGATAGATGCAGCAAGTAATCGTGGGATTGATGATATTCGCGATTTAATCGAGAAAATTCAATTTTCACCTGTGGTAGCAAGTGCAAAGGTATACATAATTGATGAAGCTCACATGCTTACAAAAGAAGCATTTAATGCATTGCTAAAAACATTAGAAGAACCACCTGAATACGCATATTTTATTCTAGCTACGACTGAGCTAAACAAAATTCCAGTAACCATACAATCTAGGTGCCAGAGCTTTCCTTTTAGGAGGATAAGAGAAGAAGATATAATTAGAAGGCTACAATATATTGCAGATCAAGAACGAATAACCATAGAACGAGAAGCCCTGAGAGCTATCGCTAATCATGTAGATGGAGGATTGCGTGATGCAATTTCATTGCTAGATCAAATGAGATCCCTAGAAACAATAACACTAGAAGACATTGAAAATCGTGTAGGTAGTACAGGAATGCAATATGTTGAGGATGTATTGTCTGCTCTTTCTGAAAATGACAGTGAAAGCATTTTAAAGATTGTTAAAAGTATAGAAGAAACAGGGGTTCCTTTAGACGTTTTCCTAAGACAACTTCTAAAAATAATGAGAACAAAATTGCGAGAATCTGTAGAAAAGAAAGAATCTACAGACAACATAATTATTATTTTAGATACGCTGCTAGATGCTATTCGTAATTTGCGATTTTCACCAGTTCCAGGACTGGTATTAGAATCCGCTCTTCTGTCTATGTGTAATAGCAATAATGAAAAGAGTAATCGCGGAGATGTATTTAAAACGGCAGAAAAAGAAGAGAGTAAAAAAGAAAAGAAAGAAAAAGAACAAGAACCTAAAAAAGAGATAAAGAGTACTGAGAAAGAGGAAAAGAAAGAGGGAGAAGATAATCAGGAAAAAGAGGGAAAAGAGGAAATATCAGAAGCTCTAGTAGAAGCTCCTGAACTTAGTATTGAATCTATCAAGGAGCACTGGGAAGAGATTGTTAAACAGGCATCACCAGCATCCGTGAAGATGTCTTTAAAGAACGGGCGTGTAACTAAAATAGAAGATGGTAATATTTCTATTTCATTCTCCTCTGCATTCCACAAAGACACAGTATCTAAAACAGAGGCAAGCATATGCGTAGAAAAGGCTATAGAGAATGTATTTAAGCAAAATATTAGAATCAAATGTGTCTTAGAAAGTGATGAAAGCGTAGCAAATACTAAAACAAGTGAATCTGTAAATATGGCAGAAGCAGCAGCAGAAATATTCTAATTCTCATTTCTATTAATCATGAAAGCGCTAGAAGATAAGAGGCAAATAAGAGAAGAAGTTGAAAAGAATCTGCGCGAAAAAGACCCAGAAGAAATTAAGCATGAGAATGAAAGAATCTGCCGAATTATTCTAGAAAACATAAGAGAAGATGTTCGAATTGTTTGTGCTTACGTCGCCTTAGAAACAGAGGCAGATTTAACAACTGTTATAGATGTATTAAAAAAGAGAGGGGTTAAAGTTTTCTTACCTTGTAGCAACGATAGTGGCAATGGAATGACATTTAGAGAATTTGATAATTGGGAAGAGTTAAAAAGTGGAAAATTTGGAACAAAAGAACCCAAAGAAGATTCACCAACTCTTAAGCAAGGAGAAGCAGATATAGTACTAATCCCCGGCAGAGCATTCGATATAAATGGGGATAGAGTAGGCCGAGGAGGTGGCTCTTATGATACTTGGATAGAATCTGAAAGATCTTTAGATGAATCCAATAGCGAATATTGGGGAGTAGCACTAACTGATCAAGTTGTAGAATACATACCAGTAGAAGATCACGACCAGAAAATGGACGCGGTAATTACCCCTGATGAAATAGTAGTTACTAAAAAAGATGCATAGCAGCATAAATAAGATGTAAGATAAACTTGCTTGCCTCCTACCCACCAAATATACATGCCAATATATGATAATCTAGAAGTAGCAGACCCAGATATATATAACGCACTAATGGGAGAAATAAAAAGACAAAAAGAAGGAGTAGAACTAATACCATCTGAGAATTATATATCACCTGCCGTCATGGAAATTATGGGCAGTGTATTTAATAATAAATATTCAGAAGGTTACCCAGGTAGGCGTTATTATGGAGGGCAGGAATACACAGATTGTGTTGAGTCTTTAGCTATAGAAAGAGCCACAAAACTATTTAATTGTGAACATGCCAATGTGCAACCTCACGCAGGAGCACCAGCTAACCTAGCACTATACTTTGCACTACTGGAGCCCGGTGACACAGTACTTGGAATGGATTTAAGTCATGGAGGACATTTAACACATGGACACCCTGTAACTTACATCACAAAAGTATTCAATTTTGTAAGATATAAGATGAAAGACGTAGAAACAGGAGAAATTGATTACGATGAAATGAGAGAGGTAGCAATTAGAGAAAGGCCAAAAATTATACTGGCAGGGTTCTCTGCTTATCCAAGAGAATTGGATTACGCAAAAATGAAGGCTATCGCAGACGAGGTAGGCGCATACACAGTAGCTGATATGGCACATATTGCAGGCATGATCGCTGGGAAGGCCCTTAGGAACCCATTCGATGATGGGTTCGATGTTATAACAACTACAACCCACAAAAGCCTAAGAGGACCTAGGGGTGGAATGATTCTATGTAAGAATCTAGATCTTGGTAAAAAGATAGATAAATCTGTTTTCCCTGGTTTTCAGGGTGGACCAATCATGCAGATGGTTGCAGCTAAAGCAGTAGCCTTTAAAGAAGCTCTAAAGCCTGAGTTTAAAGATTATGCAGCTCAAATTATTACGAATGCAAAAAAGATGGCAGATGTATTTATGGATAATGGAGCAAAGCTAGTTACAAATGGAACAGATAATCATCTTATGATGGTTGACTGTGTAACCTCTTGGGGAATAACAGGGCAAGAGACAGAAACACTATTTGATCGCATTGGTGTAACACTAAATAAAAATATGATTCCAGATGATCCAAGAAAACCAATGGATCCATCTGGTATAAGATTTGGAACACCTGCAATCACAACTCGTGGTATGAAAGAGGCAGATGTAGAAATGATCGCAAAGTTTATGCTACAAGCAGTAGAAAAAAGAAACGACGATTCTGCAATAGAAAGACTGCATGATGAAGTAATAGACTTTTGTCTTAAGTTCCCTGTCCCAGGTATTAATGCTTAAAAATGTGATTATTAATAACAATCTGAGACCATGTAAATAGAAGATAGTTGCAAAGGAGGTGTACAAGTGTACACTCCTTTTGCATGACCCCTGTAGCAGCAATTCATAGGCAACCAAAGATCGTAGTGGATTGGTCTACAGCAGTAAAAAGCAATGATGTAGACAACGCAGATCGCCTAATTAACTGGATTAAAACATCTCCTCAAGCAAAAGAAATACATGTTTATTTGGGCTCTACACAACACAGACCAAACGGCAGACGATTACAAAACGCACTACTAGCTATGGGATGCATGGTCACAAAGAGGTCCCCTATGAGCTCTGTTTCTTCTTATCAATCAAGTCTTGCAGAGACTTGCTAATAGGAGGAACTCCTCCTCCCTTCTCTAGTTTTTGCTCTAGATCCTTCATCTGTTTCTTTTCATTATCATCAAGATTCGATTCTAGTAGGTCTCTTTTTCGTAGCATATTAAAATCGTTCATCCACATTTCTTTATCTCTCCATGCCCTGTATTCATCTAGCTTCATGCCTTTTTTTCGTGCCTTTTTACTCTCTTCATCAGCTTTATCCTTAGCCTTAGAAGCTGATACAGATTGAGTCCTAGCCGCTTTTGCGCTCTCTGCCCACTTAGAAATTTTATCCTCTACTATGCTGCGTTTTTCAGAATATCTTTCTCGTGATAGTTTTCGAATTGTTTTAAGCCTTCCATCATCTTGTTCAAAATCAGGAGGAGGTAAAGTGGATACAGAGAAAGGCTTACTTGGCATACCTTCTATCATAAGTCTTACATAAGCATGATACTTTGGCAGGCTTAGAATGTCTTTTGGCTCAACCATTTCTTCAAACTGCAAACTGAATACCTCTGCATCATCTGATCCTACTTGGAACGTGATTAGAGAACCTACATTTCCAAATACAGCGTCTTTTAGTGCAGTACTTTTATCCCCTATTAATAGCTGACCAACGTATTGGTTTGCCATAGTTAGTGATAAACGATACTTCCTAGCTTCACTTAGGATTGTAGCAAATGACTCAGTCGCAAAGTTCTGAAATTCATCAACATATAAGTAAAAGTCTTTTCTTTCATCCTCTGGAACATCTGCACGACTCATCGCGTCTATTTGAAACTTAGTTACGAGCATAGAACCTAGGAAAGCAGAAGTATCCTCACCTATTTTTCCCTTACTTAAGTTAACTAGAACAATCTTTCCAGAATCCATTGCATGACGAATATCTAGTGAGCTTTTTACCTGCCCTACAATATTTCTAATAAGAGGTGTAGATAGCAACTGACCAACTTTATTCTGAATAGCAGAAATAGCTTCTGTTCTATATTTCTCGCTCCAAACTGCATATTCATCTAGCCAGAAACTTTTTACTAAAGGATCACTTACCTTAGAAACTATCTTATTTCTATACTGGTCATCTGCATACATACGCATAATGCCAAGCATAGAAGTCCCCTCGTTTTCCAGTAGAGCCAAGAGAGTATTTCTTAAAATATGTTCCATACGTCCACTCCATACATCTGGCCATAGTTTTGTGAACACACTCATAATTCCAGATGCAACTAGCACTCGTTGATCCTTGCTCTTACAATCTAAAATATTAAATGAGATCGGATAATCTGTATCCGAAGGATCAAACAAAACTACATCGTTAGATCTGCTCTTTGGAATAAATCTTAAAATTGCTTCTATTAAATCTCCATGTGGATCTATAACACCAACTCCTTTGCCATCATGAATATCAGAGAACACCATGTTCTCTAATAGAGTAGATTTACCCATTCCAGTTTTTCCTATGCAATAGATATGTCTGCGACGATCATCTTGTTTTATACCAAACTGATTTCTGTTTCCTCTAAATACAGCATCACCAAGAACAGTTAGATCAGATGAAGTTGATTTATTATCTATAAGAGGTAAATCAATTGGTGGCTCTAGTTTTTTAGAAAAGACCCAATCAATATTAGGAGTCTTAACCATTAGTGTTGGCAAATGCCACAATGTAGCTATTTCTTCAGTAGAAAGAATATAGGGAGTCTTCTTGAAGCCGAGATTAATCTGATCACTAGAAGAGACTTTTCCACATTCAAATTCATTACTCTGAGGAAGAGAGAACTGCTGCAGGCTACCAACAATCTCTTTTAATTTTCTTTGTGCCTCAATTTTTTCACCCTTTGGAGCAATAACACTTATCCTTATATTAACTAAGAATAATTGATGACTAACCTTGTCTGCTGCTCCTGCAATACTGTCTTCTCTATCATGAGATCTCATGCTTGAACTATCAATATCATCTTCTGAATAAGAATCTGAAGTTACTTCCCCCGTGCTTAAAGAAATATTGCTAGAAAAAATCTTATTAAAACCTGGCCACGCTTTAAATCCACCAAGCAGAATTGCTAGTGGATAAAACGCTAAACGTCTAAACCCTCTAGATAACTGTGCTTTTGTAAATAAAATGGCATATAAAGGAAAATGCGATGATAAACCACTGTTTAACAAAGGAAGGAATCTACGTGCTCTCCTACGGAACTTACCTCCTATCGGCTTAATAATAACTTGCAAATGCCCACGCATCCCTGGGATTTTGTATCTAACTAGAGATGAAGTAATCCCTGCAATTGGATCAACATTAACTCTAGAAAGCATGTCATCAAATTGTGGGTGCCTTTTTATTGGGAAAACCTCTGGGCTACCAAGCGATATATCAACAGAGAAAACTTCTTCTTTATCAGAAGCTATAAATGGATCGCTTTGTATGTGGTCTATATCCACATCTGGATACTGTGCATACAACTGACTTTCACAAAGCCCTATTGCACCCTCATTTGCCCTCATAAACAGACTGATTTTTCCATCTACTAAGCCGATTTCTAGGTTTACTTGTTTCTCTGCTCCTTTTAAAGAATGCAAAGCAGATATAGCTGATTCCATATATAGCGGTCCACGCTCATTCTCTTGCCCTGCCCGAATTTTTAGTAAAATATTTTTATCCATAATATAAATAAGACGTTACTGGCGTCCGCTGTTAAGTAATTCTGTAATTAGCTCTAACACAACTGTATTATACGCATAATCCATTCTCATTGGACCCAAAATTCCTACTACCCCCCGTTCATCTCTAACACCATAAGAAGTAACAACCATACTGCAGCTCTGAAACTGAGGTAGAATGTGTTCTTCGCCTATGTAATAGCGAACCTGATCATCTGTTTCTACATTTTCTAAAATAGTATGTAAATGCTCTTCTAAAACTTCTGCCACTCCCATAGCTAGCTCTGGATTTGCCTGAAACTCTGGCTGCTTAAGAACATTTGCTAAGCCCATAAAATAAACTCTTTCTTTATAAGGGACAGATGCGAATGCTACATTTGGAACCATACTAGAAAGTAATGAGACTGCCTCATACACACGCTCCTGATCTTTCTTTTGAAAGTATTGCTCTTGTAGTGACGCGAATTTTTTTCTAACTTCCTTTTCCTGGGAAGAAGGCTCCATGAATTGTTTTACATACGCACGATATCCCTTGGCTGTAGGAATGCGTCCTGCAGATATATGTGGCTGCTGAAGAAACCCTTCATCTTCTAGATGAAACATCTCATTGCGGATGGTCGCAGATGAACAATCGAAATTAGATACTTCTAGAAGCTTCTTTGATCCAACCGGTAATGCTGTGTGTATGAACTGATCAATGATCGCAACCAGCAATCTACTTTGCCTTTCATTCATAATGTATATTTTAGCATTCTTATGAGAAGAGTGCCAGAAAACCGCTTAAGCTTGAACTTGGAATACTTTGTAGGATATTAATCTCTGGATGCAGCCATCCTTTTTCTGAATCGCTCAATTCTGCCTCCTTTTACCTCTGTTTGTTGTTTACCAGTGTAAGCAGGATGGCATAATCTGCATGATTCAACTGTTTGTTCCTCAATTAAGCTAGGAATCTCGAATACAGCATTACAAGACGAACAAGTCGTTTTTGCATTTTCTACTGCCTTTGGGTGGATTCCAGCTTTCATAGCCCGCAAATTCTATAGAGAATCACTCAATTTGCAAAGAAAAATCAGTTAGTTTTTCAGTTATTTCTTACTTAGATTAAGAAATTTCCAATTGCTAAAAGCTCAAAGCTTAAGTCTTAAAGCTATTTAATTACTTTTTCTTCACAATTTTAGCTGCTCTTTTCACTTTCCTCTCCTCTTTTTTTATAACCTCTACCTCCACTTCTCTTTGCTCTTCTGCTGCCTCTAGAGTTGCCTCTTTGCCTTCTTTGTCCTGCATTACGACACTCATAGTTGCAACTTTATCTTTTGCCTTTAGCCTCATTACAATAACTCCCTGAGTAGCTCTACCTCGTGAAGGAATATCACTCAAAAGCATTCGAATTGCTTGCCCTTGTTTACTAATACAAAGTAAATCACCATCTTCTCCATCCTTCAAAATACATCCACCTACTACTTCACCAGTTTTGGCTGTTAATTGAGCTGCCTTTACACCTGTTCCTCCGCGCCCTTGGAACCTATATTGGCTAACCGCAGTCATTTTACCGAGTCCGTTCTCCATAACTATAAGTAGTTTGCTAGTTTTAGGATCATCTATAACTCCTGCCTCTACTACTCTGTCTCCTGCTGAAAGACGAATACCACGAACTCCTGCTGCACTTCGACCCATTACTCTTACATCTTCTTCTTTAAATCTAATTGCTTTTCCTTTTTTAGACAGAAGCATTACTTCGTTTGTTCCATTTGTAGCAACAACCCATCGTAGCTCATCTCCCTTTGGAACCTTTTGAGCAATTAATCCATTTCTTCTTATGTTTTCAAATTGAGTAATCTCTGTTCGTTTTACAGTTCCATTTCTAGTCACCATAAATAGATATTTATTATCTTCTGGATCTGCCTTCAATATAGCTGCAACAAATTCCTCTGGTTGTAACTGAAGCAAATTAACTATGGCCTGCCCCTTTGCTACTCTGCTTCCTTGTGGCAATTCAAAGGCTGGGACCTTGAATACACGACCTGTATTAGTAAAGAATAGTAAGTCATCGTGATTCATTACATGAAGGATAGAAGCCAATTCATCGTCTTCTTTTGTAGTCATACCACGGACACCCTTTCCACCACGATGCTGAGCTCTAAATTGCATTGGACTAAGCCTCTTTACATAACCACCCTGTGTTAATGCAACAATCATAGGAGCATTTGGAATAGTGTCTTTTGCACTAAACTCTCCAACTGCATTCTTCACAATTGTAGTTCTACGCTTGTTTGCATATGTTTTTTTAATATCTTCAAGCTCTTCTTTGATAATGCTATCCATCTTTGATTGGCTAGAAAGCAATGCCTCACACTCTGCAATAAACTTTTTCTTTTCTTTAAGTTCATCCTCTATCTTCTGCTGCTCTAGTCCAGCTAGTGTTTGCAAACGCATTTGCAAAATAGCATCTGCTTGTAAATCGCTTAACTTAAATTTCTTTACCAAGTTATCTTTTGCAATCTCTTTTGTACTACTCTTTTTAATAGTTTCAATTACTTTATCAATATCATGCAAAGCAATCACGAGGCCTTCCAATATATGCTCGCGCTCTTTGGCTTTGTTTCTATCAAACTCAATACGGTTACGTACAACATTTCTGCGATGATCTATAAAAATCTGCAAAAACTCCTGCAAATTTAGGAGCCTAGGCTGAATACCATCTGCCAATGCAATAGTATTGTATCCAAAGCTATTTTGAAGATCTGTATGCTTAAATAGTTGATTCAAAACCTTTTGTGGATACGAATCTTTCTTTAATTCAATAATAATCCTAATCCCCTCCCTATCTGACTCATCTCTAATATCAGATATTCCCTGAATAACTTTATCTTGTACTAGCCTTGCCATCTTTTCGATCATGGAAGACTTGTTAACCTGATAAGGGATTTCACTTACACGAATAAAGTATCTTCCAGTCTTTCCTTCTTCTATAACTGCTGTACCTCTAACTACAACAGACCCTCTACCAGTTAGGTAAGCCTGCTTCAATGTTTCCATGTTGTATACGATTCCACCTGTTGGGAAATCTGGACCATGAACAAACTCAAGTAGATCTTCTACAGTAGAATCTGGTGAATCAATTAAATGGGTTGTTGCATCTACCAATTCTCCTAAATTATGAGGAGGAATATTAGTTGCCATTCCAACAGCAATACCGACTGTTCCATTTAATAGTAAGTGAGGCAATTTTGCAGGTAATACAACTGGCTCTTTCCTAGAGCCATCATAACTTGGCCTAAAATCAACAGTGTTCTTATCTATATCCTGCAACATTTCTTCTGCAATCTTCTCCATTTTTGCCTCTGTGTACCTATAAGCAGCTGCGCTGTCCCCGTCTATCGAACCATAGTTACCCTGACCATTCACAAGTGGATGACGCATAGAAAAGTCTTGAGCCATTCGCACCATAGAATCATATACAGCAGTATCACCATGTGGATGATACTTACCAAGTACTTCACCAACTACATTTGCAGACTTTCTAAAACGAGCAGAGCTCCTTAAGCCTAATTCATGCATAACATATAAGATTCTTCTATGAACAGGTTTTAGTCCGTCTCTAGCATCTGGTAAGGCACGTGAAACAATAACGCTCATAGCGTAACTTAAATAACTTTCCTCCATCTCGTTAACAATTGGCCTCGGTTTAATATCACCTATTAAAGAGAGTGCTTTTTCAGACATTACTTTCTTTTTAGGATCTTCAACTTCTATTTCTCCTTCTGAAAACATTTCTTCTTGAGGAGAATCGGCATTGTTATCTTTTGGGTCTTTTTTGCTTGGCATACTAAAATAGGAAGGTTATTTCTAAAGAATAATAGCAGAGAAGTATCAATGCGAAAGAGGATGAGGCGAAAAAGGTTGGGTAAGTTTGTTTTATAATTGATTAATATTATGAGAGAATAATTACATCCTATCCATAGTCGCAACCCCCATCGGTAATCTTGGTGATATAACCATTAGAGCAATAGAAACTCTAAAGATATGTGATGCAATTATCTGCGAAGACACACGCAATACAGGTAATTTAATCAAAATGTTAGATCTGCCAAAGAAACCAATGATTTCTTTTCATGGATACAGCGATACAAAGAAAATCGAAGAAATAATTAAGAAATTAAAAAATGGAGAACATCTAGTACTAGTAAGTGATGCAGGTACTCCTGGTATTTCTGACCCTGGATATGCGCTCACATCTAAGCTAGCTGATCAAAAAATTGATACAGAGGTTATCCCTGGTGCTTCAGCATTTCTAGCTGCACTGAGTGTAAGTGGGCTACCAATAAATCATTTTATTTATCTAGGATTTCTACCATTAAAAAAGGGCAGACAAACAATGCTCAAATCATTTATAGATGAGGATAAAACAATCGTTTTTTATGAGTCTGTTCATAGAATAGAAAAGACACTACTCCAATTTGCAGAATTCTTTAAAGACCAGCCAAGTAGGAAAATTGTGATAGCTAGAGAGTTAACCAAAATGCATGAAGAAGTAATCAGGACTGAAGTATCTGAACTTAAATCAGTTGCTGAATCTATTACGAAAAAGGGTGAATTTGTAGTGGTACTGGGAGGAAGGCCTTAGTACCTAAACCCCTCTCCCCAGCCCTCTCCCCTCGGGAGAGGGAGACGAAATCCAATCCTCTTTTTGTGATACGTTTAATTCCATGCTTAAAGCTTACAGCTTAAAGCTCAAAGCTATTTAACTTTACTGATGCCCTTTAGGGCAGAACTGAAATAGGGTTTATATGTTTCCCATTTTGTATAACTTCAAAGTGAAGATGGGCGCCTGTTGTCATAGGCCCAGCTCCAACCGTACCAGGAGTTCCTCCGCTTAAACCTAACATCTGCCCCCTGCTAACATCCTGCCCAGCAACTACATTTATCTTTGATAAATGACCATAAAGCGTTGCGGTTCCACCCTGATGACCGATCAGTACATAAGAATATCCTTTGGCTCCACCATGGCGAGCTGCATAAACAACACCATCTGCAGCCACAGTAACAGGACTACCTTGTGGTACTGCTATATCTATTCCCTTATGAGGAAAACCAAAGAATTTCTGATAACCAGCGTCATAGTACCCTGCACTTATTCTGGCATATGCTGGCCAAGATATAGTCGCAGCTGATCCTACAATTTTACCTCCTGAATATTCCCCTTCTTTTGGCGATAGTAATCCCTTCTCTATTAGAACACGTTCTGCACGCCTACGAACTCTGGCATCTATTCTAGCTAGCTCAGATTGCATCTGAGAAATACGTGATTGAACCTCATAAACTGTTCTTTCAATTTCATTCTGTTTAGATGCACTGCTATGCAACCTTTGCTCAGCCAAATCATTTTTATCCTGCATTACAAAATATTCAACAAGCAAATCTTCATGCTGGTCTCTTAAAGTATCTAAAGTATCTGGTAACCCATGAGCTACTTTAAGTAGAGACAGTAGATCCTTTCTAGATTGTAATATCGCATTTAAACGGATTGATTTTTCTGTGCGTTCTGCAAGCGTATCTATGCCAGAAATTTGCCCAAGCATTGTTTGTAAAGCTACTACAGATTGAGACTCTTGAGCCAAATACAATGAACGGAGAAACCCATTAGAATCCTGTAATTCATCTTCAAATATATTCAAAACTGCATCCGAGTCATGTGGATCAATCCCATGCTCTAGAATTATTTTTTCATTTTTCAAGGCAGAAGAAAGCTGTAGTCGAATTGCCCTCTTCTCCCTAGCGAGCCTGCGCAATTCAACTTCTGTTTCATTAATATCTTTTTTACTATCACCTTTAATATTATTCATTTCAATTCCTTCAGCACTTTGCACAGATACTTCAAAAGATGCATTTAAAATATCTTCTTGTATTTTGTATCTGTCATCTGCCTCTGTTAGCGCAAGCGCTGTTGTAAAGGGCAGAGCTACCAATACACAGATGAATACGGCGAGTAATCTTTGTTCTAATCGCATTTCTTATTATTATACAATAATTTTTGTGTTTTGTGAATACCTATATTAAACGCTTACAAAGAGCGTAATGCAGCAGTAACCCTCTCTTCTGTAGATTTCAAATCAGGAGAAATCTCCTTCAATGCAGAAATGATAGTTGGGCTGTCATATCCCAGTACTTTTAAGGCATCCATAGCGTCTTTATCATATTGCGCTCCGAGATCCTTATTAGAATCAGTAAACGCACCTGGGATTAGTTCAAGTAAAGATTTAAGCTCCAAAAGTAGTTTTTCTGCTCTCTTTTTGCCAATTCCTTTAATACTAGTTAAAAGTTCACAATCCTGCTCAGAAATTGCTTTACCAAGCATATTTCTAGGAACAGAACAAAGTTCTAAGGCCAAACTTGGCCCAATGCCAGACATTTTAACTAAATGAGCAAAAAGCATACGACTAGACCAATCGATAAATCCGAAAAGTTCTAATCTATCCTCTCTTACATATGTGTACACAAAAAATGTTGCATCAATTTCATCTGTAGATCCATCCCACACATCAAGTGGAACATTTAATAAATAGCCAACATTAGATACATCTACCGATAATACTCCAGGTTTCAACTTTTTTACTGTTCCATGTAGATGAGAAATCATGAACGAAGTATAGCAGAATTGCTACCACACGCTGCCAGTTTATGTACAATAGATATCCTATGGTACACATCGACATCACAGGCGCTATGGCAAGCGCCATTACACCAACAAGAGGCATATCTGATCAAGAACTACAGAGTATTTCTACAGGACTAAAAAAATACGTAGAAGATTTTTTAGCAGAAAGAGAAAAAGGTGAGCACGCATGGTCTATGAATCCATATGATAAAAATATAATTCAGCAGGTAAAAGAAACTGCCGAAAGAGCAAAGTCAGAAAAAATTCAAACAGTAGTTTGGATAGGCATAGGAGGATCTGGTCTTGGACCAAAGGTATTACAAGAAATATTCGAAGGACCAAACACAATCGAATTCATACTTCTAGATACCATTGATCCAGCAGTCCTAAAACTATATACGAGCATAATAGACTGGAAGCAAACTCTAATAGTTGTTGCCAGTAAATCAGGCGGAACACTAGAGCCAATGAGTGTGTTCTCTCTTTGTTGGTCAAAACTTAAGAAAGCGAAGGGAGATAAAGCATCCGATAGAGTAATAGCACTTACAGATCCTAATACTGGAAATCTACGTAGCTTCTGTCTAGAACACGGAATTTCTATGTTACCAATTCCACCAAATGTTGGTGGTAGGTTCTCTATCTTCACACCTGTAGGACTGCTATCCCTAGCTCTACTAGGAGGTAACGTAGAAGCATTTGTAAAAGGAGCAAAAGAAATGGATACAGCATGCCAAAGCACAGACGTAGACAAAAATCCTGCAGCACAATTATCTAGGATTCAATATATGTTAGATACTAAAAGAGACTGCCCACTTAGAGTAATAATGCCGTACTCTCAACAACTTGAATCCATTTCACGCTGGGATCAACAATTAATTGCAGAGAGTCTAGGCAAAAACGAAACCAAAAATCCAATTCCATTTTCTGCAGTTGGAACACAAGATCAACATTCCCTTTTGCAACAGTGGATGGCAGGCCCAAGACAGATGTGGCACCTATTTATAAGAATAGAAGAACAACCACAAATTAATGTAACAGATGACATAGAAGAAAGTTTTTCCTACCTAATAGGAAAACCATTCGGAGACTTGCTAAATGCCTGTTACGAAGGGACTAGAAAAGCACTAGAAAGTGCCAATAGACCATCGGTAACAATAACATTACAAAGGCTAGACGAAGAAAACATAGGAAGACTCTTTTACCTATTCCTTGTAGAAGTAATTCTACTTGGAAAGCTATACAGAATTGATCCATATGGACAACCAGCTGTAGAAATAGGTAAAAAGATCACAAAGGAATTATTGCAAGAAAAGCCAAAGACTTAAAGTATAGAAATATGGCAAGCGCACTTGTTTGAGTGAGGAGCATTGCATAGTTTCTAGTGATACACGAACAGATGATTTATCTCTGTGAGATAAACTTATGTCTAGCAAATATGCGACGAACGAGTCTGCGCTTGCCTTGATCTTTTTTGGTTCGTTTTTTGTATCAAGACAAAAAATGAACATGCAGTGAAATTGTTTTAGAGGAAATAAATGATGTGCTTTGTTTTTTATGGTGATCACCCCCTCATCTCTTTCTTCTCCTTATGGGAGAAGAAGGTGCAAAGAAGCATTTGTGTTTAATTAGATGTTTTTATAATTGAAACTCATAACTCTGTCATATATTTGCTTTTCATCTCATCCAAAGTACAATTTAAGTAGTAGTTTTTCCCCACCTTTTTATATGGCAGCCGAAATCTCAGACAGTACATTCGAAGCAGAAGTTCTAAAAGCAGACACCCCTGTATTAGTTGATTTCTGGGCACCATGGTGTGGACCTTGTAAGCAAATGCTACCAATCGTAGACGAGCTAACAGCAGAGTATGACGGAAAGGTAAAAATCGTAAAATTAAGTGTAGATGACAATCCAGAAACATCTTCCAAATACGGTGTAATGAGCATTCCAACCTTTATTATCTTTAAAGGAGGCGAGGCAGTAAGCACTATCATTGGTGCCAAATCAAAGGAAGATATGAAGGCAGAATTAGACGCTGTTGCTTAAATTATAAATGAGTAATTTCTTAATTAGTTTAGCCGGGATTATATTATCTGTTTTGATGATAAAATATCGTGAACGTGTTGGTGATATGTTTGGCGAAGCCGATTGGATGCAAAAAGTAGGTGGAATTTATGGAATTATTTTTATCTCTGCTATTGCAATATTCTTTTTTAGTATTGCTAAAATGACAGGCACAACAGATATATTCCTAAGTCCATTAATCAATCTATTACCAGGGGGGCACAGCGTAGAGAATATGCCTAGTTTTTAGGTAGTTTGAGAGCAGTGGGTATCTCCCCTTCGTACTCCGTAACCATGGATTGAAAACAGTAATCAACTAAAAACAAACAACTATCTTTCATACCTTAAACTGCAATTACATATGTTCTGGGGCTACGCACTTTATTTCTCCCATCGCATCAACAATTTGATCAATAGTGATTATTTCTTTATAGCCAATAATACTAGAACCATATTCGACATAGGCGTCTCTATCCTCAGGATAAATGAGTTCCATAGGCATAACCTTTTCCTTTGGCAATAGACCCATTAAGTATAAGTCAATATCTGCATACCCCTCCTTTTGATTCATTTTCAATGAGGTGAATGTGCCATCTTTATTATCTTTCCAAGTAAATCCGCCTAGTACACTATTCCATGTATTAAATGTCTTGTTCCAGTGTGGACCATTGCGCAACAAATCGCTTCGCTTGCCTCTTGCATCTATAAAATCAATATAAACACCCCACTGATGAGAAGTTTCATGTAAAACGCCATTAACTGCTAATTCTATATCATCATCAAATCTTGGATCACTGTATAACATTCCCATCCAATTGATTCCTAATAACCTGCCATCGCTGTCATATAAACTCGAACCATCATGGGGCATTTTACCAATGCCATCTATACGATTTTGAGCTGTTTTATGATACATACTGTACATATTGCCAGAGGATAATTTTTTTGGATTTGTTTCGTAAGTTGTATAGAACGTAATAAAATCGAATTTATCTCCGTAATTCTCTATAAACTTTTTTGTAGCCTCTGTATCAATTGCCGATCTTTCTATATCAATTTCTGATTCGTCAAAAACCATTACAGCAACTTTATAACTTGTATCCATTTGTGCCAGTCCTCTGGTAGCCCAGAGGAATCGTTCTGAAGTCTTGCTCTTAATTAATTCCAATTTATTCAAATCACTTTCATTGTGTGGGCTTGCTTGTGTTTCCAGAAGCACAAATGCCATGGTAAAGCTTGTGCGACATTCTTCTGCCTGAAGCTTCCCATCCCCTTCCAATATTTTAATATCTGATGACTGTTTCTTGATATTATTCACAAAGTTTTCATCATTAACAACTGTTCCATTTTGTAGGGGCTGCTTTTCAATATTATTAACTTTTATATCTTTTAGACAACTTATTTTATTTATATCTCCTTGAACAAAATCACACAGCCTAGGATTACTTTGTTTATTAGCAAAGTAAGAATAGCAGTTGTCTATTCGATCATTTTTTGTTAGCCCATTAGTAAAATCATTACTATCTTCTTCTATAAAAGAACAGGCAGTAACATCCTGAGCTTCGTAATAATACGCGTAATAACACAATTTGTTCTTACCACATAAATTAGGATCATTCTCTGATATTGCTTTTATCAACAGAGAATGACTTGGTGTAGATCTATTACTTACATATAAGAAATAAATTTTATTTGCTATAAAATACCCAGATACTGTTAAAATTATTAAAACCATAACTATTTTTAATAAATACATTATTGGGAATTCATTATTTTTCGAATAGATAGCTCTATCAAAACAAAATCCAATGATTCCCAAAATGATTGAAAATATCAAACCTCCTACAGACAGAAAAATTAGTGCAAAAGAAGTCGCGATACTAATTTCGCTATTAGTAGGATCTATTTTTGATGACACAAATCCGTAAATTATTAATAATAATGCCCCAATCATGGTTAATAGAATTCCTACTTCTGGTAGAAGTACTTTAAATTTTCTATTTATTAATAAATCGTTACTCCTTATTAACTTCATTAACTTGGATCCAAAAAATAATGCAAGGGTAAGTGAAACTAATCCTGGTATTAGAGTCTCAATAAAGAAAGGCCAAAAATATCTTGTAAAATCTTTAGAATAAAGTGAAAAATCATCAATGAACAATAAAGAACCCGCCCCAAGAAACCATATTAATACGATTGAAACTATACAAAACAACGCCAAATAAAGATAAAACTTTTTCCTCATAAAAATCACATTAATCTTATTTAATATAGTTTCTCATTACAAGTAGATAAATTGAAACTAAGAAGACAAAAAAGTCCCCCCTAGCACTTGGTTGGCTTGCCATGAGTGAGTCCCGCATGCGCGGGACGAATCGAATGGTGGAGCTGAGGAGACTCGAACTCCTGACCCCCTGCTTGCAAAGCAGGTGCTCTAGCCAACTGAGCTACAGCCCCACGGACGAATGAAATTATACAAAAGCTATTCAGAAACACAAATTAGTTACTTGATTTTTTACAACACCCCCTCTCCCCAACCCTCTCCCACTTGCCGAGTCGAAGCCTTGGCGAAGACTGGTCGGGAGAGGGAGACGAAATCTAATCTTCTTTTTGTGATATCTTGAACTTAATGAATAAGCAAAAAATTGCTCAAAGCTCAGAGCTTAAGTCTTAAAGCTTTTAAGTTATTACTTTTTCTACCCCGTCTGATTCCACTGCTAGGCGGAGTTCCATAGCAATACGTTCACCTACACTCATAGACTGACCATAAAGGTATCTACTGTATGGAGTAGCGAATGTTCCAGGGGAACCTGGGATACGGAAACTAACATCAAATATTACTATTTCTTCCCTTCCCTCCTCTGCAACTACTGCACCTTGTAATGCAAATGGTCCGATCATTCCTTTGCCAGATGGATCTAATTCCTTTGGTAATTTTTTACATTGAGCAACAAACTTTTCACCTAGATCAAATGCCTTTTCTAAAATTGATTCTTTTACAGTCACTGCAATATGACCATTTTCAATCATCTTGAGTGGCACATGTTTCATAGCCTTGCCCTGTTGATCTGCAGTCATTCGCAAGAATCCATCTAAATTAGTCTGCCTACGAGTATCTGTACCAAGTAGTTCAAGCTTATCTGTAAGTGGACTGTAGAAATAATTAAAATTAACAGGAGCACCTACTACAAACTCTTCTATTGTTGCTTCTCTCCAGTTGCTATTAACTTTCCCCTCCTTCTCCATTTGGGACCCAACAGATTCCCATTCTTCTTTGCTACCAGCTAAAAAGAAAGCACGCTCATATCCACGTTCTGCTTCTGCAGCTTTTATTAAACAGAGTCGATCGATATCGTCTGCACTCGCGAAGATTTTTGGAGTTCGAATCCCAGCATCTTGTAACAAATGATACTGATTATATGGCTGATCTCGCTCTTCTATTTTAAGCAAAGTTCGTGATCCAAAAATAGGGACATTAAAATCATTTTCTACTCTAGAAAAATCATCAAAATATACCCAGAAATATCTATTATGAACAAATATTATATTCATACTTCTTAGCTTCTCTTGGACATCTTCGTCTAGTACATCCTGAAAAGATGGCTTTGCAATAACTTCATCAATGCATCCGTTCTCCCCCTCTGTTTTAAAGTACTTACTATATGTTTTTTCTCTGCCTTCTCTTGCAACACAAACCGTATTAAATCCAAACTGTTTAGCACCATGGCAAACGTCTAATGCACTGTGTCCACCAAGCACTCCTACAGTGAGTGAAGATTGATCGTAATCCGAAAGTAGTGATGAAATATCCATGCATATATTGTAGCTATTACATTATCAAAAAGCCAAATATCAATAGCTATTAAAAAGAAGAGGTATGCGATATTAGAACTAAAAATCATTACATGTTCATTTTTTGTCTTAATACAAAAAACGAACCAAAAAAAATCAAGGCAAGCGCAGACTCGTTCGTCGCATACTTGCTAAACATAAGTTTGACTCACAGAGACAAGTCATCTGTTCGTGTATCACTAGAAACTATGCAATGCTCCTTACTCAAACAAGTGCGCTTGCCACTGTTTCACTGATTTTTTTCGCTTCCACCAAACGCCCTGGCGATGTGATCTTTATGATCGCACCATCAGGGAGACTGGCGGCATCCATGTAATCTGGAAAAGAGTGTACCTACTAATATACAAAATAAAATTAAGAACGCTCGACATAGAAAAAAACTGACGCGCTATTATCATGACAAGAAAACATTCCAATTTTGTTATCCTAAGATATCTTCCAATTTCCCCTGCTCAATTGCCATCTTTATGTCACGAGCAATCCTTCTACCCGTGCTCATTGGTTCTGAATATTTAAGTGCAGTGTATGGGGAGCCTTCTATAAATGGATTTGTTCCAGCAACTATTCGAGCACTAATTTCAAAACAATAGATCTCTAATTTTCTAGTAACAATGCACTCTAAACAGAATGGACCAAACAGTCCCCCTTTACCTGTTTCGGAATCTCCACATAGCTCCTGACTAACTTTTACTACGTTATCACCCATAGTAAAGAACTGATTTAACAAAGACTCACGTACAACAATAGGAATGTTTCCAACGATTGTATAACTTGTATGAATCTTGGCTGCTAGCTGATCCTCGGCCTTTATACGTCCGATGGAATCTGCATTACTTTCGTACCTCTTATCAAAACTCATAATCTCTAACTCCTTTGTAATAGGAGAATAAAAGTAATGTGCATAAAGTGGAACACCAACAATATATTCCTGAAGTGCAAAATCATTTTGATCAGGATACTTGCGATCTTTTACTTCATGGAACTGCTCAGGAGACTTAGCAATAAAGTATCCAAACCCACCTTGAGCTCCGTGGAATTTTACAATTACTGGCTTGTCTATTTCTTCTGGTGAATTTAAAACACGAGGCAGTTTAAGGCCAGATTTCTCTAACCACTGACGCTCTAGTGATCTGTCTGATTCCCATCTAAGGATATCTTTTGTTCCATAGTACATAGCCTTCATCTTCCTAACTCGTTCATGCCCCATATATGCAATAAATGAACCATGTGGAATAACTATCGCATTCTTTTTAATCAGTTGCTCTTCTAGTAAGTCATCCCAATTATCCCAGTCATCAACTGTAATAATTTCATCTGCAACACCATATGATTCATATGGACGTTCAGTCCCCTTTTTACAAATAGCAATACTGTGAAAACCTTCGTCTTTAGCACCTTTTAAGATCTGCAAAGCACTGTGACTACCAATTGTTGCGATGGCGTAATCAGAGGTGTTAGTAGATGCCGGTAATATTGGCTGAGGATTATTCATAATATTTCAAGAATTGTACCATATTCAGAATATTATTCAATACGTAAATATCATTAGTTTCCCTTCTATATTCCTTCTATATATGCATTAAAACTGATAATATCTGGCAACTATGAAACGTTTAACACTTTGGTTCGTCGCAGCACTTATACCAGTCGCAGTACTTGGACTCTTGTTTCCAAATAGATTATTCGAAGGACAAATTACATCTAGTACTGGTCCTGGGATATATCTAGAAGATATGAGTGCATCCATTGTTGTTTTTGCTCAAGAAGAATGCCCACATTGTGCAGACTTTAAAGCATTCGCAAATACTCAGGGATGGCGAATAAATTACAGAGACATAGGCAATCCTGATCCAAGAGAAGAATTTGCAAAGCTACAAGAGCATGTTCCTTTTTTGGAGCAGGGAGTACCAACCATTTATATAAATGGTCATGTAATACAAGGTTACGAAACAGACGAAACAACTGGAACACAAGTAAAAAAACTTTACGAAGAATACTCAGAAGAAAAAGGAGACTTTATTTCATTTGAATCTTTTCTAGA
>Ga0209249_1001191_pt1 | contig 26202 bp, 18 predicted proteins | sample SaaInlV_200m_DNA_4_FD_184653 | JGI IMG/M metagenome (GOLD analysis project Ga0209249, IMG submission 184653) | Marine microbial communities from expanding oxygen minimum zones in the Saanich Inlet - SI037_S3LV_200m_DNA (SPAdes) (version 2) | ecosystem: Environmental > Aquatic > Marine >...
CCTCGCGGTAAGCACCCTTGCTTTAAGCTAATGGTTGGCTACCACAAACCCCCATAGTGAACTTGCATCACCTAGTTATTTACCATGCACGGCACACCAAAATAACAAACCTGCCCGGTATTAACGGGCAGGTTTTTTTATGCCAATTAATAACTGTTTTGTTTTTAATGCCAAAATCAAATAAACTAACGGTAACTACTTTTTATTTGCGTTTTGTTGATTAGTTTTATCAGTTATCACGAATCAAACTATTAATTAATTGCTTTTAAAAATTCAGTAATAAAGATGGTAGAAATAAAATCTCTTGCCAATATAAGTTTCGATTTGATTTTTTTGGCATTTAAAGAGGCGTTTAAAGATTACGAAATGCAGTTAAATAAAAAAGAATTACAAGTAATGTTAAATCGTAGGGGATTTAATCCTGAATTATCTTTTGCTGCATTTGAAAACGACAAGATAATCTCTTTCACATTGAATGGAACCGGGATTTATAATAACATTAAAACTGCTTACGACACCGGTACCGGAACCATAAAAATGTACCGGGGACAAGGATTGGCAGTTAAAATATTTCAACATTCAATTCCCTTTTTAAAAGAGATGGGCATTTCGCAATATTTACTTGAAGTTTTACAGCATAATTCAAAAGCCGTTTTGCTATATAAAAAGCTTGGGTTTGAAATTAAAAGGGAGTTTAATTATTATGTTCAAAAAACAAATAATATCAATTTAAAAATAAGAAACACAGACTATTTCTGGCAGATAAAGAATATAGGTTTAACCTCTAAAAAAGTAATGACCGGGTTTTGGGATTTTATTCCTTCATGGCAAAATAGTTTTGATTCAATATCCAGAAGACCGGATGATTTTAAAATTATTGGCATATTTGATGAAAATAAATTAGTTGGTTATTCTGTTTTTGAACCCAATTCCGGTGATATCACGCAAATTGCTGTGGACAATAATTATAGGCGAAAAGGGATAGCTACAACTTTACTAAAGGAAATATTGAAACTAAATAAACACCATTCTATCAAAATCTTAAATACTGCCATTGACTGTAATTCAATAAACGATTTTTTAAAAGCACACTCAATTTCTGTTTCAGGAAAACAGTTTGAAATGATTAAACAATTGTAGGAATTCCAAAAATTTACAAGAAATCCAAACCGCATTATTCACAATTAAGGAAAAAGCCAGGAAAAAAGTAAAAATCAATTATTCTTTCAAAAACTTGTCCTGCAATCCTGTCAAATCATCCGATCCAATTAAATCAACTTGTGCATTTATTAGTTCATTCCACACGGCATCGCGTTCCAATCCGGGTTTGTCAGGAGTAGCCCAAAACCGGAGCAAGTATCCATTTTCGTGTGCCTTTTGTACAAACTGTAATAATTTGTTTTTTTCTTCACCAGGCATTTCTCCTTTACCTTTCCATGAAAAATGTTTGTTCCAATTATCACTAACAAGAGGCATTAACGAAGAAGCTATCCCTGAATCCAGATCTGAAATCCGGCCATCGAAACCTGCATATCTGACTTTCTGTTTTCGCATAAACTCAACCGGGCGGTTACCCGAAACAACAACAGCAATTGCACCTTGTTTTTTTTCACCTGAATTATAAGCGGTGAGAATTTCGGCGTAATCTTCAAGAATTTTGTGCAACAATTGATAGGTTTTTAATCCATCATCTTTTATGTCAACCAGTAAAATTATTTCTTCTGAATTCCCATAAACCGATCCCTTATTTTTGTCAACAATATTTTTTAGCGGATTCAGATATAATTGTCGAAGAGTTCGGCCAGGTTTAATCTGATGAAAATCGTGTGCAACGAAAAGGGAATCGCCAATAGAAAAAACATCGGCTTCGATACTTTTAAATTTGCAATCCAGTGCATCAAGTAAAGGCCGATTATGTACATAATCGTTATGTGCATGGGCCGGCAGAATTTGAACTTTTTCTTTGTTTAAAAAATCGCACCCTGCTATTATTATCAAAAGTAAAAAAAGACTTATCGTTATTTTGATCTTCATATTAATGTTTAAAATTTGACAAAAAAACTAATCTCTGATTTTCTGTTCGGGATGATCACTTGGGCGAAGTTTTGCTCTCTCTCTTTCATGGTTTGGTAACGATTTATTATAAGTTGAGCCAAAACCATTTGCCTGAAAATAAATATAATCTTTCCAGGGATCTTTCCCCTCAATTCTCGGGTCTTTTGTTTCTTTTAAATATTTCATCAGTTTCCTCGCCAAGTCGTCTTTTATTCCTGAATAATCAGGATTGAGCGCAAGATTTAAAACCTGACCCGGATCGTTATGAATATTATAAAGTTCTTCAGCCGGTCTTTTCCCAAAATTCAAATCGTAGTAAAGTGGCAACAATTCCTGATTTTCAATAATAAATGCTTTTGTTGGGCAGGCATCAACATCGCCATGATTTGTTTTATTCGATGAAATAAAATCAGGGCCACCAGTTGGCCATCTGTCAGGCTCAAAATTCCGGATATACAAATAATCGTGTGTGCGAATCGCCCTTGCCGGGTAGGTTGTTCCTTCCGGGCGACAATATGTGTGTCTTTCCAGAGCTGTAAAAACTCTGTCTCTTTCTTGTTCAACAATACCCTCTTTTTCTGAAGTCAGAATTGGAATCAGACTTTTACCTGTCATTTCTGAAGGTATTTCCAAACCAATTGCTTCCAGAATTGTTGGTGCAATATCTGTCAGACTTACCAAATCATCGACAGTCCTGCCACTTTTAATTTTCTCGCCCCAACGAATTGCCAGTGGCATGTGTGTTCCCCAATCGTACAAATTTACTTTTGCGCGCGGAAAAGGCATTCCATTGTCGGAGGTTACAATTACGATTGTGTTTTCGAGTTCTCCCGCTTGTTCAAGTTCATAAATCATACCTGCAAGGTGCGAATCGTACCACATAATTTCGTAAAAATAATCAGCAATATCATTTTTAATAATTTTATTGTCGGGCCAAAATTCAGGCACTTGAATATCTGCTAAATTTAAACCTGCTTCCTTTTCACCTACTCCAAACTGATATTCGCGATGTGGTTCGGTTGAACCAAACCAAAAGAAAAAGGGAGAATTATCTGGCCGATCGTTTAAGAAATCTTTAAAATTTGCTGTGTAATTTCGTTTGTCAATTCCGTAAGCAATTTCTTTTTCCAGGCGACTATTATATTCTTTTATAAGTGGTTCCTTTTCCAGCCCCAGATAACTCCAGTTTCCAGGCGCCCAGCCTTTCCCGGTATATCCAACATGATATCCATTATCATCGAGAATATGTGTAAAAAGTTTTAAATCTTTTGGAATTGCTCCCATCAGCAAACCTGCCTCTTCTGTTCTCCAAATTTCCTGTCCACTTAAAATTGCCGTTCGCGAAGGAGTGCACGAAGGACAAGCTGCGAATGCATTTGTAAACAGAACTCCTTCATTTGCAACCCTGTCGAATGCCGGGGTTTTTATTACTTTATTACCCGAAATACTTGTGTGTAACCACGATTGATCGTCGGCTAAAACAAATAAAATATTAGGAGTTTTTTGAACTTTTTGTTTGGGTGAAGAATTTTCGCAAGCTGTTACAATAAAAAATAATAGGTGGGATAAGAGTACAATTTGCCTTAATTTACTACTATTGATTTTCATGATTTGTTTGCTTTTTGTATCAGGTAAAAATCTGGTTATGTAATACTATTAATTCCATTTTTGATACAATATTTCTTTGTTCAAAGTTTATGAGAATTTATTGCATTATGTTTTTTTTCTATATTTCATAAAAAGGTAAAGAAATGCAATTGAAAGAATGCCGGTTAGGACGATAACATACTGAAGTGTCATTGCACCTGCATCCAGTTCGTTGCCAAATTTTAATAACTGAAGCTCATAAATATATCCGACTGCCGGTTGGGCAACAGAGCCACCAAGGAAACCAAATCCTCCCATTAAAGCTAATCCCAGTGCACCACTGGTAGGTACTTTTTCAGCCACAACTCCCAACATATTTGGCCAGAAATAAGCTACTCCAATGGCAAAAACAGTTGCTGCAGCAAAAAGTACAATCCCCGATGAAATACTCATAAGATATAGTCCTATTCCGGAAACGACAGCTGAAAAAAGCAAGACTCCAATTCCTGTCATTTTACGAACAACCGGGCCTGCAACAAGGCGCGCCAAAGCCATAATTGCTGAAATCCATACCAAAATAAGAATTGAACTGACCCCCTCAGATACCAGATTATCAACGGAATGACTTAACAATACCGTAATCCATTGCATTGTTCCCTGTTCTGTAGCTGCTGTAAACATCATAAAAAATGCCATAAAAAGAAACAAGGGAGAAACACTAGCTTTAAGCATCTCCTTATAGGAAGCGCCTGACGTTACACGTTCTGTTTCCGGAAATTTACGCTTTAGGAACATTAATCCGTAAGCAATTGTTGGCAATAACATTATTGCTGTTTGAATTCTCCACCCCCAACCAATTTTTGTGAAAAAGAAAACCAGTAGTCCGCCAAACACAATTCCCGCCGGAAACCACATATGAAACAGGTTAAGTTTTGTTGTTTTGTCGTTTGGATAAAGCGCGGTAATTAAAGGATTACAGGCTGCTTCTACGCTGCCGTTAGCAATGCCAATTAACATGGTTGAGAAAAACAGAGTCCAGAAACCGGAGGCAAAAATTGTCATCACCAGTCCAATAACATGCCCGGCAAATGCAATGGCAAGCACCTTATTGATTCCCATTATGTCTACCAGTGGCCCTAAAACAACCATTGCTAAAGTAAATCCCCAAAATGCCGTTCCAACAATCCAACCCACCTGTGTAGCTGTCAGATTAAACTCTTCCATCCACGGTGCAATAAACCCACCGCGGGTGGCAAATGTCAGTGCTGTTACAACCAAAGCAACGTTACTGGCACCAAACAATATTTTTCGTTTTACATTTTCCATAATCTAGGTTTAATTTATAACAATCATTTCCCCCAATTAGTGGGTGAGGCTGACATCTCAAAAACAAGCTTATCACAACTCACTAAATCATCATGTTTAATGAAAGGCGTTGTAATTGGATTTCCATCCAAGGTGAGTGATTTTATGTACTTTTTCCCTTCTGCAACTCCATCGGCTAAAATGGTAATATTCTTGTTATAAGGAGCTGGTAATTTTAGCGTAATTTTAGAAAATAGAGGAGAGCCAATTACATACTGTCCATCGCCGGGGCAAACGGGATAAAATCCCATACTGCTAAAAATATACCAGGCAGACATCTGTCCACAATCATCGTTTCCCGACAAACCATCGGGAACATTTTTATAATTCAAGGGGGTGTGTTCCCAAATTTTTTCCTGCGTTTTTGAGGGATCGCCTGCATAGTTGTATAAATATATAAAATGATGGCCGGGCTCGTTTCTGTGCTGAAAATGACCTTCATCGAAATTCTGATCCAACATTTTTGTAAATTTTTCTTTTCCGCCCATTAACGAAATCAGACCATTAATATCGTGCATTGCACAAAACAAGTAGGTCCATTTACCTCCCTCAGTAATTCCTTCTTCAACAACCTGAGCCGATTCATCGATATGTGAATCTATTTGTTTTAAAAAACTTCCATCTAAACTCCGCGCACTCATAAAACCTGTCTCTTTGTTAAATACATTTCTGTAATTTTTACTTCGTTTCATGAAATAATTGTAATCGTCGGTTTTTCCCAAACCTAAGGCTATTTGTGCCACACAAAAATCATCGTAAGCAAATTCGAGTGTTCTCGAAACAGATTCGTTTGTTTTATCAGCCGGAACATATCCCTTTTCTTTGTACCAGGTTAATCCGCCCCGGCCTTCATAAAGTTTCGTTAATTCGCGGTCGGCCCATCGAATTATCGAATCATTTTCTGGAGGTGTCATTGCATTTTTATAAACGGCTTCGTATGCTTTATCTAAATCGTAATCCTTAAAATTCTTCACAAATGCATCGGCAATTACCGCATCAGAATGTGTTCCGATCATAATATTCGAATAAGTAGGATTGGGCCATTTGGGCATCCAGCCACCTTCGTCATACATTTGCAACAGCGACTGAATCATTGGATTTACATGTTCCGGAGCAACCAATGTTAACCATGGATGCTGTGCCCGGAATGTATCCCAAAGTGAGTAATCGTTGTAACTTACGCCATTATGAATAGTGTCATCAAAAGCACTGTAATACCTTCCATATTCAGAAAAAATTCGTGGATATTGTAAAGTTCTGTGTAAGGCAGTGTAAAAAACTGTTTTCTGATCTTCATCGTTACTTTCAACAGTTACGCGGTCGAAATAGGTTTTCCAATCAGCACGGTTTTTTGCAACAACTTTTTGGAAATCCCAGGCTGGAATTTCATTTTTAAGGTTTTGCCGGGCTTGTTCAATACTGATAAAAGATGTTGCAACTTTGACCTGAACATGCTCATCTTTTTCAGTCTCGAAATAAACATACCCACCAAGATAGTCACTACTCTTTTCAGTATTTCCTTCAAAAAGCTGATCTCCTTCCCAAATTCCCATTCTGGAAAATGGCTTTGAAAACTGCAAAACAAAATAGCCTTTAAAGTTTGGTAAATCGGGTCCCAGCATGTAAGAATACCGATCGGAATTATAGCCAATAATTTCATTCGACTCAGGTAAAATTTGAATAAAACCTTCAAATTCCTTTTCATCCGTAATTTTTCGGCTTACTTCAACAAACACATGATTTTCTTCACCTGCCGGAAATGTAATATTAAAAATAGCACATCGAAGAGAAGATGTCATTTCAGTTTTAACAGTTTCGCCGTTTTCGGTTTGCGCTTCAACTGAATAAAAATATGGAGAAGCTTTTTCGCCCGAATGACTAAATTTCATTGCCCTGTCTTTTGCTGAAATTTTAACGTCGCCAATTGTTGGAAGCAGCGAAACAAATCCGTAATCACCCATCCAGATTGCAGGTTGGTGAGTGCCGATAAAACCGATCAAAGTTGAATCTTTATAATTGTATGGATTCTGGCTGATGTAATTTTCTCTGGTCATGGCACACCATTGAGTCATTGCAAAAGGCGGAGCTACCGACGGGATGGTTCCACCATAATCGGAATCTGTGGGGCCGGTTGAACCGATAAATGAGTTCACATATTCGAGATTGTCTTTCTCCTTATTATTTGCACAAGAAAGAAGAAAAACACAAATCAGAAATACTGTTATTCGAGCTAATTTCATAAACAGGTTTTAATTAACAATTCAATTTTATTTCAATTGTAATAGTGCCCAAACAGGCTTATGATCAGACAACGGTTTTTCCATTTCTATAATTTCTCCATCCAGCACTTTTATTTTTCCAGTATCGTATATAATGTGATCTATTACTTCACCATTCCCATTATCTTCAGGAACCAGTGCATTGTGGGTATTTCGTTTTGTGCATTCGATACCCAATTCATTCCAGCTTACATCCAATCCCATTTCTACGAACATCTCGTAGTACATATTTTTCCTTTCAGAATTAGATGAAACAAAATTAAAGTCTCCTGCTACCACTGCTATTTCATCTTTTTGATGTTCTTTCAGATGTTTAATAAAAGTTACAATTTTGTTCGTAGTTTCATCAATATGAGCCTGATCGCGCCAACCAAATGGGAAATGCACTGCATAGACACTAAATTCAGTATTGTTAATTTTTGTTTTGACTTTTGTAGCGGTATGAAGCGTATCGGCCATTAAAACTTCCTCGTATCCGTACAATGGAGTTTTGCTTGCAATGGTTTTATATTTATCGTCATGGCCAGCTGTTGAGTATTTCCCAACAACAAAATGCTGCAATCCCATTGCCTGTCCAACTTCTTTTGTCCAGTTTCCTCCGGGAGCTTCAGAAAAACAAACCACATCAAAATCATACGATTTCAGTGCTTTGCCAATTTCTGTGGCAGATGCATTTTTACTGTATTCAACATTGTATGCAGCCACTTTAACTTGTGTAAATTCAACTTGTTTTTTGTTTTTACCGGATTGATTATTTTGACAAGAAATAAAAAGAAGAATAAAAAGTGAAAAAACTAAGGTTTTCATTATAGTTTAATTTTTAGATGTAAAAAATTGTTGAAGTTCGCTTAAATTATCGGCACCAATCAATCCAACCCGGGCATTTTGCAACTCAGTCCACACAACATTTCTTTGTTCGGCAGTTTGATTGGGAGTATTCCAAAAACGTAATAAATATCCCTTGTTTTTTGCTTTTATCGCCAGTTCTTGTAATTTCTGCTTTTCGTCAATTGGGATTTCCCCAATACCGTTCCATTCAAAATATTTCGCCCAGTTATCACTTACAACCGGCATTAAATTGGCAGAGATATTCGAATCGAGATTTTCCATTCGTCCATCGAAACCTGCATAACGAATTGTTTGTGCCTGCATAAAATCAAAAGGCCGGTTTCCTGAAACTACAACAAGAATCGCTTTTTCCTTTTTTATTCCATTTTCAGAAACCGAAACTTCATTTTTGTATTCCAAAAGAATGTTGTGTAATAATTTATAGGTTCTTAAACCATCGTCTTTTATATCAATAACTAAAATAACTGCCTCGTCGTTTCCATAAACTGAGCCTTTATTTTTTTTGATTTGATTTTTAAGGGGTTCGAGGTAAAGTTGGCGAAGTGTTCTTCCAGGTTTTATATCTTCAAAATTATGAGCTACAAAAAGTGAATCGCCGACAGAAAAAACATCGGCTTCGATACTTTTGAAATTACATTCCAGCGCATCAAACAATGGTCTTTCGTGCTCATAATCGTTGTGAGAATGTGCAGGAATTATTTGATTGGTAAAACAATTTAATTGCGTAGAATTGCCAATATTATATCCACACGAAATAATTTTCATTTCGACTGTTTCGCTTAAAACAATGCCGGCCCCGGCTTTAAAACTTGATTCTTTTTCGCAATTAAAAGTTTTAGTCGCCAATTTTTTAAAACGGAAATTATTGGAGCTATCTTCTTTCAAACTGAAAAGATCTGCAATATTTTCCTGATTATTATTTTGTCCTAAACCAATAAAATACAAATCATTACTGAAAGTAAATAGATTAATATTCTGATAAGGATGCCAATTATTGTCAATCCAGTTTTCTTTTGATAATTTCTCAGTATCAATGGAAGCTTCTATTTTAAAACTGTTTTTATCAATCTCATCTACGTTGCAGGAATAAAAATCGATATTTTTTGTATCCCAGTCACCAACTACAACCAGTGCTTTATTTTTATATTTTGTGATTCCAACACAACCTGCAGTAGATCGTAATGGTTTACCTTTTCTTTCAATTACTGAAAGCGGTTTTAAAGATGGATTTTCCGGTTCTGAAATATCATAAATACAAACTTTCGATTTATCCTTTTTTGAATTGTCTTCGATACCAACAGCCAAATAATTCTGAAATATCTGGAACCCGCCAGCATGTTTGAACGGTTTGTCCATTAACTTATTTACCGAAATCATTTCACTTTCAGCTCCTAATTTAACCACAGAAAAATAGGAATACGAATCTGAACTTCCCGATAAAATTGCATAATTTGAAGTATCACCTTGAATTAGTTGAACTCCCTGAAGATGGCCACCGCTATTATTTATTTTCTGCTTGTTGGTAAAAGTAATAACTTTAGGATTTTCTCCAATTCGATTAAATTTCGAAACAATTAATTCATCATTACTCGTTTGTCCAAAACAGTTGATGAACAGAAAAATTGATATTACAGTTATTGCAAATTTCATTTTCAGATTAGAATCTCATCAATTTGTACCGGTCTTCCTTCCTCCACCGATTTTTTAGCAGCCAAACCAATTGCAATCGAAAGTAATCCATCTTCTCCGTTAACCGGCATCTCACTTCCAGAAACCAATGCGTCAATAAACTCTCTAATTTCCTGATTGTACGAAGCATCGTATCTTTCGAGGAAAAAGTGCAAAGGCAAGTCGCCCGAAATACCCGATTCAGTATAAAGTTTATGGTTGTTTGGGAAATTATTTTCTGCCTGTGCCATTCCTTTACTTCCAAAAACTTCAAGTCGCTGGTCGTAACCATACACTGCTTTTCGGCAATTGTCGATTACCGCCATTGTATCGTCTTCAAAAGTAAGTGTAATAACAGCCGTGTCGATGTCCCCAGCCTTTCCGATTTCCGGATCGACCATAACCGCACCCTTTGCAAACACCTCTTTTACCTGTTTTCCAGCAATGTAACGTGCCATATCAAAATCATGAATAGTCATATCCAAAAACATTCCACCCGAAACTTTTATATACGAAACGGGAGGTGGCCCCGGGTCGCGACTTGTAATTTTAATAATTTGAGGATCTCCGACAGCATCATTCAAAACCAGTTGTTTTATTTTTTTGAATTCAGGATCGAAACGACGGTTAAATCCAAGCATCAGTTTTACACCCGATTCTTCAACAATTTGCAAAACTTCTTTAACTCGTTCCAAAGAAAGATCAAGTGGTTTTTCGCAGAAAATTTGTTTCCCGGCTTTTGCAGCCTTTACAACATAATCGGCATGAGTATCTGTTGGTGAGCAAATTACAACTGCATCCAATTCAGGTACGGCCAGCAATTCATCGAAGTCTTTCATAAAAACAGATACGCCAAATTCATCTGAAATTTCCTTCGATTCATCAAAAATATCCATGGCGGCAACTACCTTTATTTCCGGAAAATTCCGGCTTAAATTTTTAAGGAGGATTTTTCCGATGCGGCCCAATCCGGCGACTGCTACTTTTATTTTTTTCATCTCTTTATAATTTAAAAATTAGATTCAAGTCACTTATTTACTGTACTTTTTATTTTGATTTTTTTTCTAAGTATTTTTTAAGATTTAGTCCGATAAAGTAATTCCACCCATTAATACAACTTTCCCTTGAAAATTCAGGAATGCCCTCCTGAAAATCTTCAACCACATCTACAAAAAGTTTGAGTTTCACAAGGTTCTTATCCTCAATTAATTCAAAAGTCACAAATGAATCTCCCGGATATTCTTTATACTTCCAATTATATGTAAGCTTTTTATTAGGGATCACTTCCGTTATTTTCCAGAGATGGGTAAAAATTCGATCCTCAACAGAAACTTCAAATTGGGTTTCAAATCCAACTTCAGGAATAAAAGAATCAATATTTTGAAAATACCATTGTTTCATTTCTACAAGTCTGGTTATGGCATTCCAGGCATTTTCAATTGAAGTATTTATAATGTGTTCTACAATAATCGGTTTATCTGTTATTTGCATTGAATTTTATTGGTTTATTGTACAGTATATATTTGAATTATCTTCATTTTTTGTTTGACTAAAGTCCTAATGATTTAATAAATTGCCTGTTATTGGCAGCACATTTTTTAGGAGAGCCCATTCCGGGCAATACATCTTGTTCGACCACAATCCAGCCGTTGTATTCATTTTCCTTCAAAATATTAACAATTGATTCAAAGTCAACACTCCCCTCGCCCAGTTCACAAAAAACACCTTTTTCTACCGATTTAAAATAATCGTAATTATTTTCCAAAGCCTCCTGACCTACTTTTGGATCATAGTCTTTAAAGTGAACATGCCAAATCCGCTTATAATATTTTTCCAAAGCTTCAAGCGGATTACCTCCTCCAAATGCAAAATGCCCCATGTCAAGGCACAATCCCAACAAATTAGGATCTGTAAGTTTCATTAGTTTTGCAACTTCGCGGGGTGTTTCAACATAACCTCCACAATGGTGATGAAAAACAGTTCGCATGTCGTATTTATCTTTTACGGCTTTGGCAATTTTATCCGCTCCTTCTGCAAAAACCTTCCATTGACTTTCAGACAATCCCATTTCCGGCGTAATCCGTCCGGCATTTTTTGTGCGTTCTTCAATTGAGCCATTTTCATCAGCAAGAACAATAAAGGAATCTTTGTAACCTGCGTCGAACATTAAACCTGCTGTTTTTAATGCAAGTTCAACTCCTTTTTCGTGTTCTTCTTCAATAGCCATTGCCACCGGAACAAATGCACCTAGAAGTTGAAGATTTTTCTCTTTAAGCACTTCTCTTAATTCATTAGGATTTGATGGCATAAAACCCCAATCACCCAATTCTGTTCCGGTATAACCTGTTTCAACCATTTCAGAAAGAACCTGTTCGTAACCAAGCGATTTTCCTTCCAGTTCGAATTCTAATGCACCCCACGAACACGGGGCGTTGGCAATTTGTATCATAATTCAACTTTTTTAATACTTATTAAAAACAATATATTCTACTGGTGTCAAGTCAACAATACTACTTTTCGGCGTCATGCTGAATTTATTTCAGCATCTCATAATTTGAAACAGATTCCGAAACAAGTTAGCAATGACAGATTTTTTATTTAGCCCCTGAAACAAGTTCAGGGCGACGTTCTTAACTTACTATTGCACTAGATGTTTAGTCATCATGCTGAATTTATTTCAGCATCTCTATCATTTACTCATTAAGCCTAATAAAATTTGGCGAACTCCCGGAATGACGTCCCGATTAACCAACTTTGCAATATACTTTTTAAAACTTTCGTGTCCACTCTTTGGGCCACCTTTCTATTACAACTTTAGTCTGCGTAAAAAATTCAATAGCATGCCTTCCTTGTCCGTGCAGATCCCCAAAAAAACTGTCATTCCAGCCACTAAAAGGGAATTGCGCCATTGGAGCAGCAACACCAATATTAATTCCGATATTTCCGGCATTTGCCTGGTTTCTGAAAGTACGAGCATTTAAACCACTTGAAGTAAACATACAAGCCATATTCCCGTATTTATTACTGTTTACCAAATCGATTGCATGATTAAGGGAATCCAATTGAATGAGACTCATTACCGGGCCAAAAATTTCGGTTTTAATAAATTCGCCATCCAAAGCTACATTTTCAAGAATAGTTGGTTTTATGAAATTACCCGTTTCATAACCACTAATTTTTGCATTTCGTCCGTCAAGCAAAAGATTTGCTCCTTCGTTAACACCTTTTACTATCAGGTTCTCTACACGAACTTTACTTTCTGGAGTGATAACAGGCCCCATTTCAATTCCATCGTCGAGTCCAAATCCGGTTGTTTTATTTTTAGCAGCCTCTACAAGCGACTCTTTAATTTCCCCTTTTTTATCGCCCACCGAAATAATATTTGAAGCAGCCAAACAACGTTGCCCGGCACACCCGTAAACACTGTCGGCAACAATTTTTGCGGTCATTTCAATATCGGCATCGGGCATAATAATTAGCGGATTTTTTGCTCCGCCCTGCGCCTGAACACGTTTTCCATTTGCCGTGCCACGCTGATAAATATAACGTGCCACTGCCGTTGAACCGACAAAACTAATTGCTTTAACTTCAGGGTGATCAAGCAGCGCATCAACACTCTCTTTCCCGCCATGAACAAGATTTATCAAACCTTTTGGTAGATCCAGTTGATCGATTAATTCAAAAACCTTCATCATTGTTAAGGGTACTTTTTCCGAAGGTTTCAGAATAAAACTATTTCCAGTGGCAATTGCATAGGGCAAAAACCAAAATGGAATCATCCCGGGGAAATTAAAGGGTGAAATACAAGCACAAACCCCGACCGGCTGGCGGATCATAAACTCGTCGATTCCTGTTGCCACATTTTCCGAAAATTCACTTTGAATAAGTGTTGGAGTGGCACAAGCCGTTTCAACATTTTCAATGCCACGTTGAACTTCAGCTTTTGATTCAGCGAAACTTTTACCGCACTCTAATGTTATCAACCTTGAAATTTCATCGATGTTTTCCTCTAACAATTGTTTCAATTTATACAGCGGTTGAACACGTTTCATTACAGGCATATTTCGCCACATTTTTAATGCTTCACTGGCTACGTCAACAGCCAAGTTTGCATCGTTTCCCGTTTTTTCGCCGAAAGGAACTTTTGCCAAAACCTCCTGATTTGCCGGGTTTACAACATTGCTAGTACTTTTTTCTTTACTTTCAATCCAGCTTCCGTTGATATAATTCTTTAAAACTTCCATATTATATTGAAATATTAATTTTTATAATTCATTATTTAATTCTGTCCAAGCAAGATATAGATTAAGATTGTTATGATTACAAGTGCTATCGAAAGGTGTTTTGCATATTTCCAGCTTTTCATATCAATTTTAATTGCATCAGCTTTATCTGTAAATGTTTTCCGTGGATAATAGTACGAAACTGCAAACATTATTATCATGTTCAACACAAATTCAATCCCCCAAATATGAATGAAATGAATGTCAACTTTTAAAATGAATGTTGTAATAATATAAAATGACAATCCGAAAAACAGGGCAGCTTTTGCCCCGGTTGCTGAGATACTTTTTAGAAAAAAACCTGCCAACATAATTGATGCCACCGGAATAAAGAAAATTCCATTCAATTGTTGAAGTAACTGGTACAAACCGTCGGGTGCACCGGCAACTAGAGGAGCCGATAAAATAGCGAAAATTGCAAGGATTGATGATGTTGCCCTACCAATCCAAACCAGTCGTTTTTCGGTTGCATCTTTTTTAATATGCCTTTTGTAAACATCGATACTAAATATTGTTGCGGCACTATTCAAAACACTGTTAAAAGTACTCAAAACAGCTCCCATAACAACGGCAGCAAAAAATCCAACCATCCACAACGGCAGTACTTTTTTAATAAGCGCCGGATAAATATGATCCTGGTTTTCGTACATCGAATCGCCAAAATAATAGAAGCCAATTACACCGGGAAGCACAATTATTATGGGTACCAATATTTTCAATACTCCTGTAAAAAGCAGACCTTTTTGCGCCTCTTTTAAATTTTTTGCACCAAGAGCGCGTTGAATAATGGTTTGATTCATCCCCCAAAAGTAGAGTTGGTTGATAATCAATCCGGTAAAAAGGACTCCAAATGGCATCACCGAATCTTTTGCACCCACCACATTAAACTTTTCCGGTGCGTGTTCAAATACTTTTGTAAGACCTGCCATAACATTCCCGTCGCCAATGCTGAGAAGTGCAATAATCGGAACCAACATTCCCCCTATCAACAATCCGTAACCATTAATTGTGTCGGAAACGGCCACCGCTTTTAGTCCCCCAAAAATGGCATAAAACGAACCAATTACTCCAATTGCAACCACGGTTATCCACAAACCTTGCGCCTTACTTACTTCAAGAACTTCAGAAATATTAAAAATACTTTCAAGGTTGATTGCTCCGGTGTATAAAACAATTGGCAACAATGTAAATACAAATGAAACCACGAGGAAAAGGGCAATAAAACTACGTGTTGTTCCATCGAAACGTTTTTCAAGGTATTCGGGAATTGTAGTTAATCCCATCCTCAAATATTTCGGGATAAAATAAATGGCTGCTACTACCAGTGCCAAAGCAGAAGTTACTTCCCAACCAATTATTATAAAGCCGTTTTTGTACGACGAGCCATTCATGCCAATTAAATGTTCGGTGGAAATATTGGTAAGCAGCATTGAACCGGCAATTACGATTCCTGTTAAACTTCGCCCACCGAGAAAATAATCATCGGAGGAATTCATTTTATCCTTACGCAGTTTAAACCAGGCATAAAATGCGACGAAGGCAGTAAAACCTATAAATGTGACAACTGTTAGCATATATTAGTTTAAAGTTTAGAGTTCAAAGTTTAAAGTTGAAGATTCATTTCAATTGAGTTTCAAATTTTGACCTTAAGATTTATATTATTTAAAATATTCAAATTAATTAGTTAGAAAAAGTAACGTTGATTTTTCTTCTGCTCTACATAATTCTCGCGTGCTTTTTGAACTGCCTCCGATTTTGAAACTTCAGCAATTGGTACATCCCACCAGGCATGACCGTATCCTGCCATCTTTCTTTCGGGAACAGTTTCAATATAAACGACAGTCGTTCGTTCCTCTTTTTTTGCATTTTTTAGCGCCTCATTAAACGAAGCAATATCAGTGGTTTTAAGAACTTTCGCTCCAAGACTTTCAGCATTTTTTGCCAAATCAACGGGTAAAGTATCACCATCCAGTATTCCAGATTCTTTGTCGCGATACAAATATTTTGTTCCAAACCCTTCGCTTCCAATCGATTTAGAAAGGCCTCCAATACTTGCAAAACCATTGTTGTCAATTAAAACAATGGTGAGTTTATATCCTTCCTGCAAAGAAGTTATTATCTCGGAAGGCATCATCAGATATCCTCCATCACCCAGAATAACATAGATTTCGCGGTCGGGGCAAGCCATTTTTGCTCCCAGTCCACCGGAAATTTCATATCCCATACACGAATATCCATATTCAAGATGAAACCCTTTTGAATCGCGTGTTCGCCATAATTTATGCAAGTCGCCGGGCGCACTTCCTGATGCGTTCAGAACCACATCACGAGCATCAATAAATTCATTTACTGCACCAATAACTTCTGCCTGACTTGGAATTTCATTATCCTCAACTTTGTATGCCAGCGCCACTTTTTCATCCCAGCTTTTGTTAAAATCGGCTACCTTTTTTCGGTATAAATCATCAACTTTATATGTTTCCAATTTTTCGGTAAGTTCTTCCAAAATCACTTTGGCATCGCCGGTTAAAGCCAAGCCACTGTGTTTGTGTGCATCGAATTCAGTAATATTTATGTTTATGAATTTAACATTTTTATTTTGAAATGCTGTTTTTGAAGCAGTTGTAAAATCGCTGTACCTGGTTCCAATTCCAATTACCACATCTGCTTCGGTGCTGATTGCATTTGCACCTTCGGTTCCGGTGGCTCCGGTTGCTCCCAAATTATGTGGATCATCGTAACGAAGCGAACCTTTCCCAGCAAATGTTTCACCAACAGGAATACCTGTTTTTTGAACAAACGATTTAAGTACACTTTCTGCCTCACTATAAATTACACCACCACCAGCAATAATCATTGGTGTTTTTGCTGATTGAATTAACTCAACTGCACGTAACAAAGCATTTGCATCTGGTCGTGGACGAGGAATATGCCAGGTTCGTTTTTCGAACATTTCAACAGGAAAATCATAAGCCTCTGCCTGAACATCCTGCGGAATACACAATGTCACTGCGCCGGTGTCGGCAGGAGATGTTAAAACCCTCATAACTTCAGGAAGTGAGGTAATTAGTTGTTCGGGCCGGTTGATTCGATCCCAGTATTTTGAAACAGGTTTAAAACAATCATTCACGGAAATATCCTGAGAAATAGCAGACTCGAATTGTTGCAATACCGGAGCAACTTTTCGTTGAGCAAAAATATCACCCGGCATTAGCAAAACAGGTAGCCGGTTAATTGTCGCTCCTGCGGCGGCAGTAATCATATTTGTTGCTCCCGGTCCGATTGATGAAGTACAAACAAAAGTTGAAAGTCGGTTTTTCATTTTGGCATAACCTACCGCAGTGTGGACAGCAGCCTGTTCGTTGCGCACCAAAAAATATCTAAAATCGGGTGACTGTTGCAACGCTTGTCCGAACCCGGCAAGGTTACCATGTCCAAAAATCCCAAAGCACCCGGCAAAAAATTGTCGTTCAACTCCGTCCCTTTCCGAATACTGATTTTTGAGGTATTCGATGGTTGCCTGTGCAACTGTAAGTCTTTTTGTATTCATCTTTTTTATTTCTCCTAACTTATTTTCACAATTCCCTTTTCATATCAATAGTCACCATTGATATCCGTATATCCATCCCATTCCAAATTCCATAAATCCATTTCTATCCCGGATTTATTATTTATCGTTTTACCGATTGTCTCTTTAACCAGATTATCTAAAGCAGCATCATTTCCCTTATCTTTGCGATTACATCTGAGGTTGCCTGACAAAATTGGTTCAACGTCCTTACTGTTGCCCCGAATCCATCAAACTCCTCCACTGTCATACCATTTTCATCGTATGCACGTCGAAAGTCCACAAACTTCTTTTCGAGTTCAGCAATGACTTTCTTATCTACAGGCGTATCCATCCTGTTTTCTACAGTGACGTCTGAAGCATTATATCTTTGCTGCCATTTCCAGGGAGGAGAGATCACAACATCGCCGCCTATGAACTCTGACCAGTGAAGATGATTCCTGAATGCTGCACTTAACAGTCGCAACCGGTATCCTCTTTCGCGGTAGATCTGGTAGGCTTTTTTCATGACAGCCACACCCGCCCAGTCCATAATTTCAGGATTCGCAATGATGTTTTCCTTTTCTGCCACCTCTTTTAGTAAGTCATCGAGCCTCCCTACCATGATTGTACAGACTGGCCCCATCGTGTTAATATCCTTCCCTTCCTTCTCCCGCCGTACTAATCCACGTTCAACAGCTTCTGCCACAGTAATGGCCTGCGGAACAGTATAACTTACAGTAGCATTAATGCTAACACCCAAATAGGTTGCCTCTTCGATAGCTATTACTCCAGCTTTTGTTACAGGTATCTTTACAATGATATTCGGCGCAAGTTCGCTGAAATGCACTGCCTGCCGGAGGATCCTTTCTGCATCACGATATAACCTCGGATCTGTCTGTATCGACAGTCGTCCATTCTTGCCTTTTTCCCTGTTAAATATTGGCATCAAAAGAGCTGCAGCCTTCTTTGACATTTCCTCAATAAGCATCCAGGCAATTTCATCTTCTGTGGCGGTTGGATTCTCCAGGATTAATTGCGGGATTCGTATCTTCCAAATATCCCATTCCTGTTTTAAAACAGTACAGACAATCGCCGGATTGCAGGTCGCACCGATAGCTCCGTGTCCGATCGAGTTTGTTAATTCCTCAATCGCACTGGAATCATTCCACAGTACAGTCGGCGTTGTCTGCGTCATTTCGTGCAATATGCTTTTGTAAGCATTGTTATGTTTTGATTCTTTTCCCATTTTGCTCATATTTATTTTTTTTGATTATTCATTTCAGCAGTAACCAGAGGAATACGCGGGTCTAGCCCTTTCCAGGAATCGTAAACCCATTTGTGATCCGGATCGTCTGTGTTTGCCAGCGATTGATCACTTCCGGTTAAAAAATTGAGGTAATAAACATTGTATCCGTGCCCTGCCACAACCGGGTGGTAACCCTCGGGAACCAATACAACATCGTTGTTTCGTGCAACTGCAATCTCATCCAGGCTTCGGTCGTCGTTATAAACCTGCTGAATTGCAAATCCCTGTGGTTTATCAATTTTGTAGAAATAAGTTTCTTCCAGGCATGCTTCCACAATATTTCCTTCGGCATCAACTTTTCTAGTGTCGTGTTTATGTGCGGGGAATGAACTCCAATTTCCCGAAGGTGTATAAACTTCCACTGAAACCAAACGCTGACAATCGAACCCCGGTTGAATAAGACTATTTATTTGGCGAGTTGCATTGTCGCCACCCCTGATTTCAATGGCAGCCTCTTCCGGTCGTTTGAAACTTGCAGGATGATCTTCCTCGGTTTTGCACCATCCGTATGCAATGTCTAAAATTTCACTTTCGGCAGTTAATTCAAATTCTGTATTTCTGGGAAGGTACAATGAATGCGCAATTCCGCTAAAAACATTTTTTCTACCATTTACTGTTTCCCAGTTTCCTTTGTCGGTTTTTACTGAATAGTTGCCGCCAAGCAAAATAATGGCATATTCATTTTCTTCAGTGTTGCCAATCCACTTTTCGCCCTTTTTCATTAACCGCGCCTGAAAATTTAGGAACTGCCAACCCGTATCTTCTTTAAGAACACTTTGATAAATTCCTTTTTCAGGATCAGGTTTTGCCAGAAGTGGATATTTTTTGTCTCGTATCATAATTAATTATTTTATTCCATTTGCTTTTCCAACTGATCCCAGTAATTCAAATTTTTCAAGGTTGAATTTCCTCTTTATTTACTGCGATCCTCCATGAAGTACCACTGAAAAACCAGGTAATTTTTTCCAATTTTTTTCATGAATATCAAAATAAAGTCCCTGCCCTCCTGAAAATTTATATGCTCCTCGACTGGTATCAACTGCAACCGCCAAACTATCGCAACCCGTTTGTTTTACAAACTCTTCAACTTCCGTAGGCTCTGTATAATTTTTTTGATTTTCTCCAACAATTAAATCATCTTCAACTCCGCTTAAAACACCTAATTCTTCTTCAACTGCAATATTTTTTAAATGAGCTTTTTCAACAATTCCCCTTGTAATTGCGATATTAGTTTCAATTGGTTCATGGGAAGCATCTATCATTACAGAATTGTAATTACCCGAATCAATACTTTGAGAAACATGTTTTTTATCTCCATGATCCAAATGAATTGCAAAAACTGTTTTAGGATATATTTTTGCCTCAGCGGAAATCATGGAGATTAACATTTCCGGACTGGCATAATTCCTTGCAGCCGGTGTTGTTTGGACAATAAACGGGGCATTCGCTTTTTGCGCTGCACTAAAAAGCCCGTAAATTTGATCCATATCCCAAACATTTACCGCCGCAATTCTATATTTACCGTAACACTTTTCAAATATATTTTTTGTTGAAACAAGCATTTAAGTATCCTTCAATTATAAATATTCGAATCAAATGTACCTCATTATTTAAATCCAGTACAAATAATTATGTAGGTATTTTATGCAAAGGTTTGCATAAAAAAATTACCAGGTTATTGTAATTTACTATCTGTTAGCATCTTGCCATTTTCCAACAATTTATTTTTAAGAAATGAATAATTTAATTAAATATTCAAATTTAGTTATGTTTTGTTTAAAGTATAAGCATTTTATTTTCTGTTATTCCAGATAAAAATAGCAAAAACTCTTTCTTTAGCATTACACAATTATAGAATAAATGTATTACAAACTTAAACGAATTGTGATTTGCTTTTAACAAAATAATGTTTTTTGCCTCAAATAATTAATTAGAAAAACAAAAAGCATTGAATTATTAATCATTATATAAGAATACAAAATAAAGTCACTTATAATAACTTTAGTTTTCTGATATACAAGAATCTACAAATCAATTTTAATGAATTTTATGCAAACCTTTGCATAAAGTTTGTATGGTATTCTTTATACATATTCAATTATTTACTCTTAATATTGAATCTTATTTAGATTAATTAAAAACTAAAACTATTGATGCATGATTAAAACATTAATTTACAGTTTAATGCTTGCTACTCTATTTTGTGTTCAGGGAGTAGTAGCGCAGAACAACCCGGTTACCGGTAAGGTTTCCGGCACTGATGGCCAGCCAATTCCTGGCGTTTCTGTTGTTGTGCAAGGTACTACAACTGGAACTTCAACAGGTATTGAAGGAAATTTTCAATTAGATGTTCCAGTTTCAGCAAAATCTTTGTTATTTTCTTTTGTGGGCATGATGCCTCAGGAAATACTAATTGAAGGAAAAACAATATTTAATATTGTATTGGAAGAACAAACCATTGGTTTGGAAGAAGTAGTTGCCATTGGTTATGGTAGCCAGAAAAAGAAGGATATCACCGGAGCGGTTACTTCTGTAAGAAGTGAGAATTTCAATAAAGGTGTTGCAACTTCTCCCGGGCAATTATTGCAGGGTAAAGTGTCTGGGGTAAATATTACCTCTTCAAGTGGTGCACCGGGTAGCGGACAGCGAATAACTATTCGTGGCCAAGGTACTATAAGACAAGGATCAGGACCATTATTCGTTATCGATGGGTTTCCTGTTGGATTAGCAGGTACAGGTTCAGGAAGCAGTCCTTTGAACTTTATTAATCCTGAAGATATTGAAACCATGGATGTTCTAAAAGATGCATCTGCAACAGCAATTTATGGATCGCGTGGTGCAAACGGAGTTATTCTGATAACAACTAAAAAAGGAAAATCTGGAGTTTCCCAGGTATCCATATCTTCAAACGTTGGAATATCAACAATTGCAAAAAAGATACCTGTATTTGGTGCAGATGAATTCCGTGACAAAGTTGTAGAAGTAGGTGGTATTTTAGAAGACAGAGCAGGAAATACCGACTGGCAAGATGAATTAACAACAACAGCAATTACGCAAGACCAAAACCTGGTAATGCAAGGAGGTACCGACAAGCTCACTTATCGCGCTTCATTGGGATATTTAGATCAGGAAGGTATTGTCATAAATACCGGTATTAAAAGATATAGTGGAAGAGTAAATGCCACACAGAAGTTATTGGACGGAAGGTTGAATATCGATTTTAATCTGAATTCAACCATAGAAACAGGAGAAAATGCTCATATGGGAACAGTAGTTTCCAATATGCTTAGTTTTAATCCAACTTACCCGGCTTACGATTCAAATGGTGAACCAACCAAATATCAGGATTTGATAAATCCACTACATCAGGCAGAACTATTTACTAATTTCAGTGAAAGTCGTAAAATGATTGTTAACATAGCCCCTTCATTTGAAATAATTGATGGACTGGTTTACAAACTAAATTTAGGATACGAGAACAGATCAAGTGATTCTGATGCACAAGAAATGCCAAGTATAGATCCTTATGTTGAAGGACGCTTGTCTCAAAGTTTTTTTAACGGGACAAACACTCTTATTGAAAACTATCTAACCTACACCGCTGATTTTGGCGATCACAACATAAGCTTGTTAGCTGGATATTCTTACCAGAAAATAGATGAAAGATCGAGAAGCTGGAATATAGTTGAATTTGAAGCCAATGGAATTGAACCACGTTACAACCCTGGTTTGGGACAGCAACTGGATTTATCGCAAAACAGACCTTCTGGCTGGGCTAGAATTAATGAATTGCAATCATATTTTGGAAGGGCAACATATAATTACCAGGGTAAATATATGCTAACCGGTACTGTAAGAATCGATGGTTCTTCTAAATTTGGAGGAAATAACAAATATGGTACTTTCCCATCGTTTGCAGCGGGTTGGAGAATTTCAGAAGAAGACTTTATGCAGTCGTCACCTTTTAGTAATTTAAAACTACGAGCAGGCTGGGGGCAAACAGGAAACCAGGAAATTCCAGCTAAAATTACTAAGGAATCTTTCCAATCATCTACCGATGGTAAAGTTAGTTATCCGCTAAGTGAAACAGGTCCCTACCCGGTAGGAACGGTTTATACACGTCTGGCAAATCCGGATATTCAGTGGGAGGTTTCAACTCAAACCAATATTGGATTAGATTTTGGATTGTTAGATGGAGCACTTTCGGGAACTATAGATTATTTCCATAAAACATCAAATAATATTTTAGTAGAAGTTTCTGCATTTGATCCTGTATCTCCTGCACCTACTTATTGGACAAATGTTGATGGAATGAACATCATCAATAAAGGTTTGGAAGTCGCCTTGGATTATCAATACATAAACGTGAGCGGATTTTCATACTCTGTTGGTGCTAATGCTACTTTTATTGATAATGTGGTTGAGGATTCTCCATTTGCAGTACTAACAACTGGAGCAGCTTCTGGTTCCGGTCAAACGGGAGCAACAATAAACGGAATGATAAGTGGTTATCCGATTGGTTCTTTTTATATGCAAAAATTCACAGGAATTGGTTCTGATGGTCTGTCAACTTATGAAGATGCAAGTGTTCCCGGAGGTGATAGCCGTTTTGTTGTTGGAAGTGCTTTACCAGATGTAATGTATAACTTTTACACCAATATGAGTTATAAAAGGTTTGATTTAAACCTTAATTTTAATGGTGTGTCTGGCAACAAAATTTATAACCATACTGCCATGAATAAGTTTTATAAAGGTCAGCTGGCAACTTCAAACAATGTAACAGCTAAAGCTATTGAATTTTCTGACGAAGCCATTACCAACGCGGCACTTGTATCTACACGTTTTCTTGAAGATGGCTCTTTCTTTCGTTTGAACAATATGACTTTAGGCTATACTTTTGATACAAACGCATTAGGTATTGGAAATTGGGCAAAACAAATGCGTTTAACTCTTACCGGTCAGAATTTATTTATTATTACTGATTATAGCGGATTCGATCCTGAAGTGAACCAGGATAAATCCAAAGCAGGAATACAGTCGTTTGGAATAGACGATAATGGATATCCAAAAGCCAGAACATTTGTTGTTGGACTAAACGTAACGTTTTAATTAATTTAATATGAAGAATCAAATGAAAAATAAGATAAAATTTGCCTTTTTGGCATTTGCCATGCTTTTTAGCTGGAGTTGTACAGACCTTGAGGAGGAGGTTTTGGACGAGTCGCTTACAGGGAATGTTTCTGAAGATGAAATTATAACAAGTGTGGTTGCACCTGCTTATGCGCTGCTCCCCCGACTCTTTTTACATACTCATTTATTTTGCCTTCAGGAAATTTCTTCCGATGAAGGAATTTTGCCTGCACGTGGAGGGAAAGATTGGTATGATGGTGGAGTCTTTTATGAATTACATAGACATGAATGCTTGCCAGAAAACAATAAAATTAAGGATACCTGGAATGATCTTACACTCTTGCTTTCAAGATCTGTGAGTGCGATTGAAGCCTTAACACCACTGGCTGAGACTGATGCATCAGCAAAGACATTCCTTGCAGAAGTGAGAGGAATGAGGGCATATTATAATATGTTAGTTCTGGATTTATGGGGAATTGCTTTTCAAAAGGAAGATCCTAATGATCTATCAATCGTTTTACGTGGAGATGAAGCAGTTGAATATATTAAATCTGAATTAGAAGCTATAATTGGTGATTTAAAAACCGATGTTGGGCCGGGGAGATTAACACAAGGTGGAGCATACGCTCTGTTAACCCGTTTACATATAAATGCCGCAGTTTGGCGAGATCCTTATGCAACAAGTTTTAATTTTACTGATGCTGACATGGATAAAGTAATTGAGTACAGTACCAGGGTGATTAATGATTACGATTATGCAATGTCTCCTGAGTATTTTGATTGTTTTGCCAATGACAACCATACAAATAAGGAATTGATTTTAGCAATTGATCAACGTCCTGACATGAGTGAAGCTCACAATCGTATGTGTTATTGGTCAATGTCGGGTCATTTTTATGGTAATCCGTTATTCCCGGGTGGAGATGGTACGGATGGTGGGGCAATTACACAAGAATTTTATCAAAGTTGGGTAGATGCTTATGGTGATGTAGATCCGGCAGATGCAGATTGCAGGTTCTGGTGGGAAAGGTTGATTGTTCCGGAAGATTCAACAATTGCAGTAGAAGACTTTAAACTAAACCGGGGGATATACCGGGGTTTACAGGTCGGTTTGCAAAACGATGGACACAAACAACCATTTCATACTGATGACGAAGGTGAATATTTTCTGGGACCGATGAGAGATTATAGAAGAGCTGCCGCAGATGCATATGTAGATTATCTTTTAGAGATTAACTTTACGGCCGAAGGAAGTGACTATAACAGAGGATACAGGGTGCAAAAATACGATTGGAGTAGAGTTTCACACAATGGAACAAGCAAAGGTGAACATGACCTTGTAATTTTACGATTGGCTGATATGTATATGTTGCGGGCTGAAGCAAAACTTCATAAAGGAGATGCTACCGCCTCCCTTGCAGATGTAAATATTGTGAGAGCATCAAGAACTTCAAGGCCAGAAGTAACCCCACCGGCTTTAACAGAGATGAATATTGATATTCTTTTCCGTGAGCGGGGGTTCGAGTTCTACTGGGAACACCAAAGAAGAACGGACATGATTCGTTTAGGTAAATATGAAGATCCTTTAGTAGAGAAAACAAATAGTGATGTTCATAAACGTCTTTTCCCGATTCCACAAACGGCTATTGATGGAACTTCTGTCGTAGAAGGATATCTTATTCAAAATGCAAGTTATTAGATAGTTAGTTTAGTTAGTTGTAATTTCGTTAAAGGCGGGCAAATATTTGTCCGCCTTTAACTTTTAAAATATCCTGAGATACATAAGTTTATTTTAGAATTGTATTAAAACATGCTTTAAGCTAAACATTTTAAATTCAATAATACCAATTTGATTTTGTAATGCCATATAATTGAATTAAATAATTCTGTACAAGATCGAATTAATACCGATTTAACAATCAAATGTCGTATACTTTCGTTTTACTCAGCATACTCCTTTGTTGTAGTATCGGCATTAACCATTATAAACTTCGAAATTGCCATGCGTGGATATTTCGGTGAAGCTGACCCCTGTTTCGGTGATATTGACCCCCTCGCAGAAAATGGTTCAAAGAACAGATAGCATGACAATATTACATCTTTTTTCTTAAACTTTCCCCTTTCAATTCA
>Ga0209249_1001194_pt1 | contig 26147 bp, 19 predicted proteins | sample SaaInlV_200m_DNA_4_FD_184653 | JGI IMG/M metagenome (GOLD analysis project Ga0209249, IMG submission 184653) | Marine microbial communities from expanding oxygen minimum zones in the Saanich Inlet - SI037_S3LV_200m_DNA (SPAdes) (version 2) | ecosystem: Environmental > Aquatic > Marine >...
TAATTACAATGCAGATTGGGGAAGTTGGAGCGGGTTTTCTGTCTCAAATATGAGGGATTCAACAACTGCTGGCTGGAGTAATCAATACAGTGCAATTACAGCTTCAGGTGTAAAGGAGTCAGAAAATTATGGAGTGGTTTATGTTTCCGGCGAGCTAATAATGAAGTTCGACGATCCTGTTCAACTTCGTGGATTTTACGTTACTAATGCCACTTATACTTACCTGTCGATGAAAAATGGCGATGATTTTTCCAAAAAATTTGGAGGTGTAAACGGGATTGATCCTGATTTTCTGAAATTAATTATTTCGGGAACTGATATTTATGGAACCGAAACTAATTCTGTAGAATTTTATCTTGCAGATTTTACTTTTGAAAATACAGAGGATGACTATTTGATAAGAAACTGGGAGTGGGTCGATTTGGCTGAATTAGGCCATGTAACGAACCTAAAATTCAGATTAGAATCAACTGACAACGGTGCATGGGGAATGAATACCCCAGGATATTTTTGTATCGATGATTTTAACGGAGAATCACCCGATGCACCAGAAATAATTACTGAAGCCAGATTTGAAGATTTAGAATTGAATGATGAAAGTTTTTACAATGGTTCAGATGAAACCGGAAACTTTCAAAGTGGTGGATTTACATTTCAAAATAGCTACAACACAGATTGGGCGAGTTGGAGTGGTTTTGCTGCCGCAAATATTACAGACAATATCACGAAAGGTTGGGCCAATCAATACAGTGCTATTCCTGGATCAGGGGCAATAGAAACTAATTCTTATGCAGTAGCCTATGTTTTAGATTATTCTGAAATTGATTTTTCAGAAACTGTTCTTTCTGGTTTGTATATTACAAATTCAACCTACGCCTACTGGGCAATGAAAGAAGGGGATGATTTTTCCAGGAAATTTGGCGGAGAAAACGGAAGCGATCCTGATTGGTTTAAAGTAATTATTGCCGGAATTTCGGAGGACGGAGATACAACAGGAACCATTGAATATTATTTGTCTGATTTTAGGCCGGAAAACAATGAGGAAGATTTTATTGTTGATGATTGGCGATGGATTGATGTCTCTTCGCTGGGCGAAATTTCAAAACTACGGTTTAGTTTATCTTCCTCAGACAATGGTGATTGGGGAATGAACACGCCGGCTTATTTTTGCATCGACCAGGTAAACCACCAGGATTTGGCTCCTGAAATAAAAAATCCTCTTGCAAATATCGGCGAAGAGATAAATCCAAAAGAAATATTTTATGTGCCGCTGGATTCAGTTTTTACAGATCCCGATAATCCGGATTCAGAAATGACATTAAAACTTGAGTACATTGATAATCCTGAATTATTAATCGGATCGATTGTAGTTGGGGGGAAACCGGGAATTCCTGAGAAAATACTTTTATCGCTAAATGTTTTTCCTGAAAAAACGGGAGAAGCTCTTGTAACTATTTCAGCGACTTCAAACGGTAAAAAGGTGTACCATATCTTTAAGGTGATTGTCAACGTCCCTGTTTCGGCAAAATATTTGGTAAGCGAAGAATTAAATATTTACCCAAATCCGGTAATTAATAACTTTTTTGTTGAGTTGCCTGATGATTCTGAATACATAATTTTATACAATTATTCCGGTCAGGTTTTATTTCAACAAAATGTTTTAAATGAAGAAAAAATTCATGTTACACAAATAGAAAACTCACCTTCGGGTATTTATCTCATAAAAGTAAAAACAGAAAAAACATCTTTAACGCGAAAATTGGTAAAATTATAATCTGGTTTTTTTAAGGGAAAGTAAACTTATAGAATATAATTTTGTTAATATTTTCATAAAAGGACAGAAAGGTGTTTTGTCCTGTACAATAAAAACTGTTTCTTTGCAGAAAGTATTAAAAAAATAAAAATTTATGTTGGAAATAGGAAAAAATTCAATGGTTACTTTAACGTATGATTTACGTATTGATGACCAAAATGGAGAAGTAATTGAACAGGCCAGTGAGGAACAACCATTACAATTTTTATATGGAGCAGGCGTTATGTTACCAAAGTTCGAATCTCATCTTTCGGGACTTCACGAAGGTGAACCCTTTACTATAGAATTAAAAAAAGATGATGCCTACGGGGATGTAAATAGCGATGCAGTAGTTGAATTGCCAAAAAATGTTTTTTTGGTTGACGGTAAATTCGATGACGAACTCATAAAATTGGGTAATACAGTTCCAATGATGAGTAGTAATGGCCAGCGTATGAATGGTTTGGTGCTGGAAATTACTGAAGAAATCGTTAAAATGGATTTTAATCATCCGCTTGCTGGCGAAGATTTATTTTTTGCCGGGAAAGTTATTGAGGTTCGGGAAGCTACATACGACGAACTGACACAAGACACTTCAGGAGGAGGTTGTGGATGCGGAAGTGGTGGTTGTGATACCGATTCTTCTGGCTGCGAAACAGATTCCTGTGATCCAAACAGTGGCGGTGGTTGCGGTTGTGGTTGATATATAATATTTTGATTATTAGTTCAATTTATATACTTTAACCTCGTTTTCTATAATGTTGCAGATAACGGGGTTTTTGCTTTAATATATGAATACGTTTGGAAAAATATTTCGGTTAACATCGTTTGGCGAATCTCACGGAAAGGGAATTGGCGGAATTATTGACGGTTGCCCGGCCGGTTTGGAATTGGATATCAGACTTATTCAAAAAGATTTAGCTCGAAGAAAACCAGGACAATCAAAAATAACTACCCAACGAAAAGAGCCAGATCAGGTTGAATTTCTTTCCGGGGTATTTGAAGGAAAAACACAAGGTACACCCATTGCTTTTGCAATCTGGAACAAAGATCAACATTCAAAAGATTATAATGATCTGAAAGATGTGTTCAGACCATCTCATGCTGATTATACCTATATTCAGAAATATGGTACACGTGATTATCGGGGTGGAGGACGTTCATCTGCACGCGAAACCATTGCAAGGGTTGTGGCAGGCGCGATTGCCAAACAAGTTTTAGTTAAAGTGGGTGTTTATGTTCAGGCATTTGTTTCCAGTGTTGGAGAAATTAAACTCAATAAATCTTACCTTGACTTAGACTTGAATAAAACGGAAGAAAATATTGTCCGTTGTCCGGATCTCGAAACTGCCAATAAAATGATTTCCCGAATCGAAGAAGCTGCTAAAGATAACGACACCGTTGGAGGTGTAATTACCGGAGTGGCAAAAGGTGTCCCAACGGGTTGGGGCGAGCCGGTTTTTAATAAATTGCACGCCGACCTTGGATTTGCAATGATTGGAATTAATGCAGTAAAAGGTTTTGAATATGGGTCCGGTTTCGAAGGGACTAAATTAAGTGGTTCAAAACATAACGATGTATTTATTCGAACAGAAGAGGTGGTTCGTACAAAAACCAATAATTCTGGTGGGATTCAGGGTGGGATTTCAAACGGAGAAGATATTTATTTTAACGTTGCTTTTAAGCCCATTGCAACTTTATTAAAAGAACAACAAACTATTGATAAAGATAATAATGAAGTCACGATTAATCCAAAAGGAAGACATGACCCGTGCGTTTTACCCCGGGCCGTGCCAATTGTGGAAGCAATGGCAGCATTGGTTTTAGTCGATCATTTTTTATTAAGTAAACTTAATTCAATTTAATATGCCCAGAAGAAAACGTAACAGGAGAATTCAAGTACCTCCTGTAATTAAGGGAATGTCGGTTTTTGGAGTACGCGGACGAAAATCGAATGAAGTTTATCTGCTTATTGAAGAGTACGAAGCCATTCGTTTGCTCGATTATCAGGGGTTAACGCAGGAAGAAGCGGCTGTCCACATGGACATATCGAGGCCCACTTTAACCCGGATTTACGAAGAAGCACGCAATAAAGTGGCAACTTCTTTTGTTGAAGGACGAGATATTATTATCAGGGGTGGTGACATTTATTTTGATAAAAACTGGTTTAAATGCAATTCTTGCCAGGCTAGTTTTAATCATTATTCGGAAAACGATCATGATTGTCCGGTTTGTGGATCAAAAGATATTATTTCGCTAAACGAACACTATTCTTCTTAAATTATAAAACAAAAGGCCACCGGGTCAATACCCGGTGGCACCCAATTAAGTTGTGATAAAACCAGAGTCCTAGTAAACTAGGAACATACAAGTTATGAAATAAATATAAGATTATCAATACTTTGCGTAATAATTTTGCAATATGTTTGTATGTTAATTGAAACATTCATTTAATTTTCTTTTCCTAATATTCTATATCACTTTTTTTAGTAGGTAAATTCACTAATATACTACTCTTTCAAAAACTATTTTGAACTCTCTTTCTCCCCGTTACTTTACCTGAATTATTCAAAGCAGTTTGATTTCGGAATAGATAAATTTATGAATAGTTCAGGTTTAATGAAAAACTTGTTATCGTTATGTTATTATCATTATTTTATTTGCAATTTATAATATATTTGCGACCTGAAAATTGAAGATACATGAAACGGGCATGGCAAATATTGGCACACGGGTGGATGTTTCTTCAGCGAGTTCTCCGTCAGCTGACGGATTGCCCTTAAAACAAACAATTATAAACATATGAAAATACGCAAGTTACTACGGATACTTCATCGCGATTTTGGTTATTTTATTGTAGGTATGACAATTGTTTACGGTTTGTCTGGAATCTTTTTAAATCACAGGCACGATTTTAATCCCGATTATAAAATTTTTATTACCGATTTTCATGTGGACTTACAACAAAATTCAAAACTTACAGAACAAGAAGTTATTAAGGCCCTTGAATCGCTTGAACGTAAAGTTGTTTTTAAAAAACACTACATTAACAACCAGGGATTTTTAAAGATTTTTATTGAAAACGGTGAAATTGTAATAAATCCAGAGACGGGTGGGGGAACCATGCATTATCTTCAAAAACGGCCCATTATTTTCGGAATGAACAAACTTCATAAAGCGTCGATAGGTTCGCTTTGGAAATGGGTAAGCGATGTAATGGGGGTAATCTTGATATTTGTTGCTGTTTCCGGACTTTTTATTTTAAAAGGAAAACGGGGATTGAACCGTTGGGGCTGGTGGTTAGTTATTTTAGGAATTGTTGTACCTTTATTTTTTGCTTTAGTATATATTTAAACTCAAAAAAATAATAATATGAAAAATTTAGCTTTAGTAAGTTTATTTGCTTTTCTACTTATTAGTTGTGGTGGACAGAAAAAACAGCAACAAAATACGGATAGTCAACCTGAAACCGAAATTGTTGTTTTAACCGTAGATGATTTGTATGAAAATGCAGCAGATATGGTTGATAAAGAAGTAATTGTAAAAGGAACTGTAATGCATGTTTGCAAACAGGGTGGAGGAAGATGTTTTTTAATGGGAAGCAACGAAGAGATAAATATCAGGGTTGAAGCCGGTGAAAAGATAGGTGCTTTTAATCAGGAGCAAATGGGAAGTGAGCTTGAAATAGTGGGTATTTTTAAGGAAGTAAAAACCGAAGCTGATGCACATAACCCTGCCGGAGAACATGGCGAAGGCGACGATCATGAACATGATGCTGAAATGGATGAAGCCCATAGAATTATTGCTGAATCGGAAGAAGAAGCTGAAGTAGTATATTTTATCGAAGGATTGAAGGCGAAAGAGTTATAAGGTTATCTTAAAAATATTCAAGGGAGGACATTACTGTTCTCCTTTTTTGTTCCCTGGTTTGGGTATAAAATCTAATGAAACAGAATTAGCACAATGGCGTGTATTTTTGTCGGTAAATCCTTCGTCATAAAAAACATGCCCCAAATGCCCCCCACAATTGTTACAAGTTATTTCAGTACGGATTCCGTCGGTATCAATGGTTTTTTTGACTGCCCCCTGAATTTCATCGTCGAAACTGGGCCAACCACAATGAGCGTCAAACTTATCAGATGATTTATACAATGGAACTTTGCATTGTTTGCACACATAAGTTCCTTCTTCTTCAAATTTGTAATATTTCCCCGAAAACGGATACTCTGTTCCTTTGTTAATAATTACGTATTTTTCAAGTTCAGTTAGTTTGGTAAACTGTGTTACATTTTCTTGAATCGTTAGCTCTGACTCCTTTTTATCGTTTGCCTTTGTTTCTGTTACAACTTTTACCTTTTCCGCTTTTTGTTCCTGCCCATTCATCGATAAAACTATTCCAATTAATAAAACTGATAATATTATTTTCATAATATTAAAGACAATATTGCTGCTATTTAGTTCAGCGATAAAAGTTAAGAGATACTAATTCCAATACCCGGATTGTTGTTTAAAGTAACTTTACCGTTTACAATTTTAATCCCACTGTAAGGATCGTTGCTAATGAGAAGGTTCCCGTCAAGATCTGCCCACTCAGCCATTGGAGATAGTTGCGCAGCGGCAGAAACAGCACACGAAGTTTCGGTCATGCAGCCAATCATCACTTTCATTTGATTGGCATGAGCAAGGTTTACCATTTTGTGGGCCTCGCGCATCCCGGTGCATTTCATCAGTTTTATATTGATGCCGGAATAAATCCCAATTGTTTTTTTAACATCCGGGAGTCGTTGAATTGCTTCGTCGGCAATTATGGGGAGCGGGGAATTTTCAGTCAGCCAGGCAATTTCATTTGTTAATTCTTTTGGCATGGGTTGTTCTACAAATTCTATCCCTTTTTCTTTTAGCCAGAAAATCATATCCAATGCCATATTTTTATCTTTCCAACCCTGATTAACATCAACACAAAGAGGTACATCAGAAACTGAACGAATAGCTTCGATCATATTCTTGTCGTTTTCGCGGCCTAATTTCACTTTCAGGATTTTAAATTCAGCGGCCTCTTTTACTTTTTCTATTACAACTTCCCGGGAGTCGATCCCAATTGTAAAAGAAGTAACAGGTGTATTTTCGGAAGAAAACCCCCAGATTTTATACCAGGGTTGCCCGATTATTTTACCGACTAAATCGTGCAAAGCAATGTCAACCGAAGCTTTTGCAGCATTATTCTGAGGAGCTTTATTATCAACATATTCCAGAATTTCATCCATTCGAAATGGATCTGTAAACTGTTCCAGGTTTAATCCTGATAAAAATTTGGCAGCAGTTTTTTGTGTTTCGCCCAGATAGGGTGGCATCGATGCTTCTCCGTAACCTGTAAAGCCATCAAATTCAATTTTTGTCAACATTACGGGCGTTGTGGTTCGCGAACTGTTGGCCAGTGTAAAAACATGTTTTAATTGAAGGTTGTACGGCTCAAAACTTAATTTAAGGCCTTGTTTTGGTAAAATTCCTTTCATCTTCGCATTCGTTAATTGTGGTACTGCCAATCCACCAAAAGTAAAAATTGTTGTGGTTTTTATGAAACTGCGCCTGTTGTAAGCCATTCTTTTTAAAGTAATTCTAAACGTTTAATACTAAAATTTCAACTTTTAACGGTCAACTAAAATACCTTTAATACCATGGATGTTTATTAATTAGTTGTACGTTTTCGTTATTCATTGAATTAATAATCCTCCTTGCTTTCAAGAGTGAGTTTTTTCGATATTCCGAAAATATTTCACTTTCAGGATTAAAGCTATTTAATTTAACCAGCCCTGACGCATGAATATATTCTGTCCCGCCCAACGAAAGCGCAACATGTGTAACTTTTTCAGCTAGTCCTTCTTTTTCTTTTCTGCCAAAAAATAATAAATCTCCCGCATTAAACTGATCAAACGAGTTGTTTGTTTCAATAAAATTCCCATGCCTGGTTTGTAACGATGCATCGCGGGCCAGGATAATTCCATTCATAAAATAAACAGTTTTTACAAACCCACTGCAATCCATTGCTTTACACGATGTTCCTCCCCAAAGATAAGGCCGGCCCATAAATTTGTCTGCCAACATAACCACAGTTTCTGAATTTGGTTGAGATGAATTCTTAAATTCGTCAAAATCGATCCAGTCTTTCGATTCCACAAAACCAATCCTGCCATCAGGGAATTTTACTTTTGTAGTTCGCCAGTTTTTTTCCAATTCTTCCAAAATACTTCCCAGAGTAACATCCGAAATCGGGTTTTCTAGTTTTTCTGATTCGTAAACTAAGCTGAAATCCTGGTTGAAAATTATCCTTTTTGCCTTGCGCCAATTGTTTAGCCGGATTTCAGAAACCGTAAAAATTCCTGAAGCATCGATCCACGAAATATAGTCATCGGGGGTTTGAACAAGGTACCAGGTGTTTTCCTTTTTCAGGATTTTAACCGGAGTTCCAAGTAAGGCCTGGGTAACCATTTCGGATGAATGATTTGGTGACGCCCTCAAATTGGCAACAGACAAATTGATCAGCCCAAAATTATTACCACCAATAGTTGAATCAGGCAAGACATTAATTTCATCAGTAAAATTAAAAGATTTTAAGGCGTTTAATAGTTCATCTTTTGTTGACAAATTATCGGTTTCGCCTTTTAAAATCAAGTTGCCATTTTTAAAATTGGGATAAATATTAAAAACTGCTTCCCGTTTATCGGGAATATTTTTTTGCTGAAATTCATTGATTATTTGTTCTGCCTGCTTCCTTTTATCAATTCCACAGGCAACAAAAAAGAGTGAAAGAACCGCAATAAGTAAAATTTTAAAATTCATTTTTAAGCTTATTCAAATATTAATTCATAACTAAAAATACCATCGCGAAATTGATTGACAAAGATATGGAAAGATTATGGTACTTTTGAGCAATTTTTATGGAGAATAAAACATTTGAAATACCTGTTTTGTACGAGGATGAACATTTGATTGTTGTTGACAAACCTATTGATTTACCTGTTCATAAAAACGATTTTATGCCCAACGACGCACCGTATCTAACAAAGTTACTTGGCGATTTAACCGGGAAATGGATTTACAATGTCCACCGGCTCGATTCCAAAACTTCGGGTGTAATGGTTTTGGCTTTATCAAAAGAAATTGCCCATGAACTTGCCCTTCAGTTTGAACGAAAGGAAGTACAAAAAACATATTTTGCAATTGTTCAGGGAAATCCAGGGCAAGGTACTTTTGATGAAAAGGTTTTGGTGAAGAAAAAAACAAAATTTAAAAAGCCCGCGATTACTCATTTTAAAACTTTGCAAACTGTTAATACCCAAATTTCATACAAAGAGAAGGAAAACGTAAGTTTAAGTTTGGTAGAAATAAAACCGGAAACTGGCCGCTGGCATCAATTACGGCAGCACTTTGCAAAAAATCGCTTCGATATTGTTGGCGATACTCACCATGGAGATTTTACATTAAATAAAATACTTACTGAAAAAACAGGGATAAAAAGGCTTTTTCTACATGCCGGCGAACTTACTTTTAAACAACCATCAAGTAACGAACAAGTAACTTTTAAAGCGAAACTACCCACTGAATTCGAGACTCTATTTTTACCTTTTCAGTAATAATTTCTGAAGTAATAAAATTCCATCTTTTTTGGGTTGTTGAAAATTATTGATATGAATCAAACATGAAGTTTTGGAATTAAAATTATATTTGAAATTAATTTGAAAAATTAAAATATTAAGTTGTGATGAAAATAAAATTACTCCTCATTTTGTTGGCCATCTCGTTAAATTTGTTGGCTCAGCAAGTTGCAAAAAAACCATTGAAAATAGAAGATTTTAAGGATTGGAACACAATTGTAAACGAAAAGATTTCCAACAATGGAGAATATATTTCTTTTGAAATAAATCCCCAAAAAGGTGATGGAAACCTCATTGTAAAAAATGGAGAAGGAACGGATACAATTCCGCGGGGAAACAAGGCAGCATTCGGATCAGAAAATAATTTTATTGTTTTTCACATTAAACAACCTGAAGACAAGATCAGAAAAGCGAAAAAAGACAAAGTTCAAAAAGATAAAATGCCAAAAGACAGTCTTGGAATTTATGTTTTTGCAAATGATTCAGCCGTTAAATTTCCGAAGGTTAAGTCGTTTAAAATTCCGGAAGAAAATGCAGAGTGGGTAGCAATTATCATTGAACCGGAACAGGAAAAAAAAGATACGACACAAAAAGAAGTAACAAAAAAAGGAAAGAAACCGATTAAACAACCGGGCGATAATCTTGTATTATTTGATGTTCAAACAAGCGATACATTGGTTTATAAAAATGTAATTGACTATTCATACGCGAAAAAAGGGAGTGCTGTTTATTTTGTTCAGCAAACAAAAGATTCGTTAAATACTTTTTCAACTTTAAATATATTTGATACAGAAACGGGAACTAAAAAACAACTTTACACTTCGGAAGGTTGGTTGAAGAAAACCGTTGCCAATGAAACAGGCGAAAAATATGCTTTTATTTTTTCACAAGATACTATCAAAGAAAAAGTCTATTCATTATTTTATGGTTCGTTGGAATCGGAGCCGGAAAAAATTGTGGACAGCTATTCACAGGGAATTCCGGTTGGTTGGTCGCCAAGCGAAAATGGAAGTATATACTTTTCGGAAAACGGTGAGAAATTGTATCTGGGCACGGCAGAAAGTCCTGTGCCTGAGCCAAAAGATTCTTTAATTGACGAAGACAAACCTAAACTGGACATTTGGAATTGGAAAGATTTGAAATTGCAACCCCAACAAAAAGTAGAGGCTGAAAGAGAAAAAAAGAGAACTTTTCTGGCCGTTTACCACATTGACCTTAACCGTTTTATCCAGTTGGCCGATTTAAATATTAAACAAATTTCCACGATTCAAAAAGGAAATGGTGATGTCGGTTTAGCTTATGATGATAAACCTTATTTACGGGCTTCAAGTTGGACTGGTAATCGAAGTCGCGATTATTACATTGTTGATTTTAAATCGGGGATAAAAAGGGAAATGGTGAAAGATAAATCTTCTGTTAGACTTTCTCCATTTGGGGAATATATTGTTTGGTGGGATCCGGCTGACAGTAGTTATTATTCAAAATCTACTGATATAAATAGCCTGGATATCATATCGTTAACAAATATGATCCCTGTTAATTTTTATGATGAGCTAAATGATAGACCAAACGATCCCCGCCCGTATGGAATTGCTGGTTGGAGCGAAGAAGACCAGTTTGTCTATATCTACGATCGTTATGATATCTGGAAAATTGATCCTGCCGGGAAGCGTGTTCCGGTTTGTGTGACAAAAACGTTTGGGAGAAGAAATACCATTCGGTTGCGATATGTGAAGCTGGACAGGGATCTGGAATTTGTTCCCACAAACGAAGCGATTTTATTGAGTGCAATTGACGAAAGAACTATGTCGCGCGGGTTTTTTGATACAAAACTAAATGTTGTAAAAGATCCCAATTTGCTGGTTATGGACGATTACCAGTTTGGATCCCCTCAAAAAGCAAAAAATGCAGGTGATATTTTATGGACAAAACAAGATGTAGATCTATTTCCCGATTTGTGGTCCAGCAATCAGAAGTTTGAACAACCACGAAAAATATCGGATGCAAATGCTCAACAGGAAGAATTCATTTGGAACAAAGTTGAGTTGGTCGAGTGGAACTCTTTCTCGGGTGAAACGTTGAAAGGGCTTTTTTATAAACCCGAAAACTACGATCCAAATAAAAAATATCCGATGATTGTATATTTTTATGAAAGGAATTCTGAATTGCTGAACCGTCATCAACATCCATATCCAAGTCATTCAACCATTAATAAAACATTTTATGCCAGCAATGGGTACCTGGTTTTTGTCCCCGATATTACATATAAAGAAGGTTATCCTGGTCAAAGTGCATACAATGCAATTGTAAGTGGCACACAATATTTAATAAATAATTATTCGATTGTTGATAAAGACCGGATTGGTTTGCAGGGGCAAAGTTGGGGTGGTTACCAGGCAGCGTATTTGATAACTCAAACTGATATGTATGCAGCGGCAATGGCCGGTGCCCCGGTAAGTAACATGACAAGTGCTTACGGAGGAATCCGCTGGCAAACCGGATTGAGCCGAATGTTTCAATATGAACATACGCAAAGCCGGATTGGTGGTACACTTTGGGATAAACCATTTCAATACATCGAAAATTCTCCGGTATTTTATGCCCCAAAAATAACAACACCTTTGTTGATGATGCACAACGACAACGACGGTGCTGTGCCGTGGTACCAGGGGATTGAAATGTTTGTCGCTTTACGCAGGTTAGATAAACCGGTCTGGTTGCTTTCTTACAACGGTGAGCCACACAACCTGAAAAGAACAAGCTGGGCAAACCGCGTTGATTTGAGTAATCGAATGTTTCAGTTTTTCAACCACTACTTAAAAGATAAACCCATGCCGGAGTGGATGGATAAAGGTGTACCAGCAACTGAGAAAGGGGAGAATCTGGGGTATTAAATAAGTTTCGAGTTTCAGGTTTGATTTAAGCTTGCCAATTTGATCCGTCGGTTGGCAGAGAGAAATCTATATGTTGGTAAGGCAGGTTCATTAAAAACAGATTTCTGACTTTATATATTAATGACAGAATTGTTTTTTAGACCCCGAAACAAGTTCGGGGTGACGTTCTTAAGAACATTCCCAATTAGTAAGTCATATTGTATTATTTTAGCATTCCTCTGGCATCTACTTTTTATATCAAATAAAATTAGGGGAACTTTTGAAATTACATTGCATATATAGGGCATCTCTAAAAACTCCTTCGCATCAAAATTTTCAGAGTTTTTCAGAGACAATTCAAATTTTTGAAACACTATCGGGATAATGTAATAAAATTTGAAGCAGGATATGGAAAACTCTGGAAACCCTACGGGAAAGAAGATAATAAACAATCTGACTGCGTTATAATTTTTTGAAATAGCTACGGCTATTCTAAAAAATTGTGCCTTGCATATTATTCATTATCTTCATTTTTTGAAAGAAATGAGTTTTTAGAGATGCCCTATAATTTGTTTGTCGTTAAAAAAGTATCAATTGTCGAAAATATTGGCAAGTTGAGATATGAATATTTAATTTTGAAGTAACAATTTTAAAGTCATTACGTCATAACTGAAATTAAATAAAAATTCATGAAACGAATATTTCTCATTTTAGCTGCTTCTGCATTTCTTTTTGCATCTTGCAACACAAACCCTCCGGGAGTTTCAAAAGCATTTTCAAAGTATTCCCACGAAAATGGCGTAACATCAATTACAGTTCCGGGTTGGCTGATTAGTATTGCCGGGAAAATTGGCGATTTAAATAAAACAGAGCTTGAATTGCTTCAAAGTATCGATAAAGTAAAAGTGTTGGCCATTGAAAACGATGAATTGAATGCCCGCATAAACCTTCACGATGAATTTCATTCACAGATTAATAGAAACAATGATTATCAAGAATTGTTAACTGTACGTGACGATGGAGAAAATGTAACCATTTTTGGTAAAATGGATGAAGAAGTAATTACAGAAATGGTGATTTTAGTGGGGGGCGACGAAAATGTTATGGTTTATTTGAAAGGAGAAATTAAACCGGAGTTGCTCAATAATAAAATTGATTTGTCGGATCCTGATAAATTTTTAAGCCTTAATTTTTAACCTGAATAGTTCAGGCTAAGGTGTGGCGAATTCCAATTCGCCATTTATAATTAATGCGATTTAGAAATCGCATCAACCACTTCCGAGAAATTTGAAATTATCAAGTCTGCTTCTGATTGATCCTGTAATTCAGAACCAGGACCTGCAAAAGCTATACAAAACATTCCGGCCTTTTTTGCGGCTTTAATTCCATTGGTGGAATCTTCAATTACAATACATTTTTTGGGTTGAACACCTAATTTTTTTGCTGCCAGTAAAAAAATATCCGGCTCTGGTTTGCTCGATCCCGCCATTTCACTATCAACCACAACTTTGAAATATTTTTTTAGCCCGGTTTTCTGCAAAATAATTTCAATCACTTTTGAATATGATGATGAAGCTAGTGCCAGCGGTGTATTTATTAATGTCAGGAATTGGATTAATTTTTCTACACCTTTCATTGGTTCAATAGCTGGCAATGATTTAAAATAGGGTGTAACAATTGAATTGGTCATTTCAACCAGCTCTTCAACAGATTGAGACAGGCCGTGTTTTTCAATTATTGTTTTCCACATCCTGTCGGTTGCAGTTCCCTGGTAAGTATTGTGTTCTTCCTTTGAAATATTTAATCCAAGCTTTTTGAAGTTTTGTTGTTCAACTTCAACATAATAAGGTTCTGAGTTTACCAGAACTCCATCCATATCGAAAATTACGGCTTCAAATTTTGTTAGTTTAAAGTTCAATGTTTACGGTTTAAAGTTTAGAGTTTAGAGTTCAATGTTTAAAGTTTAGAGTAGTTTTACTATTTACTCAATGCTCTTTTTAACTTACTGAAAACTGTTACTGATAACTGCGACTATTTACTGAAGTTGTTCCTTCAAAAAGTTGGTCATTTTATTATAAAGGTGCATGCTTGTATTTCCTCCTCTGATTCCGTGGTTTCGGTTAGTATAAATTGCCATATCGAACTCGACTCCTTCCTGAACCATTTTTTCGGTAAACTCATAAGTATTTTGTGCATGAACATTGTCGTCGGCTGAACCATGAACTATTAGTAACTTTCCTTTAATATCCCCTGCGTGTGAGAGAGGAGAATTATCATCGTAACCATTTTCATTTTCCCTAGGGGTGCGCATGTAACGCTCGGTATAAACGGTATCGTAAAAGCGCCAGTTGGTAACCGGGGCAACAGAGATTCCTGCCTTAAACAAATCGCCGCCTTTTTCCATTGCAAGGAGTGTCATAAAACCGCCGTAACTCCACCCGAAAATGGCAATGTTATTCTTATCGACAAATGGTAAGGTTCCCAAATATTTTGCGGCTTCTACCTGATCGTCCGATTCGTATTTCCCCAATTGCATGTATGTAACTTTTCTGAAATCTTCGCCGCGGGCTGCTGTTCCACGCGGGTCAACACATACCACTAAAAATCCTTCCTGAACAAGATATTCATTCCAACCAGCTCCGCGTCCCCACGAATCTGATACACTTTGTGAATTTGGTCCACTGTACTGTGTCATTAAAACCGGGTACTTTTTCGATGAATCAAATCCGGCTGGTTTAATCATGTAACCATTTAATTCAACCCCTTCTGAAGTTGTGAACTTAAAAAACTCTTTTTGTGAAATATTATAAACCTCCAATGTGTTTTTCAAAATGGTGTTGTCTTGTAAGACCCTGATTTGAGTCCCCTTTTTGTTTTCGTGCAAAGTAATCAGGTTAGGAGTTTTGCTACTACTGTAATAATTAATATAGTATTTAAAATTTTTACTGAAAACAACACGGTTAGTTCCTTCTAATTTAGAAACTTTTCCTTTTTTCTTTTTGTCCTGACTAATAAAATAAACCTCCCTGCGAAGAGGCGATTCGGCTGCCGCCTGATAGTAATATACTTTCTGAATAGGGTCGTAACCATAAAAATCCGTCACATCAAATTCTCCATCAGTTATCTGGGCCAGTTCAAAACCTTGTTGATCGTATAAATATAAGTGCGACCAGCCATCCCGCTCGCTGGTTATGACAAAATTCCCATCTTCAAGAAAAATATAATTATCAAGAAAGCTTTCATCAATGTACCTATCGTTTTTTTCGGTAATTAGAGGTCTGGAATCTCCTGTGTAAGGATTTACATATAAAACGTCCAGTTTGTTTTGGTGGCGGTTTAATTGCATTACAAGTAATTCGTTAGCATCGGGAGTCCAGTTTAACCTTGGAATGTAGTTGTCTTTTTCTTCCGACAATTTAACCCGGATACTTGTTTTCGATCTAATCTCGTAAACCAAAACCGAAACATCGGAATTTTTTTCACCTGCTTTCGGATATTTAAAAGTCTCTTCTCCAGGATATATTTTGTTTTCATCAAAAGAAGGGCTTTCTCCAGCGTACATTGGCATTGTAAATTCCGGTACTTCAGTTTCATCAAAACGGATGAATGCAAGAAATTTACTGTCGGGCGACCACCAAAATGCTTTGTTAAATCCAAACTCTTCTTCGTAAACCCAATCAGGGATACCGTTAATTATTTTATTTTTTTCGCCATCGGAAGTGACTTGGCTTTCGCTACCAAATTTTAGGTTTTTAATGAAAATGTTGTTTGTCCGAACAAAAGCTACACGAGTCCCATCGGGTGAAAAGGTGGCAACTTGTTGCGCCCCTTTTTCCGAAAGATGTGACAACTCTTCCGTAATAGAATTCCACACGTAATATTCTGCCGTAAACGAATGGCGGTAAATTTGTTTTACATCGCTTGTTAGTAATATTTTCGTTTCATCGTTGCTGAACTCATAATTACTAAATGATGAAATTTGCGCTCCATCTATTTTTGAAATATCAAAAATTACTTCAACTTCTTCTCCTGTTTTGTAGCTGTATTTTACAATTTTAGAATTGTTTTCAAGGGTAGAGTAATGATCGCCGTTATTCATCGAGCGAAGTCCGGTAACGGTTTGCGCCTTGAAAGTGCCTTTTACAAAAAGGTCTTCGAGGGTGATTTTTTGCGTGGTTTGTGCATTAATTGCAATTACAAAAACAGTTGCTAAAAGCAGAGTTATTAATCTTTTCATTTCTTATTAGATTTTATTTTAAAACCAGTAGCAAAAGTAAGAAATGTTGTGTAAGCTGAAAATGAAATAGGAATATTTGGTTTTGAGAAGTGAGAGACTCATTAAAGAACCGTTCTTTTCTACGCGGAGTAACGAGAACGGTATTTATTTAACACATTTTTTAAACTTCATGTTTAATCTTTCATTGAGCCGGAAATTAATTATGGTACGGGATATGGGTTTGTGAATTATTAACATTACAATGTTGAGAATACGTTATAATTGAAATGTATGCTATAATATAAAGCACGGAATTGTTGAATGATTAATTACCTTTGCAAATCTTTTTTAAGAACCAGATAATTTGAATAAAAATGATACAAATCACACTTCCCGATAAAAGTGTTAGAGAATACCCGGAAGCAGTAAATGGAATTGAAATTGCAAAGTCAATTTCACATGGCTTGGCAAAAAATGTGTTGTCGATTGAAGTCAACGGCCAAGCCTGGGATTTAACCCGGAAAATTACGAAAGATGCCTCCATTAAATTGCATACATGGGAAGATAATATTGGTAAAGAAACTTTTTGGCATTCGTCGGCGCATTTATTGGCCGAAGCAATTGAGTTTTTCTTCCCAGGAACCAAATTCGGAATTGGGCCAACAGTTGACAATGGCTTTTATTACGATATCGACCTTCCCGAAGGCAAAGTGATTTCTGAAAAAGATTTTCAGAAGATCGAGAAAAAAATGCTTGAACTGGCCAGGCAGAAAAATAATATTGTCCGCTCGGAAATTTCTAAAGTTGATGCTTTAACAATGTTCGCCGAAAAGAACGATGAATTAAAACAGGAGTTGATTGGCGAATTAGAAGACGGAACTATTTCTTTGTATAATCAGGGTAATTTTACTGATTTGTGCCGTGGTCCGCATTTGCCAAATACAGGGTATATTAAAGCTATTAAACTTACTGCAATTGCAGGTGCTTATTGGCGTGGAGACGAAAAAAATAAAATGCTCACTCGCGTTTATGGCATTACTTTTCCGAAGCAAAAAATGCTTGAAGAATATTTGGTAATGTTGGAAGAAGCAAAAAAACGCGACCATCGAAAAATTGGAAAAGAGATGGATCTTTTTACTTTTTCCGAGGCGGTAGGGCAGGGGCTTCCATTGTGGTTGCCAAAAGGTGCGCAGTTGCGCGAACAATTAGAAATTTTCCTAAAGAAAGTTCAAAAAAAATATGGTTACGACCAGGTAATTACACCTCACATTGGCGATGTTAATTTGTATAAAACATCGGGGCATTACGAGAAGTATGGGAAAGATTCGTTTCAACCTATTTCAACCCCGGCTGAAGGTGAAGAGTATTTGTTGAAACCAATGAATTGTCCGCACCATTGCGAAATTTATAAATCGCGACCGAAATCGTATAAAGATTTGCCTGTTCGAATGGCAGAATTTGGAACAGTTTATCGCTACGAACAGAGTGGTGAATTACACGGATTAACCCGGGTCCGGAGTTTTACTCAAGACGATGCCCACATTTTTTGCCGCCCCGATCAATTAAAAGATGAATTCAAAAAAGTAATTGATATAGTTTTTATCATTTTTAAAGCACTTAGTTTCGAAAATTATGTAACACAGATTTCGTTGCGCGATCCCGAGAAACCGGAAAAATATATTGGTTCGCCGGAAAACTGGGATAAAGCTGAAAAAGCAATTGTTGAAGCCTGCGAAGAAAAAGGGTTAAATACTATTACAGAATTGGGCGAAGCTGCATTTTACGGGCCCAAACTCGATTTTATGATAAAAGACGCCCTGGGCAGAAGCTGGCAACTGGGCACTATCCAGGTAGATTACAATTTGCCCGAACGGTTTAAGCTCGAATATATTGGCGCCGACGATAACCGACATCAGCCGGTTATGATCCACCGTGCGCCTTTTGGTTCAATGGAACGTTTTGTCGCAGTTTTGATCGAACATACTGCCGGGAAATTCCCGCTTTGGCTTACTCCGGAACAAGCAGTTATTTTACCGATTAGTGAAAAGTATAATGATTATGCAAAAAAAGTTTCAGATTTTCTAAATATTTCCGATATTCGCACCGTTATCGACGACCGTAATGAGAAGATTGGTAGGAAGATACGAGATAACGAATTAAAAAGGATACCCTATTTGTTAATTGTCGGTGAAAAAGAGGCTGAAACAGAAACAGTTTCAGTGCGTCGGCAGGGAGAAGGGGACAAAGGAGTAATGGAAAAAAGCGCATTTGCCAATTTTATTTTAAAAGAAGTAAAAGATCAATTATCAGGATTGTATAACTAATTTAAGGAGGAATTTAAAATAGCAATTAAAAGAAGAGGTCCGAGAAGAAAATTCCAGCCGCGTAGGGATCTGGAACCTCAACACCGGTTAAATCACAAAATTAAAGTACCCCAGGTAAGGTTGGTCGGGGATAATATTGAAAACCCAGGGGTTTATATTTTACGCGATGCCTTAAAAATGGCAGACGAGTTTGAACTGGATTTGGTTGAAATATCGCCAAAAGCCGATCCGCCCGTTTGTAAAATAATCGACTATTCCAAGTTTCTTTATCAGCAAAAAAAGAAACAAAAAGAGATGAAAGCCAAAACGGTAAAAGTGGTTGTAAAAGAAATCCGGTTTGGCCCAAATACCGATGAACATGACTTTAATTTTAAACTTAGGCATGCCGAGAAATTCCTTTCTGAAGGGGCAAAAGTAAAAGCCTTTGTTTTTTTTAAGGGAAGGTCGATTTTGTTCAAAGAGCAGGGCGAGATTTTATTGCTAAAATTGGCAACATCACTCGAAGAAATCGGAAGTGTTGAACAATTGCCCAAGCTCGAAGGTAAACGAATGACAATGTATATTTCACCTAAAAAGAAATAATATAGTTCTTTGATAACATTTTAATTAAGTAGGATTATGCCAAAAATGAAGACGAATTCCGGAGCTAAAAAACGTTTTAGACTTACCGGAACAGGGAAAATTAAAAGGAAACATGCCTACAAAAGCCACATTTTGACTAAAAAAAGTAAAAAACGTAAACGTAACTTAACTTATTGGACTACAATTGATAAGACCAATGAGAGTAACGTAAAGCTTTTGTTGTGTATGAAGTAAAATCCTTTTAAAAGGTAAAAAGAAGTTATAAACCAGGTAATTGAGCTTTAAAGTATTCCGATGATATCGGAAACGCCAATTATCAAAAAAGTAAAAAGTATGCCAAGAAGTGTAAATCATGTAGCATCACGGACCCGGAGAAAAAAATTACTGAAAAAAACTAAAGGTTATTTCGGTGCCCGTAAAAATGTTTGGACGGTTGCTAAGAATACCTGGGAAAAAGGCCAGCAGTATGCTTATCGCGACAGAAAAACGAAAAAAAGAACATTCCGTGCATTGTGGATTCAGCGTATCAACGCTGCTACGCGCCTCGAAGGAATGTCGTATTCACAATTCATGGGATTGTTGAAAAAGAACGAAGTTGAAATTAACAGGAAAGTTCTCGCCGATTTGGCAATGAACCAGCCTGGAGCGTTCAAAGCAATCGTTGACAAAGTAAAATAACAAAGCTTATTATTTTAAGGTGAAATATTTTGAAGCCCGGGAGATTTCTTCCGGGTTTTTTATTGGACTATTTCAAACAGCAATTTAACCGAAGGATCGAGAATAATATTTTCGACTTTACCTTCCACTTGAAATAAAACTTCTGTTTCCCAATCGTCAATTATCACTTTTTTAATTTCTCTTTTTCCGTTTTTTAGCTGAAGTTCAATATCCAGTGGAAAAGTAAACAGAAACTCTGCTTGAGTTTGTGTAATTTTAAGTTTTAACTTTTTGTTCGATTTTTGTTTCCATTCAAAATTAATTTTAGGAAAACCGGGCTGCCAAAGCCATTGTTGAAAAAATGCTTCCAAATCCTGTTTAGAAACTTTCTCTGCAATATTTCTAAAATCATTGGTTAAAGCGGTGGAATCTTTAAAAACACTGTAGTATTCCTGCACACTTTCAAAAAACATTGAATCGCCTGTTCTTTCGCGCAACATTTGTAAAAACCAACTGGCTTTTTGATAGGAGTTCGCATTTAATAAACGCATGTAGTTTGTAACTGTGGTGTCGATTACGGGCAAAAGATTTCGATAAGCAAATTCAATTACTTTTTTTCGGTCGTTAACAAGCCCTTCTCGGAATATTTTTTCGCCATAGAAATTTTGTTTGTAAACGTGTGTAAAATATGTGGCAAATCCTTCGCTAAGCCAAATGTGGTGCCAGTTTTGTTCGGTTACCGAATTGCCAAACCATTGGTGTGCAGTTTCGTGTGCAATTAATCTTTCCAGGTTATTTTTGCCCGTTACCGATTTCTCTGAATAAAATATACATCCGGCATTTTCCATTCCACCGTAACGTGTTTTTGATTGGACATGTGCCAGTTTTTCGTACGAATATTGACCGATTATTTCTGAAAAGAATTTTAGTGGTTTTCCACCTGTTGAATAATCCAAAAAACCGTCATCACGATTTTGCGGAAAAACCCAGGTGCTAACTGGGATACTATTAAAAATGCCGATAAATTTTACTTCAAAACGAGCTACCCCGATAACCATTAATTTTGTTGGAATCGGTATCATTTCTTTCCAGTGAGTAAGTTTTACCCCTTTTTTAAGCGTAGTTTCTTTTAGCAAATAACCATTTGAAACTACTTTGTAGTGTTCAGGGGCAAATACCCGGAACTCAAGACTTGCTTTATCCGAGGGATGATCGATTGTTGGTAACCAGTGTTTTGCCCGGTCGGGCCAGTTGTCGCCAAAAAAAGTACGGTCGCCAAATTTATTTTTCGAAATTACCAGACCATCGGCAGGTATTCCACTGTATTCAATAATTACGCTTGCACATTCATCAGGTTTGTATGTTTTGTTAAAATGAAGAAGCACCTGGTTATTTTCGTGCGTATATTTTGTTGAAATACTGTCAACCAAAATATTTGAAATTTGCATACCTGTTTTAGTTGAACCTTCAAATCCAACAAGATCGAGTGTGGCTTTCTGCGTTGGTTTCAAAAATTTAGCAAAAACAGTTGTTTTTCCTTCAATTTTATCAGTCGAATCGTTTAAGTGAATTTCAAAAATATATTGCTGAATGTCAATGCTTTCAAAACGAGAATGGTGTTCCTGGGCTGCCAGTGTAATAATATTCGTCAGGAAAATAGTTAAAATATAAATCTGTTTCATTTATCATGAAAATTGGTTGGAAGACAGAAATTAAATAGTATAACTGAATGTCTATCCCCCTGTTTTATTAGTATTAAATCATGGAGGTTTCTTCTTATTGTAATTAACATTACCAAAGTTATTTATCTTCTCAAATTAATAATTTCAAAAAAGCCCATATAAATAGCAAGCATTTTTCGATGGAATTTACTAATAAATATTCACCATAACGAAAATATTTCCTGCTTGTTTTGTCTCGCAAAATTCGAGATCGCTAAATTATTTTATTAATTCAATTGGGAACATCGAGGCTGTTTAATTTGTATTTTATTGTTTTCCAGAATAACCCTTAATTCAGCCCTATTTTTAATAACCAGCAGCCTGACCATCTTTTCGCGATTCAGAAGCACCGTAATATACTTTATTTACACTATCCCAAAGTATGGCCTGATAACCACCGTAAGGACCTTTTGCAAATTCAATTTTATGTCCTTTGCTCATTAAATCGCGAATGGTTTGGTACGAAAATCCGCTTTCCAATTGGACGGTTCCACCATTTGTCATTACTTCCCCGGTAGGTTGGCTCGAACCGGAATGTTGGATACGGGGGGCATCCCCGGCTTCCTGCAGGTTCATTCCAAAATCGATAATATTGCAAACAATTTGAGTGTGCCCCTGTGGTTGCATTGCCCCTCCCATTAATCCGAAACTGATAAATGGTTCGCCATCTTTTGTAATAAATGCCGGGATTATTGTGTGGAACGGTCTTTTGTGTGGCTCGTAAACATTCATGTGGCCTTCTTCCAGTGAAAAAAGTTCACCACGATCCTGCAAAACAAATCCAAGTTTGCCGGGTGTCATTCCCGAACCCATTCCGCGGTAATTACTTTGTATGAGCGAAACCATGTTGCCATCTTTATCGGAAGTAGTAAGGTAAATTGTGTTTCCCTGTTCTAATTCTCCGGCGGGGTAGCTGCGAGCTGCACGGTTGTTATTTATCAATGCCGCCCGTTGCTTTCCGTAATCTTTTGAAATTAGTCCTTCAATTGGTAATTTATTAAAATCGGGATCGGAATAATATTTGGCCCGATCTTCGAAAGCCAGTTTTTTGGCTTCAATAAAAAGGTGCATGTATTCTGTAGTACCGAATCCCATATTTGCAATGTCGTAATTTTCAAGAATATTTAACATTTGCAAAACCGCTGTCCCTTGTCCGTTGGGTGGAAGTTCCCACACATCGTAGCCCCTGTAATTAGTTGAAATTGGTTCTACCCATTCTGAAGTATGATCTTCAAAATCTTTCATGCTTAAAAAGCCGCCATTTTCTTTCACATAAGCAACAATTTTTTCGGCAATTTCCCCTTTGTAAAAAACATCCCGGCCTTCTTTAACTATTAATTCCAGTGTCTCGGCCAGAAATGGGTTTTTAAATATTTCGCCCTTTTTTGGAGCTTTCCCGTTTGGCCTGAAAATTTCACTAAATCCTGGAAATCGTTGCAACGAGCGCGAATTTCCATCCCAGTAGTAAGCGATAAGTTCGGACAATGGAAACCCGTTTCGCGAGTAATTTATGGCTGGTGCAAGAATTTCACTTATTGGCAGACCGCCAAATTTACTATGTAATTCGAACCAACCGTCAACACAACCGGGGACAGAAACCGGAAGTGGCCCTTGCGAAGGGATTTTTTCGTATCCGTTTTCTTTAAAATAGTCGAGGGTTAAATCATACGGCGAACGACCGCTGGCATTTAGCCCGTAAAGTTTTTCTGTTTTTGCATCCCAAACAATGGCAAATAAATCGCCGCCCATTCCATTTCCGGTGGGCTCAACCAATCCTAAAACGGCGTTTGCTGCAATTGCCGCATCAATGGCATTTCCCCCGGCTTTTAAAATGTCGAGGGCCGCCTGAGTTGCGAGCGGCTGACTTGTACATGCCATCCCGTTTTGGGCAATAACTTCGCTTCGTGTTGCAAAGTTTAATCCTGTAACACGGTCTTGTGCATTTAAAATTATTATAGCGAAAACAAAGATTGTAGTAAAGGCAATTTGTCTCATTATCAGGTTTATTAAGATTTCAATTTCCAAATTTTTTATTCACGGATAAAAATAGTAAAATTTCTATCTGTTTTTAGGAATTAAAAATAATATTGAATCGTTATCTTCGGTAAAATTTCAAAACCAATGGAACGTTTTCTTTCCCGGTGTGCTGAATATATTTATCAAAAACATCCCAGCGAATTGCGAGAAATTTGTATCGTATTTCCTAATCGGCGGGCAGGTGTATTTTTTACATCATATTTACAAAAACAATTAAGAGGAGCTGTTATTGGCCCTGAAATAACTACGGTGGACGAATTGATTTCTGGTTTGTCAGAATTTTCTCAGGGAGAAAAATTACAATTAATTTCTATTTTATTTGAGATCTTTAAAAAACATACTAAAACCAAAGAGCCGTTTGATGAATTTTATTTTTGGGGCGAAATACTTTTATCCGATTATAACGATGTTGACCGTTATTTGGCAGATCCAAAAGATTTATTTAGAAATTTAAACGACCTAAAAGAAATTGATTCGTTATTTGATTATTTAACCCCGGGGCAAAAGCAGGCTTTGGAACAATTTTGGGGGAGTTTGGGGACTTCGGGAGAAAAGGAAAATCATAAAAAATTTGCAGCTATTTGGGAAAAATTGCACCCTGTTTATGTCGATTTCAAAAAATATCTGAAAGAAAAAAATCTTGCTTATGGAGGAATGATCCATCGTTCTGTTGTTGAAGGATTAAAAATTAAGGAGTATAATTTTAAGTATAAAAAATATTACATCGTTGGCTTGAATGCTTTGAACAGTTGCGAAAAAGCATTTTTTGCTTATTTGAAAAAAGAACAAAAAGCTGAGTTTTTATGGGATTATGATACTTATTATGTGAATGATAATAAAAATGAAGCAGGGCGGTTTTTGCGCGAGAATATTAAACTGTTTCCGCCACCGCAGGATTTTGAACTTAACCTTAATTCATTTGGCAACAATAAAAATGTGCGATTGGTTGCCGTATCATCCAGTTTTGGCCAGGCACAGGAAATTCCAAATTTTTTAGAAGAAACTAAACGGAGGTTTAAAACTGAATTTGATAACACAGCAATTGTTTTGGCCGACGAGTCGTTGCTGTTTCACGTACTTGGGTCAATTCCCGAAGATAAGGGCAAAGTGAATGTTACCATGGGTTATCCGGTAAAAAATTCAGTAGTTTTTGGATTTTTACTTTTATTAATCAACCTGTTTAAAAACCGGAAAATAAATGATAAAAATGAGAATGTTGTATATCACCGTTTTGTTACCGATGTTATAAATCACCAATTGCTTGGGAATACAGAATCGCAAAAGGCTAAATCTTTTCTTTTTGATTTAAAAATAAAGAACCGGGTTTTAGTCCCTTTAAAAAGTGTTGATTTTTCGCCTTTGCACAAACAAATTTTTTCGCTTCCTGAAAAAGTTGAAGATTATAGCAATTATTTCCTAAATATATTAGGTGAGTTTTATAAATCGCTGAAAGGTTTCGGCAGCGAAAATGAGATGTTGTCGGAACTAATTTATGCAATTTATCAGTCGGTCGAAAAACTAAATTCAGTAATAAAAAGTGTACAATTGGATCAAAACCGGGTAATTAGCGATACTGTTTATTTCAGATTGTTTAACCAGTATCTCGGCCAGGTTTCAGTTGCGTTCGAAGGCGAACCGCTTAGCGGAATGCAGGTGATGGGCATTTTAGAAACCCGGTGCCTTGATTTTGAAAACCTGATTATCCTTGGGTTTAACGAAAACAAATGGCCACGGGCATTTACGGCTCCTTCGTTTATCGCGCATAATCTCAGAAAGGGTTTTGGTTTGCCTGGCATCGACGAGCAGGATGCGATGTACGGTTATTATTTTTACCGATTGTTGCAGCGGGCTAAAAATGTGACTGCAACATTCAGTACATTAAAAGATGGGATCAATACCGGCGAATTGAGCAGGTACGGTTACCAATTGCAATACGATTCAAAGCTAAACCCTAAAATCAGTAATCTCGATTTTGCTTTTACCAATAATCCTGTAAACCCAATCCGTATAAAAAGTTCGGTTCAAAAAACCGAAGTCTTGCTAAACCGGAATTTGAACAAGGCCCCACTTTCGCCCAGTGCCATTAATACTTATTTACAGTGTAGTTTACGTTTTTATTTTCGGTACATCGTAAAACTTCCCGAACCCGATGAAATGAAGGATGAAATTGACAGCCCCGTTTTTGGGAATATTTTTCATGAAACAATAGAAGCTTTGTATCAACCTTTTGTTGGGAAAGTTGTCAATAAAAGTGATTTGGAAAAACTTCGGAAAAACAAAATATTAATTGAAA
>Ga0209249_1001201_pt1 | contig 26036 bp, 19 predicted proteins | sample SaaInlV_200m_DNA_4_FD_184653 | JGI IMG/M metagenome (GOLD analysis project Ga0209249, IMG submission 184653) | Marine microbial communities from expanding oxygen minimum zones in the Saanich Inlet - SI037_S3LV_200m_DNA (SPAdes) (version 2) | ecosystem: Environmental > Aquatic > Marine >...
TGGCTGGATTACAGAGTTGTTCTGAAGAGCTAAACCGACTTAAAAAAACCAACAAATGTATCGGTTGTGATCTATCCTTTGAAGATTTTGAAGGAGAAAACCTGGCGGGCGCTAATTTAAAAGGAGCAAACCTGACCGGAGCTGTTTTTTTTAAAGCCAATCTGACCGGGGCAAATTTGTTGGGCGCAAAGATATATCGTGTCAATTTTGCAGAAGTTAACTTGGAAGACGCAATCTGGATTGATGGCAGAAAATGCAAAAAAGGATCGATCGGAACCTGCGTCAAGTAGGAACTGATTGAATGAGATATTTAGATAATAGAGGCATAAAATGAAAGACGAACTCATTGACTATGACGCGATTGCCCTGGGAGAGCTGATTCGTAAAGGTGAAATAAAGCCAACAGAACTCTTGGAGGTGGTCATTCAACGTATTGAACGGCTAAACCCAAAACTTAATGCTGTGATTCATAAAATGTATGATCAGGCGCGTGATGTTGCTGCGGAAGTACCCCCTCAAGAAGTGTTCTCAGGAGTGCCATTTCTGTTGAAGGACCTGTTCGCCGAATATGAGGGGACTCCATTTGAGGAAGGTTCTCGCGCTGTTAAGGGCCATGTATCGAGAATAGATAGCGAAATTGTCAAACGACAGAAAGCCGCGGGCTTGAATATCGTTGGCAAGACCAATACCTGTGAATTTGGCCTTTTGCCAACAACTGAACCAAAGCTGCATGGGCCAACGCTCAACCCATGGAATCCTGGTTTAACGCCTGGTGGTTCAAGCGGTGGTTCGGCTGCAGCGGTGGCGGCCGGGATTGTGCCCATGGCCCACGGAAACGATGGTGGTGGCTCGATCCGCTGTCCCGCTTCATGCTGCGGACTTTTTGGACTGAAACCCACCCGTGGACGTAATCCGTTAGGACCTCTTTTTGGCGACGTAGGGGGTGGTCTTGCCCACGAACATGCCGTTACCCTTACTGTCAGAGATTCAGCAGCATTATTGGATGTCACCTCCGGCCCGGACCTTGGAGATCCATATTGCGCCCCGCCTAAAGAGCGACCTTACCTGGAAGAAGTGGGGCTGGAGCCAGATCGCCTGAAGATCGGTTTTTTGAATGCGATCCCTGAAGGATGGAGCCTGGAGACAAAAATACATCCTGATTGTCAAAGCGCGGTCAAAGACGCCGCCAGTCTTTGCGAAAGTCTGGGGCATATTGTCGCGGAGATTGATCCGCAAGAGTTAAGTCACCCCAATCTGAATGGACTCTTTGGCCAGATTTTTACCTGTTTGACAGGCCGCATGTTCGCTTATTGGGAAGAAGAACTGGGTAGAAAGATTACCGAAGATCAAGTTGAGGCGATGACCTGGGCTGGTTATCAGGCTGGTTTGAAGCGAACAGGTGCAGATTACCTGGCCTGTGTGGAAAAAATTCAGCTCTTTTCGCGCAAGATAGCCCGCTGGTATCATCAGGGGGAATATGATCTGCTCCTGTCTCCAACCCTCAGCATTCCCCCGGTAAAACTCGGCTCGTTTGATCCGACACCCGCTGATCCCATGAGTGGTTTCAAAACCACCAGTGCCTTTGTGGCCCTGACATATGTCCAAAACATCACCGGGCAACCGGCCATGTCGGTCCCTCTATTTTGGAATGAAAATAACTTACCCATCGGGGTCCAATTTGCAGGTCGGTTCGGAGATGAAGCCACCCTATTCCGTCTGGCAGCACAGTTGGAACAAGCAAGACCGTGGATAGGTCGTAAGCCGGCGATACATATCAGCAATAATGAAAAGTAAGACAGTTGCAGCTCTTACAGAAAAAATCCTTGCTTAGGGTCGGCTCAAAAATTACTCAAGTGATTCCCCTTAATGTCAAGGAATCGCGTTGCCTTGGCATTCTGTCAGCAAAATGTCCGGTCTTTAAGGGACTTTTGCGGACAGCTTATGCCAAGTTATTTTTGTACGATCCCTTAGAGAGATCCGTGGGAAGTTCAAATCTTCGCAGATTTACCCTCCTCCCGGATATCTATCCTATTCGGCTGCGGTTGCAGTGGTTGTGGTGAATGTCACGGTGTAGGTCTTGTCAGCACCATTGTCTCCGTTTTCGGGCAGGACGGCTGCTGTGCTGGATCCGGATTCACCGGAGGTGGCGGTGAGCGCAACAGTGCCAGTTTTATCGGCTGATGGGTCAGTACCCGGGGTTGTCGTGAGATTCCAGGTATGGTCGCCAGCAGCCACACTTGTGAACGATGTATTATTATCCACCATCGTTACGTCGCTTGCGTATCCCTGGCAGGTAACAGAACCGGAAGCTGTTCCAGTATAGTAGGTTCCACTTTCAGCACAGAGACAGCGTGTGGTACTACTGTCAATTACAAAGCAGCCGATCGCAAAGGCTGAATTTGTAAATGTTGTATCACCCGTCAGCTTGACGTTTATCTTGCCATCGTCACCATCGGAGCCCTTGCAGCCTACTAAAACCAAAATCATCAAAACGGACATCAACCATTTCATAGTTATTCTCCTGTATCATTCAAAACAGCCATTTCACAACCCCACTGTTTATTCAAATAATGTAGCCGAATTCGAGATCAAAAAAAACCGCTCAGAAAACGGTTAAAGATCAAACAAAGAACACTAACCTAGTGCACAATATATAAAATATAAGATTCGGTGTCAATCCTCGACCTTATCAATAGCAGATCTAAGTTCATATTCATTAAAAGGTTTGGTCAGAAAACCGAAAGGGAAAGAAAACCTGGAACGAATGGCTTTCTCCTTTTCGGCAAACGCAGTCAGAAATATAACTGGGACATTGTATTTGGAATGTATTATTTCAGCTGCCTCAATTCCGTTCAGTTCTCCCTTCAATTGAATATCCATCAGGATCAAATTGATTCCATTCTTTGAAATCCGCTTTAAAGCCTTTTCACCAGAATTGACAATTCCGCTGACCTCGCAACCTAGGTCTTTTAGACAACTTTCAATTTCCATAGCGGTGATAGCTTCATCTTCTACTATCAATATTGATTTTTGATCCATATGATCCTTTTAATCTTTATCCTTCTCTAAATATAATATCGAATTGGGTGCCATTATTGACTTCCATTTTGATTGATCCGTCTAACTGGTTTTCCGCCAAATTCAAAACAAGCTTCAGACCCAGAGAATCTGAATTTCGCCAATCAAGTGATACCGGCATTCCAATCCCATCATCGGAAAAACACAAATGAATATGATCGTCATTCCCTCGTTTTAAATTTATGTGTATTTCCCCTTTGTGTCCATCAGTAAAGGCGTGCTTTAACGAATTGGAAACCAGTTCGTTTACTATTAATCCAAGTGGTGAGGCTTGCTCAATATTGATAAATATCTCATCTGAATCAATTTCTAAAGTGATGTTTTCTGAACTCAGCTGATATGAGGCGAGAATAGAGGTTGTCAGTTCTTTCAGAAAAGGTAAGATGCTTATCGAAGACAGGTTTTTTGATTTATACAGATTTTCATGAACGGCCGCCATCGCTTTCACCCGGTTTTGACTCTCAAGCAAAGGTTTTTTTATCCTTTCGTCATTATAACTGTCAGACTGCAGTTTCAGAAGACTCGAAATGACCTGCATATTGTTCTTTACCCGGTGATGGATTTCTTGCAGTAAGATTTCTTTTTCTTTGAGGGAGGCTTTGATTTGTTTTTCTGCTTGTTTCCGCTCAGTGACATCAATAAAGTTAACTGGGATGCTTTGGAATCCATTAATTGATTCGGGAATTTGAAACGAAATGATAACATTGAGCTTTTTGCCGTTGAGCGTCAGTAACTCCGCCTCAGTCCGAAACACCTTCCGTTTGTTCCATAAGGCACAAAGCTCATCAATGAACACTTTAATCGCCTTCGAGCCCATAATTCGGTCAAACTGAGAGAAAACTTCTCTTTCGTCTTTCGCTTCAAACAATCTGTGTGTCGCCTCGTTGACACGAAGTATCCTGACTTTCGCGTTTATTTCCCTGGCTGCTTGTTCGTTTTCCTCCAGGTATCGACGAAGATCGATGACCCCATCCATGCGTATTTTTTCCAATGCGGTATACACTTTAGATAAGTCTAGATTCCAGATAGAGATTTCTGTGTTCTCAAAGAGTCCCTTAAAGCGTTCCTCGCTTTCTCTCAGAGTTTGGACGGCTGTAGCGGTGGTTTTCTGGCTCGTATTGATTGCGTGGGCTACGTCATCAAGTTCATCACCTACCCGTTTTTTCCTGTCAAGATGTAATGGTTCCTTTTCTTTCGAAAGGTTTGCCCTATATATATACTTGGCAATTTTCATTAAATGCTGTGTTACTAACAAATGAAAAACGAAAAGTATGAATCCTGCGACGATGAATGTTTTTATGGCGTTACTAAAAAGAACGATCAGCAGTTTTTGCCACAATCGGTATAAAACTCCGTCAATGCTGGCTTCCAGCACGAGTGTGCCGATATCGATATCCTTATTCAAATAATTGAAAGAAAGCGGATAGACTTTACTGATTCGATATTTTGAACTTATCTTACCCGATTCCCATTTGATATCGCCATTCACCTTGATAGCCATATATTCAAAGTCTGGTAGACGAACCAGACCATCAATTTGGGTTTGAATGAGGTCATCGTCGGCTATCCACACGTTTTTTATAAGGATTGGAAAATGGGAACGTTCTAACGAATAAAACTCATCCTCAATTAGCTTAATATCACGCTGATACTCGTAATAGAGTTGCGCCCCGGTTGTAACGATAGTGATTGCAGAGCTGATCAGGATGACCCAGGCGGCTAATCGCCTGGAAAGTCTGTTCATAAAGATTGAAGACGGGAGGGCCCACATGAGCAATATATTTTCAAAGAATTAGAGTTTTTCTGAACGTAAGTGAACATTTTTTGTGGAAAGAAAAAATAACTGCCAGGCTCTTTTTAGTTCACTGTTAGAATTTTAGAGTGGCTGAACTCAAGTCTATTGAAGGTTCTTAGAATAATTTGTATAAATGGTTTACTTTTTCAGAAATTCTGATTTGGTTTTTGCCATGAACCCTTCCTGCTTCATTTGTCTAAAGGTTTCAGTTAGTTTTGGGAGTAGATCTATATTTTTTTTATGAATATAATGAAATAAATCTGAATAAACGAGAGTAGGTTCCAGAAATTCCAATCCACTAAATGAATGCGTGTTTATGACCCCTATCCCAAATACTTTCGTAAAAAGAATAACTTGAACTCTCTTTTTTAAAAGCATCCGAAATAATAGTTCTGCTGTTGGAATAGTAATGAGATTTTCTACATTTTTACTTGCTTTTATCGCCCAAATTTCCCCAACTCTCAGGCCAACATGATATTTGTTAAGGTCTCTCAGAGAGTTTATTTTTACTTTGCTTCCCGTTCTCGCCCAAACGCCACCCTCAAGTGTATATAATGCAACCGGTACGCGTATCAAATTAGGATATTTTTCTGTTTTTAGCTTCACTCGAAGCATCTCAGCATCGGTCCTTCCTGCGTTTGACTCGATAAGACTTCTTAAATTAGGGTAGGTGACCATCTTTATTGGGATATTGATGCGGCGGTATGCTTCAGCGACTACAACCATATTTATTCTTATAAGGAGGCCCGGTTCAGTGTGTGCAACAATTAATGGCGTTTGGGCTGCAGATAAACTCGAAGCCACACATATAAACAAAATTACTATCAGTAGATTTTTCATGAGATCATCTCCTTTCAATTTTAAATAGAATCCTGCCGGGCTTTTTTGAAATATTGTTGCCAGGACTACTAAGGTCCTTTGTTTCTTGCCAATAGAACATCGGTTGCTGCGATTCCAGATTCAGCCTGTCCGTCAGTAACTTCGGTTACTGCACTTAGTATTTTTGTTTTCGACTCCAGAGCGGATTTGAATTCGACATCTAGTTCCAGCCTCTTTGTAATACCCATTCCATTTTCCAGCCTAATAACCAGCAAACTGGAATTGATGATCCCAACACAGTTGTATCGTTACCTTTTCAATTGCATTGCTTGCACTCGGCAATATCAATGAAAGAAGAAAATCTTCTAAGTAAATGCAGAGTTTCTTTTTCATTGAAATAACTTGAGTTTATTTGTAAGATTCATATCGACAATAGCCAATGCTCTGAAAGGCAATTCTATCCTCCAAACTAGCACCATTATCATAATAAATAAAGAAGTATGATTTACCCCTTCATATTGTTCCATTATAGAATAAAGCAAAGAAGAACGCTGCAGAGCTTTGCTAAAATAGAAATAGACCTGAACTTCCGGGACAAAGTAAATCCAATATGTTTCCCTGACCGAAACGGAGAGTATTCAGAGGCCTTTTGGATTGACGAAAGAAAGAGATCTGTATTTTGGTAGAAGGCCGAGAGTGAAGTGAAGGAGAGAGTTGATGGTAGGGAGATATGCTCATCCTGTTACTTTTTAATCAACTTCCTGTTCATATGGCAACATAAAACTGAATGTTGCTCCACCTTCAGGATTGTTTTCTGCCCAGATTTTACCATGATGATCTTCAATAATTTTTTTGCAGATAGACAAACCTAATCCGGTTCCACCTGCACCTGTTTTGGTTTTACTGCTTTGTACAAATTTATCGAAAATCGAACCTAATTCTTCGTCTGGAATTCCTACTCCATTATCAAACATTGCACAGCAAAAATTGTTTTCGTTTTTGGAGAGCTTAATACGAATGATGCCGTTATGTTTAGAAAACTTAATCGCATTGGATAAAAGGTTTCTGACTACCTGTGATATTTTCTCTTTGTCTATTGCTGCTTTGTCTTCAAAATAAGGTTCTTTAATATCAATTGATATATTTTTTTCTTTGATCAATACTCGCATCTCATCAATTACCAATGGTAACAATAATGACAATTTAACCTCTTCAAAACAATAGTCCGCTTTGCCAGATTCTAATTTGGACAAATCTAGTAGATCATTCAATAAAGCCAGCAACCGACGGCCACTTGAATAAATATCCTCAAAATAATCTAATAGTTTAGTCTTTTTTGTAGTTTTGAATCTTTGAATTGCTAAATTGGAAAACCCAATAATTCCTTGCATTGGCGTACGTAATTCATGGCTCATATTAGCTAAAAATTCAGATTTTACTTGGCTCGCATGTTCTGCTTCAATTTTTGCATGACGTATTGCTCCTTCCACTTGTTTTCGCGCTGTTATGTCGTAGTGCTGAAGTACCACATAATTCAAATTTCCTCCCTCTTCCAATATCGGATATCCGAATACCTCAAGATAAACCTTTCCACCCTTAGATGTAGGCGTTCCCGTTGATTCTGAGGAAATGTTTATATCGAAACTAGTCTCCCAGTTTTTTGTTTTCTTTTCTTCAAATATCGCCCTCAGCAGCGGCACGACACCAGCGTCCTTTATCGCTTGATCTTGGAATGCGTTATATCTTCCGTCTATGATTTCGTCCTGTTGAACTCCAAACATTTTACAGAATTCAGAATTAACATCGACTATAGTTCCTAATGGGTTATATAGGCTTGTGCTGGTTATTGACTGCTCAAACATCTGGGAGAATAAAAATTCACTTTCCCTCAAAGCTTCTTCGGTTTTTTTCTGTTCAGTTAAATCTCTAACAGATGTAATTATGACAGTCTTCCCTTCAAATGGAATCTGTCTACCATGGAGTAATATAGGAAATGTTGAACCATCTTTTCTAATCCCCATAATTTCATACGGTTCTAAATATCCTGTTGTAGAATTTTTTATAACCAATTCACGACTTTCAGGAGCTGCTAATTGAATTACATTGATTTTTAACTCAAGGATTTCTTCGAGTGAGTCATACCCAAAGATTTCAACAAGTCGTTCATTAGAATGCAGAACTAACCCTTGTTCGTGGAAAACAAGTCCTTCAGAAGTTGCTTTTAGCAGCAAATTTGATCTTTCTTCGGATTCTTTTAGTTTTTGAAGCAGGATCTCCTTTGCTCTTAGGCTTGCTTTGTTCTGATCTTCTGCTTCCTTGCGGTCAGTGATGTCTTGTATCATACCCCTTATTCCAGCACGATTTCCCTGATGCAAAACAATATTACCGATAGACCTGACCCATTTTAGGTTCTTTTTCTCGGTTATCAAACGTGTTTCAAAATCGAATTTTTCTCCCTTTTCAATAGCGCGTTGCACAGCATCAGATACTAATTGTTGGTCTTCCGGATGATAATATTGGATTGCCTTGGTAACATCCGGCCTGCCGTCATCTTCTAATTCATAAATCCGAAAAGTTTCCTCGGTCCAGGATATTGTATTGCCCAACATGTCTGTTTCCCAGCCCCCTACCTTAGCTGTCATTGCGGTTTCTTTAAGACGTTTCTCGCTCTCCTGTAGCGCCTCCTCTGACTTCTTGTACTTGGTGATTTCGATTTGCAATTCTCCGGTTTTTTTTCGGACACGGTAATTCAAAATTAAGTTGAATAAAAAAAGGAAGCCAATTAGGGCCGATAAAAGAGAAAAGCCCCAATATATCCAGACAGGAATCTTTTTACCTTCAGCCATACCATAATACTTCTGGATAATCTTATAATAAGAAGATTCATTGTTTTTCTTCCACTTGGAAAGATGAGTATCGATGGCGGACAATAGTTGTCCGTTACTTCCTTTGGCTGTACCAAATTTTAAAGAAGAGGGATTAAAGACAATCAGCGTTTGTATAAGGTTGTCTTTATTCTGCACTAAATCAACAATAGAAAGGCTATTGACAATGCCTGCCACTACCTGACCCTCTGCTACGGCATCCGCTACTTCGCCAAAAGTGGCAAACGATCTTATTTCACACGAGAGATCAAATTTTTCCATTAATTCGCTGAAATGCTTGCCATTAGCTCCATCTTTCATAACACCAACAATCTTTCTTTCGAGATCAAAAACACTGGAAATTCCAGCACCTTTTTGCGCTATTACAGTCCCCCACATGTTGAGTATAGATTCATTAGGAAAGTCGATATAGGCCTCTCGCCTGACCAGATGCATAATGCTGGCAATCAGGTTGATCTCACGATTACGAGCCTTTTCCAAGCACTCGGCCCAGCTGCACTTAACGTACTCAATACGCCAGTTCTCTTTCTTTGCTATCTCTTCTATGATTTCTACAAAAACCCCTTGCGGTTTGCCATTGTCATCAATGTAAACTATGGGCCGATTTTGAAAAACGCCCACCGTAACAACGATCTGTTTTGCAAAAGCAGAACTGCCTATGAGAATTAGAAAGAGCGCTATCAACAAATCTGCTTTTAGTTTCAACCTATGTTCTCCCTGATTAAGTGGCAACAGCTGCGATTTACTTTTTTCAAGCAAGCTTTGCATCTGCCTTTTATCTCCATTGCGATGATGGCTTCATTTTCGACGATGTGTATTTTGGCTTTATACATGATTGGTGTCGATTTTAGTATTGGATCTCATTTCGTTATCGTTTTCTATATCAATTGAACAATCGAGCTGGTCTTCAACCTATAGTCGGTTTGTTATCGATGACTGGATGAATATCAGAAAGGAGGAAATACGTCGAGGGAGGAATTTGGGATATGAATGCTGAATAAAAAATGAAAATTTAATCTAAGTAATGCATAAACCGAAAACGAAAAATACTTGTCCTAAAATTTGTCCTAAATCGGACTAACTGTAGGTGACAAAATGAAATAGAAGTAAATAACGGGAAGTCGGATATTTTGAGTAAAAATAAAGGGAAATCACAGGATAGTTTATTTTAAAGGGCTGTAGAGCAGGTGTTAAAAATATAATGAACGAAATGGGGGTAAAATGGTGGAAATTGTAAATTTGTTAGTATTATTGGGATAGAGGGGGAGAGTGGTCGGTGTGTAGCCCAGAATGGAAAAAATAAATTATCTAAATACCGTTAATCAGTCGAATTAATCATCACTGTTTTGCATCGAGAATGTCCCTCACTGTTTGTACCAGCTTTTCAATTTCAATGGGTTTTGAAAGTGTTGCCATTATACTGGGTGATTCAATCTCTTTTATAGACAATTGCGTTCCAAGTCCTGAGATGAGGATAACAGGTAGGTTAGTTCGAAGCTTGTGTATTTCGTTTATCAGTCTAATGCCATCCATTTCAGGCATAGTATAATCGGTTATGACAAGATCATAACCATCAGGATTTTTTTTGAATTTGTTCAGCGCTTTCTGGCTGCTTGATATCGCCTGAACCTTGTAGCCTTGCAGTTTGAGCATTTCTCCATATGCCACACAGAGATCGATTTCATCATCGACAAACAGAATCGATTCTGAACCCGTTGCGAGTGCCGGTTCATCCTCCTGTTTCGATGCAAGGGTATCATTCGACTGAGCGGGAAGATAGATATTAAATTTTGTACCAGCACCCTCCTGGCTATAAACCTTAATAATACCTTCATGTTTGCTGACGATACCATGGACAACAGATAACCCCAATCCTGTTCCTTTCCCCTGTTCCTTAGTTGTATAAAAAGGTTCATAGATCTGTTGCATGGTCTGCTCATTCATCCCCTTGCCAGTGTCGCTAACAGATAACAGCAAATAGTCTCCGGGAACAAGATCTCCGGTAATGGCCGTCTTGGAATTAATCCGGTAATTAGATAGGCCAATTTCCAGGATGCCGCCCATCTCCTCCATAGCATGAGAAGCGTTTGTACAAAGATTCATAATCACCTGCTGAATCTGGGTGGCATCAGCCTGAACGCTTCTCAAGTCAGGTTCACTATTGAAATTAATCGAGATGGTTGTTGGCAGTGCTGCTTTCAAAAATTTTATCGATTCTTCCACCAGGGGTTGGAGAAATATGTTTTCTGGATTATATTCCCCTTTACGACTGAACGTTAATATTTGATCAATCAGGTCTTTTGCCCTGCCCGCGGCAGAATGAATCTTGTCCAGATATTCAACAACCTTATGGCGCATGAAAGGATCAGGTAATTTCTTTTTCGAGAGCTGAGTAAAACCGAATATGGCACCTAAAATATTGTTAAAATCATGTGCGATGCCACTTGCCAGGGTCCCGACAGCCTCCAGCTTCTGAGCCTGCCTGAGCTGACACTCCATTTTGTTTTGTTCTGTCAGATCACGTTTGACTGCCGTATAGTTTGTGATCTCTCCCTCTGTATCAAATACCGGGAAAATCGTTGTCATCTCCTCAAATAACTCACCTGTTTTCCGTTTATTGATCAGGTTCCCGATCCAGGTTTTTCCACTGCTGATCGTTTCCCACAATTCCTGATAAAACAGATCATCTTGTTTCCCACTTTTTAAAATACGAGGATTTTCGCCAAATGCTTCTGCTTTGGCGTAACCGGTCATTTGTTCAAAGGCGTGATTCACGTATTCAATTCTTCCTTCCAGGTCAGTAATGACGATCGAATCATTGGACTGTTCAATAACTTTTACTAATCGGGTCCGTTCGATTTCAAGTTTCTTACGCTCGGTTATGTCACGGGCAATTCCCTGTATCAGGGCGGCTTTGCCATTCTTATAAATCATTGAGGCAGTTGTTTCAACCCAGGCATATTTCCCATTCTTTTTCCTGACTTGATACTCTACCATTCTTTTTTGTGAACCCGTGTTAATTATTTCCTCAAGGGTCTCAAAGGCTAGTGGTATCTGTTTTTCGTCCAACAGGGTAGCGAAATTGACGGACTCGATCTCTTCCCTGGTATATCCGAACAAATCTAGACTGGCCCCGTTCGCATCGACAAAATTTCCTTCAAGATCACTAAGATATATGCAATCGCGTGACCGCTCAAATAACGCCTTATACCGCTCGTTACTCTCATTCAGGCTCTCCTTTGATTGATCATGTTTTACAATTTCTTTGCGAAGTTCATTAACGGTTTTTACAAGTTCCCTTGTGCGTTCGTTGACCAGATCCTCCAGATGAGAACGGTGTATTTCCAGTTCTTGTTTTTGTACATTGATAATAATATTTTCTGCTTCGTAGTTTTTCTTAAAGAAATTCAATAACAAATAGATGATAATGATAGATGCTGCAAAGGCAAATAACACATCCAGTTCTCTGGCTTCGGCTGTAGGATATTGAATTATCAGTTTGTCGTAGTACAGCTTTTCCAATACAAACAGAATTGCAATGTTTAGTACTGTCAGAGCAAGATAGAATATATGAAAGCGGGTCTTTGAGATGGCAATAAAAAATGCAACCATCAATACGTACAGCATTGGAGATGAGCCTTTTGAACCCTCGGAAATAAACCAGATCAGTGAAAGCGCAATCAAGGCAAATATTATGTAAAGAAAACTGAAGAACCGAAGCTTAACACGGGCATAATAGTAAAAAAATGAAAAGGCTATGAGAAATATTCCGACAACGATATGTATATATGGGGAAAAACCGAGTGAATAGTTCCAATAAAAGGAAATCAAACATATCGCAATTGTAAGACAACTAGCCCCGTTAAAGAACCGGTTCTCAAGTGTGAATTTATCTCTTTCACCGATCATCTTTCTGATAAACAATGACAGCCAGGAGCCAGTCGATTCATTTTGAGAATTTGATGTGTCGGTATCGTTATGATTCATAGTTTTTTGGCGGAAAAATCGAATTGATCGAAAACAGGCTCATCATTGCATTGCCAATAAAAGACGCAAGACGATTCCTTGTGAGATCGAAAACTCGTTTGGATATTCGTTGTTTCTTAGCTTGTTATGAGTATCAGAGATCTGTTCTTCCAGTGACATTATTATTCCTCAATCTCTTATCGATATAACGTGTCAGCCGTCACACTTTTGTTTCATAAAATGAACCTCGTTTGCTTTTTTCAGGCCGAACCTGCGTTCTCATCTTTTCCACCGGTATCTTACTAACATTTCTAAACGAATTCAAGGCGATCATTTGTAAAAACAAATTCTATTGACAATAGGCCAGCGACCGAAACAGCCAGCCTATATGATTACAACTCTTCTGGTTTTTTCTCGTCCGAATCGATTTCTTTCTTCCGCAACTCATCTCGAATCAATTGGACGATACGAATCATTGTATCGATTGTATCGAACTAATCTTCGGAGCAATTCTTCACATTAGAAACTCATGAAATTTTTTTGTCCTTCCTTGTATCCAAATTTGTCCTAAATCGGACCAACTGTAGGGTGTTAAAATGAAACAGAATGAAATAATGGGAAGTTGGAATAAGTGCGGCAAATCTCAGGGAGGAAATTGAAATACTTGATTTTAAAGGGTTACAGGGCAGTCTTGGCGACTGATATGACTGAATATGGGTGTTGAATGGTGGAGGAGATCCCAACTCAATAAAATCAAGGTTTAGCGGGATGGGTTGGTGGTAGATTGGATTAAAGAAAAAAATAAACCTTAAAAATAAAAACCAATACTATATCCGACATTTAAATATACGGCAAAAACAATGTTATAACCTGGCTGCGTCCGACCATTGAGGGGGAAATAGCATAAAACTCCTTGTATCTGTTCTATTCAAGCAATAACATCAAAATTTATTTTACCCCACGGGTAGGAAAGTGTTGAAGTAGATTCTATGATCTATGATTTCTGTTACCTGTGACGTAATTGATGGTACGTCCCATCAGAAAGATGCCGATGATGGAATACAGCACTTGTTCGAGTCCGATGACGAAGCCTCCGAAAGCCAGGATACCTGACTCAAAAACAATAATTACTTTACCAGGGGAAATCCCGGTTTTCTGAGAAACCATATCAGCGATGCCGACAGTCCCCGCAAAGTTGAATCCGGAATTCATGACCACCCCAATGCCTGTTCCCGCTAGTATTGAACCGGCAATGGCCATCAGCAGGCTGTTTTCGGAGAGGGTAACATCCAGTGTGAACCAGGTGATGGTTTGCACCAGGCTGCTCATGATCAAAGCTGTGGTCATCCCCTTGAAGAGTCGGGATTTTCCCCCGAAGATCAATTGGATGGTTAAAAAAATTACCTGCAGGCAGAACATGATCACTCCCAGGTACGGATCATAATCCCGACCGAAAATATTGAGGAGGATGATTGCGATTCCGGGTATGCCACCAGAAAAGACATTGGCCGGTTTTAAAAAGAGTGCTATACCGGTGGCCGTCAGCAAGCAGCCGCTGAAAAGTTGTAACGAAATGAAGGCTTTGCTGGTCTGTTTCATCTTTTTGGGTGGCCGATTTTGGTCGCCCATCTAATATTCCCTGAAAAGCTTTCTTTCACTGGTGTTACAATAGCTTATACGATATTCATAAGGCCGGTCTTTGTAAGTGAAAGAGAGCATTTCGATTGTCACCAGGGGGGTTCCGATAGGAATTTTCAAATGATCTGCTGTCTCATTGTCCGCTCCCTCCGCCCCGATCAGCTCCTGGTTATAAATGGTGGGGACTCCGTAACTCTCTTCCAGGATGGAGTAGAGGGCAATCTTTTCGATTTTGGTTCTGAACAAAGGCGTATCCAGATCCTTGAACTGCTTTTGCGGTAAATAGGAGGTTGAGAAGATACGGGGGCCCTTGCTAAAATTCATCAACCGACTGATTTTAAACAGATCACTTTTTGGGTGTAATTTCAGTAAACGATTGATGGCAGGGATCGGTTTTGTTTTCTCAATCTCCAGTAGTTTGATATTCATATCGCCTTCATTATCATCAAAACTGGAGAAGCAGCGATAGTAACGCAACTTGTCTTTTCTGAGATAGGTCCCCGTTACAAACGTACCCTTCCCCTGAATACGATATAAAAATCCCTCGTTGACAAGGTTCGAGATCGCTTTTTTAACCGTACCGATACTCAGCTTGTGTTCTTCGGCAAAAATCCTTTCTGGTGGAATCATGTCACCCGGTTTCCAATGACCAGATTCGATCTTATCCTTGATCGTTGATTGAAGCCTGAAATAGACTGGCGTTGGATTATCGCTCTTTCTATTGAGCATGCAGTTGCTCCTTATCTTTTTTTTGGTGTTATGGTTGAATAACAAAAAGCCGGAATGATCTTACAAAGCTTTCTCCTGCTTCGAATTCCCCATCATTGTATAACCCGGTGAATCTCACGTTGCGCCAGATCACAATGAGTTATCAAAATTGAATTAAAGGAAAAAAGTGATTTTTCCCTTGACATAATAGAGTCTCTACCATAAAAAACGGATTATGCAAAGGTATATACGTATATACCTTTGCGAAAATATTCAATAAAACTAGTGTAAAGGGTTACGAAGAATGTTTTTCTAACGCATAAAAAAGGGCTTAGCAAGCGAACTTAGGTATAGTTCAGGGCGAGTTTTTAAACACGGTTTTAGTATGAGAGTAACCGACCATTCGTTGGAATTCATATGAGCGGAGGCAGAAGAAATGAATACGGAGCATTCTTTTATTGATGCGGATGTACTGATAATTGGGGGCGGTAGTGCCGGCGCTATGGCGGCTATCCGAGCTAAAGAGGTCAATCCGGATCAGAAGGTAGTTGTTTTTGAAAAAGGGCAGATGAAATATTCCGGTTGCATTGCCCGGGGCATGGATGCCATGAACATCGTGGCCATTCCGGATATCGCTACGGCTGAGCTTTATGTGGAATCGAACAGCATTGCCTGCGAAGGCATCATGGACGAGCCCGTAAACTACAAAATGGCCGAGCGCAGCTATGAAATGATGAAAAAACTGGAGTCGTGGGATGTCTGTTTTCCCAAGGATGATAACGGGGATTATGAAGTGCTGAAGATCCATCCCAAGGGACGTTTCTGCGTGACGATGAAAGAACCCGAGCTTAAGGCAATCCTGGCCAATAAGGCTTTGGATCTGGGGGTCCTTGTCATGAACAGAACAATGGCCGTCAGGCTTTTGAAAGATGGCGAGCGGATTTCCGGCGCTATAGGTATGAACGTTCGTACGGGGGAGATGTTGGTCTGCCGTGCAAAGAGTGTGATTCTCTCCTCCGGTGGCACAGCGCGCTTCGGTCTGCCGGATAACGGTCATCTATACGGTGTCTATGATTTCCCCGGGAATACCGGTGACGGATATTGTCTCGCCTATCGTGCCGGAGCGGAATTAAGCGGCTTCGAATATACCCTGGTCTATTATATCACTAAGGATATCAATGCACCCCTGCTATATATCACACTGACACGTGGCGCAACGCTACTGAATGCGTTTGACGAAAGGCGTGATCAGGATCATCCCAACCCGGCCAAAATGTTGCTGGAGCATATGGATGGCAAGGGGCCGATTCGGATTCGTATGGATCACCTTCCTGAAGAAAAGATCAAAGAGATAGAAGAGATCCTTTTCACCACTGAACGGCCTGCGTGCGAGCGATTTCATGCGGGCAGAGATAACGATTTTCGCACCGGGGAGATCGAAATGTGGCCGACCGAGGTTTATCTGTGCGGCGGACACGGGCTGACCGGTGTTCGGGTCAACGAGAATGCGGAAACGAATGTACCCGGCCTGTATGCGGCAGGGGATACGTCCCTGGTGGCTCGTGGTCATCTATCCGGAGCCCTGGTGATTGGCGAGGTGGCAGCGGAATCCGCCAGTGAGTATGCTGCTGGAAACGGAGAGGTCACTCTAGATGATGACCAGGTTGAGTCATTTAAGCGGGAACTGGAAACCCGCCTGGCACAGAAGAATAATCCTATTGCCATCGAAGAGTTCGAATTCAAGGTCCGGCGCATGATCAGTGATTATCTGAAGCCCCCCAAAAACGAATATAAGCTTGATCGAGCTCTCTGGTGGATGGACCGTTTTCGCAAGGAGTTGAAGACCATGGTTCGTGTCGCCAATGTTCATGATCTGTTCAAGTGTTTTGAGGTTGAGAATATCATCCAGAGTGCAACCATGTGTGCCATCGCTTCAAAAGAGCGCAAAGAGAGTCGCTGGAGTCCCTGGCACTATCGTACCGACTATCCCGAAAAAAATGATGCGGAGTGGAAAAAACATATTGTGCTGACTTGTGGCAGTGTTCCAGAAGATGTAAAAGTCTCCTATAAGCCGATCATCAAGATGGAAGGGAGGGTGTAATCATGGGTGTAAGTAATATGCTGGAAAGCCTGTCTGACAACATTGTGGTCGACAGCGATAAGTGTATTTTCTGCGGGAATTGTGTGGATAAATGTATCCTGGACAATCTGCGGATGAAACTGGCCTCTTGTCGCCAGGCCTGCCCGCTGGAACTGAACTGCCAGGGGTATGTGCAATTGATTGCCAGGGGCGAAGAGGCCAAGGCGATGGAGGTGGTTCGAGAGCGTTTGCCCTTCCCGGGGGTTCTGGGTAGGATCTGTTCCCAACCCTGTGAAGATGGGTGCGGGCATCAGGATACCGATGGAGAGGCAGTCTCGATCAGGGCTCTGAAGCGATATCTTGATGACCAGTTCAAAGACCAGGAACCACCGCGGCCTGAGATGAAAGCCGATTCCGGAAAAAGGATTGCCATTGTAGGCTCCGGGCCTGCCGGTTTAATTGCTGCTTATGATCTGGCCATTCAGGGACACCAGGTGACGGTTTTTGACAGGGAGTCGGCCCCCGGCGGTATGCTGCGCTGGTCCATTCCCTCATTTCGCCTGCCTCAGGATGTAGTGGAAAGGGAGTTGAAACTGTTGCAGCGCATGGGAATTGCCTTCAAATGTGGTATTGCTATTGGTGAAGATATGACCATGGACGAGCTGCATGCAGATTTTGATGCCGTGTTAATTGCAACCGGCTTGTGGGGATGTCTGAAATTGGGTATCGACGGAGAAGAGCGTGAGGGTGTTCTACACGGGTTGCCGTTTTTAAAAGCTGTCAGGGATAATGCAGCGCCCGCAGTAGGGACGAAGGTGGTAGTGATCGGTGGTGGTAATGTGGCTGTCGATGTTGCACAGACGGCGTATCGCCTGGGCGCGGAATCGGTACAGCTTGTCTGCCTGGAACACCGGGATGAAATGCCGGCCTTTGATAAGGCTATCTTTGAAGCCCTCTCTGAGAATGTTGAGTTGGTCGGTTCGTGGGGAAATCCCAGGCTGGAGTTCGATCAAAAAAAGCTTACGGGTGCCCACTTTGAAGCATGCACATCTGTCTTTGATGGAGATGGCTGTTTTAACCCCAGCTTTGATACCTCAAAAAACCGGTTTTTTGAAGCGGATACCATCATCATCGCCATCGGTCAGAAGATGGATGATATCCTCTGTACCTCATCTAGATTTGATCAGAGTTCACTGACCAGGGTTAATGCGGTGACCCTTCAGACCAGCGTGGAAAAGATTTTTGCCGCCGGCGATTTTGTCAGCGGCCCATCATCGGTTGTCTCAGCGATGGCTGCCGGCAAGGAAGCGGCGGAATCAATTAATCGTTACCTGAATGGTGTTCCAATGGCCTATGGCCGCTCATATCCTGGAGTGACTGAATTTGAGGTGGACCGCAGTTTTGGAAGCGCTGACCGGCGTTTGAATCTGCCGCACTATCAGTTCAAAGGCAAGGGTGACTTCAGTGAGATCGAAGCCGGTGTGACCCGGGAAGTTGCCAGAAAAGAGGCCAATAGGTGCCACTCCTGTGGCCTGCCCTTCGGTCAATATCGTACCTGCTGGTTTTGTCTGCCCTGCGAGGTTGAGTGTCCGACTGAGGCACTCTGGGTTGATATTCCTTATCTGCTGCGGTAGCGGGGTGCGGTATTTGTTACGTCGCTTGGTCATTGGGCTTTTAAAAGTGGGACAAGCGATACTGTTTTTTGGTTTGGGACGGGTTTAAGCTCGTTCTTTTTAAGGGAGCCTCCTGGCTTCCTTCTGGTATCGATACCAGGTTCTTTTGCCAAATTAATAACACAGGGATTTGTCATATCTCTGCGAAATCAGTCTGGGAAGTTCCATGGTTTGATGAATTCACGGTAGATACTTGATCGGCCCAGTTTTATTAATTCGGTGAATTTTTAGAAACAACAAACAACTGTTTAAAAAGGAGAATAAGATGAAAAAAGCATTGGTGGCTTTAACAGTCCTTTTCATGATTAGTGGTTTCTGGGCGACCTCGGTAATGGCAATTGACTATCCAACAAAACCAATCACCATCATCATACCCTGGGGTGCAGGAGGGATGTCCACACTCAGTACCCGCATGTTAGGTGAGAAAATGAAATCCATTCTGGGACAGCCGGTCGTCTTTATCAACAAACCTGGTGCCAGTGGCATCATCGGTCTAAATGCGGTCAAAAAATCCAAACCGGATGGGTATACTCTGGCCTCGGGAGCCTTGACTTTGGGCCTGACAGCGCCTTACTTTTTTGAAACGGACCGGTTTGACGTTGACGATTTTGATTATATTGGCAGTTATATGCCTCAGGAGCGTGTTCTTTTTACAACCCTTGATAAGCCATATAAAACCTGGCGGGAGTTTATTGCATACAGTAAGAAGAATCCTGGTAAGGTATCGGTAGGGTCCGGTGGCGCTCAATGGGCTTTAGAAGTGATGAAGAGTATTGCCAAAAAGGAAGGGATCAAGTGGAAATATGTAATGTTTAAGAGCGGTGGCGCTGCTTCATCCGCAATTCTAGGCGGACATGTCGATGTGTGCGAGACAGGAACAGGAACCCCAGCCTATCAATCTGCCCGTCAAAATAAATTGAGAATCCTGGTCGATTTGGGCGCTGAAACAGTCCCCTTTTTCCCTCAAGTCAAAAATCTAAAGAATTATGGCTATCGGTTTACAACGGCATTGGAATACGGAATGGCCTTGCCTAAAGGTGTTTCAGAGGAGATCAGAGCCAAACTTGAGTCTGCGCTGAAAACCGCCATGCAGGATAAAGAATTGATGGCAAAAATGGGAAAAACAGGATTTACACCTAGATTTGTGACCGGGTATGGATACCGGAATATTGCGATTGGAGCTATCAATGATACGCCGGCTTTGCAACAATTTGTGAAAGATGTGAAATAGGGAAAATAGGCACCAAAACAGGGGCACATGATTCTTTGATCATGTGTCCTTAATTCCCCTGGGTTATGGACACTATTTCAACTATGAGGGCGTGTTTTTGACCAAGCTTAAGGGGCCCAAGGGTCGGCTCATAATTTACTTCACATTCTATTCGCAAAAGTCCCTTAAAGACCGGATATTTTGCTGACAGAAAGCCAAGTATTTTTTGAGCCGACCCTTAGATATTAAAAATTCACAGGAGGAGATTGCAGGTGAATGACGAATTGAAATTCAGAACTCCTGAGTTGCGCGATTTCAATTTGATACCAATTCGTAGTTCAACTTGAAATCTGTTCCCGGATAAATTGTCTCGGTGTCGTTCAAATGATCGCATAATAAATGAACAGCACGATCCGACTGCGGGTTGGTCAACCGATGTAACTTCACAGTCAACGTTTTGTTGTTTTCATCAGGGACAAGATCTATATCCGCATTGTATATTTGCCGCAATAAAGGACGTGTATCCTCTTTTCTCCCCAGACTTTCCCGCAATACTTGAGCCATTGCAGTTTCTGCTCTGTATGCGATCATCTTGACCGTGTCAAGGAGCTGTTTACGAGCTGGCGCTATTCGATAAAACTGTTCCTCGTCAGGTAATTCTTCGAACGGGATATGTTTTTTTGTCTGCTTACGCTCTTTTTTTAACGACTCCAATTCCTTCTGCATAAACTCGATATCCTCACGAAGCGCGCCTTTTTTTTGCTCATATTGCTCCATTTTTTTTGGAGTCAATTCGCTTCCATTCATCTGCAAATCGTGGAATTTGGCTTTTTTACGTCCCAATGTGCCGACAAGACTTCTGACTTTTCCGTCCAACTGGCGATACATCGGATTGACCACATGTTTGGTCTCGTTAAATCCATAGAGTTTATAGCCTGTTAATGAGTCAATATCAAAGTTTTCCATCATATATTTAAAGAAGTTCTCTTGAGACCATCTGGAAAACATATGGGCCGCGATTTCCGTAAAATCGGCTTGATAATCCGTGCTCAATACGGAAGTTTGATGCCCGCTTCGACATTTTCTGTGAATTTCACGCACCCAGATTATATCTCCCAGCAGATACCCACGTTCGGCCAACTCCATTTCGATAATCTCACCATGGGGCATTTTAACTGCGTATTTGTTGAACTCCTCTTCCGGCCATTTCTGTTTCGGATATTTTTGATAGGTCTGGCAAGCTATGCGCTGGCTCCACATCCGCTGGAAAAATTCTGGACTATATCCCTCCCGGTCGAAGATCAAAACAAAACACGAACGGTAAGGGTCTCTTTTTAGTGCCTGCTGGTTCGGTTGTCCGGGAACATCCCGGACAAGACGTGGGACAATTTCATTCTCCAGTATATCCAACAGTCCGGTTGTAAAGGCGCTGGAAATTGTGAAAAAGGGGCGTCCCAGAGCGTCATTCACCCAATAATCTGTCATTCCCCTTAAAGTCAATTTCTGTCTGGATACATAGCGCCGGGGAAGCTTGTTCTTCGATCCGTAGTATGTGCGGACATGACCATCCACATAAAGCACTCCGGCTGCATCCGGATTTTGGTCCATCCAATCTTTGGACAGTCTGCCGCTCCACTGACTGACATTTTCCTCCTCCGCAGATAGGAAGCTGACTTTTTCTCTGAGGGTGCGAACTTCCGGGATCCGGTCCAATCCCAATATTTTGCCCCATTCGCCCGGTTCCTGGTATCTGAGTTGTTCGATTTTTTTCACCCTGGCCAGAGCCATAAATCCCAGAAGCAAAAAAACGTTGTAAAGGCTGTAGTACCCAGCTGCAAGCTTGAAAAACTTGTCCGAGTACTTCAAGAGTCCGTTCATCAATAAGGCAGGAAGAGCAAAAAGGACACCACCTCCCCTGACATCTTGCAGATCTTCGAATATGACTTCAGCCTGACCGATCATACCAGTGGCGGCAGCCACTCGTTCAACAGTCCGGGTGCATGCCTGGCCCATCGGGCTATTGCTGTCTTCTATACTTCTTTCGCTTTTGTTTTTTTTTCCACAACCGGTCTTTCGATCAGCTTGCCGGACCGAAGTGCTTTGTAAAATGTATCCGGTTTAATATTCAGCTCCTTCGGTACCTCAAAGCGATTTTTCCCTTCGTCGAGCAGAGATTGGGCTTTTTCCAGCACCTGCGGGGTCAACACGCGCGGCTTTTTGACTGTTTTTTTCTTCTCGAAAAAACCTGACGGACCCTTTTCCCGGTACAGTTTTACTGCCCGTTTCATGCTGATGGGAGGGACTCCAAACGCACGGATAATATCCACTTGTTTGCAGCTGCCATTGACCACCAGCTGACTGGTGAACATCTTGAAACTCTTGATGTCTTCCTCCAAATGGGAGAAAACCGGCAAATTCCCGTGAAAGTAATAGACCTGCCCGTCGCGTTTCTCAAAACAAAGTACCGAAGTGATCATCGTCACTCCTTTGGGGAAAATTGGGAGAACCATTTGAGCCATGTTGATCCTTTTAAACCGAGTTAGAACGAACTGATATTTCAAACTTCGGTATCTTTAGCAAATCCGGCCCTTTCTGAAAAGAATAGAATTATCGGTTTTTTCTATTCTCTGTAAGCTCTTGTATTGTCGAATTGTATTTTCCCTTTTTTATGCTTGGGGGCCACGGTTACCAAGGGCTAACCTCAGGATCTCTGAAGTTAGACAATATTTTGGTAAACTCTATTTGAGCCTGCATAAAACAATCAAAAATTCTGGTTCAACGATATCAAAGGGTCGGCTCAAAAATAACTTGGCATAAGCTGTCCGCAAAAGTCCCGTAAATATTGGACATTTTGCAGACAAAATGCCGGGACAACGTGTTTCCTTTTCCATCAATGGGGAAACACTTGAGTAATTTTTGAGCCAACCCTTAGCCATATCATAGCTATTGTACAACAAGCATGAGACTGAAATGAAAGATCTTGATAAAACCAGGGATCAATTAATTAAAGAGCTCAATGATCTGCGTGAAAAAGTCTTCCCTTCTGAATGGCCAGTTGTGTTAGTTGATGAATTAGAGGAAGAACATGGCCTGTCAGAAGCGAAAAAAGAACTAAAAAGCGCTGAACAACACATAATTGAGCAAAATCAGGAGATATTAGAATTTATAAAAAGTTCCCGATTATTTGCTCCCTTTTCAAAAGGCTTAATCGAGCAGCTATTATCGATATCAAAATTTCGAGATCTTCCAAAAGGAGAAAAGATACTGAAAGAAGGAAAGATAAACTCCGAAGTTTACTTCTTAATGGAGGGAGAAATCAGTCTTTTTTCAGGAGGTCAACATATTTTAGATCTAAGGCGCAGAGGAGATATTTTTGGTGAAAGAAGCGTGGTGAGCAAAAGTTCTTGCCTGTCCACCGTGATAGCAAAGACGCCAGTAAAGGTTTTTTCGATAAAGAGTCAAGATATCGGGAATTATACTGATATCGGGTCAGATGAATTTCGTAATTTTGTCTTTCGACTATTTGCGATAATTATGACAGATAAGCTGTCTTTGACCACGGATAAAGCTAGAAAATATGAAAAAACTCAAAATAAATTACTGAAAGAGATTGAAGAACATAAACAGTCCGAAGAAAAATTTCGAACTGTTGTCACTAACTCCCATGCCATAATCTTTATTCTGGATCTAAATGGCAGGTTTATATTGTCTGAAGGAAAAGGACTGGAATTGTTGGTCCTGAAACCGGGAGAAGTGGTCGGGCAATCCGCTTTTGAACTATATAAAGATTATCCGGAAATATTAGAATCGATTAAAAAAGCGTTAAAAGGCGAGATCGTACAGACGACTTTAAGTGTGGAAGAGGTGATATTTGATTTATTACTTACACCCATCAGGAATGAATCAAATGGAATAGTAAGTATCGCGGGAATAGCGACGGATATCACCGAACGCATCAAGATTAAACAAGCATTAAGGAAAGAAAGAGAGCGCTTCCAGCAGGTTGCCGAAAACGCTCAAGAATGGATTTGGGAGACTGATGTCGATGGTCTTTATACATATGGGAGTCCGGTTATAGAAAAGATACTGGGTTATAAACCTGAAGAAATCGTTGGGAAGAAGTACTTTTATGATTTATTTCATCCTGAAGAACAGGAAGAACTCAAGGAAGTGGCGTTCAACGTTTTTGCAGAAAAAAAGTTCTTCAAAGACTTTATCAATAGAAACATCAAAAAAGACGGCTCTGAGGTCTGGTTATCTACAAGCGGTGTTCCAATGCTGGACGAAAGCGGCAATTTATCAGGATACCGAGGAGCAGATACAAACATAACTTTTCGCAAAAAGGCAGAAGAACAACTCAATGCGTCCCTCAAAGAAAAAGAAACCCTGCTCAAGGAAATCCATCATCGGGTCAAGAATAATTTGACTGTCGTAGCAAGCCTGCTCAATTTACAGGCAAATAGCATGGAAGATGAGCGTTTAAAAGCGGCTTTGTCAGATAGTCAGAGCCGAGTACACGCAATGTCTGCCATCCATGAAACACTGTATCAGTCTCAAAACCTGTCAGCCATCGATATGAATGTTTATTTATCAAAACTGAGTCATGATGCGGCTCGAAATTACGCAACTGGCAGCAAAGTAAACTTGAAAGTCGAATCAGAAAATATTTCGATCGGAGCGAAACAGGCATCACCAATTGGCTTAATTGTAAATGAACTCATCACAAATTCATTGAAATATGCTTTTCCTATCACTGAGGATTGCGAAATCAAAATCAACTTGCAGAAAGCAGAAGATCAAATCGAATTGGAGTATGCGGACAATGGAATTGGAATACCGCATGATTTCGACTGGAAAAAGTCAAAAACACTTGGCCTAAAACTTGTTCGAACACTGGTCGAGTTTCAATTGGGCGGTTCGATAGAAATGAAAAGTCAAAACGGCACTAAATTCACAATCAAATTCAACGTCGATTAAACATTATCGTGTCTTACTGTTTGGAAAATCTAATGTAATCTTTTAGGTCTTTCAACGTTTTTCTATAGCGAAAAATAGAATTCTCTATTGCAACTGATTTTTGTGACCAATATATTAATTCTTTTCTTCTACTTCTTTCCAAATCATCAATTCTATAAGGTGCTATTTTCTTTATTCTTGAAATATGCTTGATAACGATTTTCAATTCTGCCTCAGCTTCGATGATCTTTTGCTTGTAGCTTTGCTGAATCTCCTGGTACGATTCAGCCTTAACAATGTTCAATATTGGGCCAACTGTACTTAACAATACAATTAAACTAACCAAAATCTTTTTCATAAAACGCCTTTTTGTCAGAATTATAGCTTTCTTCCGGTGATGAAGACAATATCTCAGTGTGGTTACACTGCTATCAATTTTCGGCTTGCCATTCTTTAATCTTTAAGTTGGTATTAAATGTCATTTCTGCGATAACAGAATTTGGGCTGTTGACTTTAATACAGCCAGGAAGCTCTTTGAAATTTTCTGGCTCACGCGCAAGTATTTCGAGTTTTCCCTGATTAACATAGCAATAAAACGTTTTCTGATTCATGGATTATCTCCAACACTAATTTTGATTATCATTCTGCTTAAGGTTGGCTCAAAAATAACTTCGCATAATCTGTACCTCATATCTCCTTTAGGTGCAATTGATATGCCTGGGGCAATTAGTTCATTATTACAGTATTTTTGATGCATGCTCTTTATAAAAATGATAAGGTGTATTGGCTTTTGGGTGAATTTGAGTGGAAAAAGTTAGTTTGATCGAAAATATGATTGATAATGGCCGATATCGCCGGTTATCGTGCAGTAACTAATGTAGTGACGATATTGGTGATGAAAGCAATTCTGGATAGGATTGAAAAAACGTTGAAGATGGGGGGAACCTGTATTTTTCCATTCAATAATACGCTATACTGGTTATCGTGTCTCTACATTCAAACTATCAATTATTCCTACTGTAGGAAGTCAAAACAGAACTGGAATTAAGAAATGAGAAGATATGAAAAATGTACATTTTTTACTTTATCGAATAGTCGTCGGTTCATGTCTCTTAGTTTTATTAAGTACCTCTTTAGGCATGGGAAAAGGTCTTAGAGTTGAGAAATTATTAACTTGGCGATAAACATCTCAATTGTACCAAAAAAATGAAAGAGAAAGAAAGATTCA
>Ga0209249_1001205_pt1 | contig 25973 bp, 22 predicted proteins | sample SaaInlV_200m_DNA_4_FD_184653 | JGI IMG/M metagenome (GOLD analysis project Ga0209249, IMG submission 184653) | Marine microbial communities from expanding oxygen minimum zones in the Saanich Inlet - SI037_S3LV_200m_DNA (SPAdes) (version 2) | ecosystem: Environmental > Aquatic > Marine >...
ACTGGGGTTAGTGTCTGTAAAAGTGCTAAAATGTTCATGTGGGTTTCCTGTGGCTGTTGGGTTGTGAGAAACACAACTGTACTACAGGAAACCCTATTCATTCACGCTTTTTTTGGCGAAGGTATTGACTTTGCAAATAGCTTTCATTGATGCAAGCTATTCTATAGAAATCAAAAAGCCACCCAAGTTGGACGGCTTCTTGACTATTTTGAAACTTTATATAGCACAGTATCTCTCTCGCGGAAGACTTCCTCCCACAGCCTCCCCTCCTCCCGTGCAAACTTATCTAACCCAGCACCGGGATAATAATTCTGCTCCACTTGCCCAACGATAATATATTCAATATGATATTTCTCTATGAAGGCTAATGCTTCACCTATATTGGTCGTTTCATAAAAGGCTCTGATTTCTTCAACTCTATCTGTCACCAAATTGGGTGGATTTAGGGCGCGTTGCTGGCGTTGATGCCAGTTCCAGCCAAGAACCCCGGGCAAGCCCGTATAAATGGTGTATCTGCTACCCCATCTATATTCGGGGGTATTTGCTTCAACTATGACAGGGGAACCCTGCACGTTTTCGCGCATCCACAAGATACCCGCGTAATCTTGCCCCAATTCCAATTCTCCGCCATCCCAGTGGTTGGCAGTTTGCATATATTTCATGCCGTCTAAGCCAATGGGAGCTTGGGATTGAACGCGGTCACGGACTTTATCGAGGGTGCCGGTGATGGTGAAAAGAAGCGCGCCTGCGAGCAAGACCATGCCCACAGTTTTCCATCCGCTTTGCCACTTTTCTGTCCATTTTTTTAGTTCTGGAAGTAACCAGCCTAAAGACGCACCCGCGCTGAGGGCGAAGAATGTCCAGGTTTGAAGGTAGAGTTTGAAGACGGTGTTCATGCGTCCGATATCGCCAGAAAGCACGATCACTTCGACCACGATAGTGAGGGCTAATCCTGTGCCGGTCAGGAAGAGAACGAGACGCTGCCCCTCGCCGAGATTCCGTCTGAAGATCAGCACCCCAGCCCAAAATAAGAGCGGTACGGCAATCCATCCCACATGCACGCCAAGATAGGCTAACCCAATCAGCATTGCCAAGAAAATCGCGCCGCCGAAGTTGGTCCAGTATTTGGGCAATTTTTTCAGGGTTGAAAGCGGCGTTTCCGCCATCCATTCGTGCGTCTCCCACCACATCCACGAGACGATCACGAAAAGGAATAGCCCCCACTGCACAAAATAAGATGTGAGCGGCGTTTGCGAACCTGTCCACTGACGAATTTCGCCGTAAGCCTGCCCGAAGGAATGGATGTAGGGGTAATAGAAAAGTGTGGAGAGGGCAAAGAGCGTTGCCATGCCGATTATGGCAGACCCGAAAGGTTTTATTATGGCTTCAAGTGGATGAGACTTCTTTGTCTCACCAATATCTTGGTTTTTATTGAGACTGTTTCGGGTCTTTTGGGATTTGAAGAGAGCATAGCCAATAATGAGAGCAAGGAGGGGCAGGTAGGCGTATAAATCCCAAGTATTGGTGGGACGCATCGCCCCTACTATTAGGCTTGCTCCCGCTATTTCGAGCAGGGTGCTCGGCGTAGATTTGGTGCCGCTACCGCGCGCGTATAGGAAGGAGACCGCCCAAGCAATCGTCAGTGTAGCGAGGGGAAGCACGATCATATGTGCATGGAGATCGCTGTAGAGGAAGGTAAAGAGGGGAAATTCGGTAATCGGCTCTACATCATTGGGCGCGGGGATGACGCGGCTGGGCAGCCAATACCAATCGCCCATGCGAATGGGAAGATGTGCGCCTTGTGTAAGGATTTTCCACAATCCCTGCATGGCATACCAGATATGCTTGAAGGTGCTCACATCTTCGTAATGCGCGTTGGAATCTATAACACGTTGAAAAGCATGGTAAACAGAGCGGACAGTGCCGAGATTGCCGAGGAGTATCATGCCGGCGGTGGCGGAGAGGCCTGCGAGGAAAGATGATTTGGGAATGGGAACTTGGGAATTGGGGGATGTTTCCTCTGCCGATTCTCGATTCCCGATTCCCGATTCCCGATTTAATAAATTCCATCCAACAGAGAAGGCGTTCACGCCCACCATTGCAAAGAGGGTTGGCAAAATATAGTTATAGGCAGTCGTGGGTGTTAAGCCAAGTAATTTTACAGGCGTACCAACCAGCACAAAACCGAAATAATAATAATTGAGATAGCCGCCCGCAAACCAGGGATCATAAGGCGGGAAGGTAGTACTCTTCAAGACCGCATGGAGATAAGACAAATCCATTGGTCTTTCGCCACCTTTGGAGGGATGCCACAAATCAGGATTCCCGATGCGGATGAGCAAATCTACAAGGAAGAGAGCGAGGAAAAGCCCTTCTATCATTAGATAGTATTTACGATTTTCAGTCCATTCTTTTTTGAGGGCATCGCGCTGTACATATCCCTGCCATGCGCCGATGAGCATGATTGCGCCAAAAACCAGCGCGATATTTAATCGGCTGTAGGCGATTCCTAACGAACCAAGCAACCACGGGAAATATGCCAGCAAAAGTAGCCCAAATGCACGCGAGAGGGGATAGCCTTTATCTGATAATCCTGGGAAAATGCACCGCACGATGGGGTAAGTGAAAAGTCCCAAAATGAAGATGGTGATATACCAGAGTAACAATCCCAAAATGGGATATTTGTTTTTCAGCGCGTCTATATCAAAAAGCTCAGACCATGTCCCGCCTGCACGCTGAACTTCCCAATTGCTTTCGGAGAGCATGAGCGATTTCTCGACAGGGGCTTCGTATTCTCCTGCCGCTTTTGGGGTGAGGTGAACAACACTGCTTATATCTACTGCGCCCAGCAATGTGCGAACTTTATTTACATCAAATTCATCGCTCTTCTTGAAAATAAGCACCTTCGTATGATCATAAACCGTGAAGGCTTCTTCAGCGAATTGGTCATTTGCTTCCCAGTGAAAGACACCAGGGATTTCAAGCGTAGGGAAGGATTCAAAGACTTCGACCAGCTCGTAGCCCAGATCGCCTTCAAAATCGCCGGGGCGAGCGGTGTTATAACACCAGATCACGTCTTTTTCAGGAGGGCATCCAAGCAAATGATAGTAATAGGCAGAAGTGAGCGGATAACGCTCAATCACACGCGGAAGGGTTGCCCATTGTCTGTTGGAAGAGATGAAAAGATAATCGCCTTGCTCTAAATTGGTGGTTAAACGCTCAACTTTGACTACATCATCTACCCAGTACATTTCCATATTTAGACCGGGTTGATAAAGTCCACCAAAACCATCGTAGCCATCTATACGGAGGGGAAGTCCGTCATCCCAGGATGATTCGTTGATAAGAGCTGAGCCTTTGAAATGGATGAAGGCACTATCTGTACTAAGCTGAATGAAGTAGGGCTGATCTTCTATGAGCGCAATTGGCGAATCGAATTGCAGGGTTAACGGTGCATTGTAGGGGAAGGTAGATGTGATCGAAGCGGTAGCAAGTATCTGGTCGGGAGGGGCACCGGGCTGATGCGCTATTTTAACGGTGAGCGTTTGAGGTATATCCCCACTTTCATTTTGGACATGAGCAAAACTAACTTCGGTCAGCAATCCTGATTTTTTGGCGACAAAATTCTGCTCATAGGGAGCTGATTCTTGAACGCCTGCTTCCAGATGAAAACGAAGCGGCTGTTGATAGGATTCGCCATCGCCTTGCTTTATGTGAAGGTTTATCGCGGCAGGGACGTTATTGTAAATCCAGCGGGCGGCGGCAACGCGAGCGTGCGGGCGTTGATAGATTTGAACGAAGGCGTAAGCCCATAATGCGGTGGCGATTAATACGGCACTGCCCAGAAAAATTCCTAAAGGTTTAAGGTTTAAAGTTGAAAGTCTTTTTGCAAAGCTAATCTTTAACTTTGAACCTGCAACCTTAAACACAAAATACGCCGCCATCATCGCCAAGAGCGGATAAATCGGCAATTGATAACGCATAGTGGGATTAAATTGCATAGACTGCCAGAAGAAATAAGCGGCAGTCCATCCCCAGAGCAAAAGATGTTTCTTCTCACCTTTGAATATGCGCCAAGCCATGAGCGCAAATCCCGCCCAAGCCAAAATGCCGAGCGGAAGTCCCAGCCCCCATTTTGTCAGATTTTCAAAGGAATAAAGATGTGAACGCCGTGCCCATTGGAAAGCGAAGGGTAAATCTGCGTCGCCACTGGCTTGGGCACGTTGGTCAACGATATTTTGCACCCAGGTCTCGTTAGGGATAATGCCGAAAATATTAGGACCAGAAAAGGCGTAAGGCTGAAAAATGCGGAAGGCAATGAAGGATGCAATGGCACCGGCGATTAATACTGTAGTTATCAGTGTTAGATCTATTTGACGACGGTCGGTTGACGATTGACCGTCTTCTCCGGTCTGAAAAAAGCGTAAAGCAATTGCTGCGGGCAAAAGCACAGCCAACACCGCCGCATTGATTTTAGACGCAACTGCCATACCGAGCGCGAGACCAAATCCGACGCTTAGCCAAAGTAATTTTGACCTAAAAATATCTTTTCCCGATTCCCGATTCCCGATTCCCAACTCTCCAAAAGAAATCTCCACCGCAAAATAAATTGCCAGGAACATGAAGAAATTAACAAAAGTATCTACTGTAAAAAAATGCGATTGTTGGATCTGCAGAACGGCTAAAGCTGAAAAAGCAGCTGAAAGTAAAGCTACTTTTCTATTATAAACACGTGCCACAATGAAATAGAGCAAGACAATGCTTAGTAAATCAGTTAAAGCAGAAAGTTGCCGCCCAACGAGATGCACACTCCCATACCCTGTTTCCCCAACCCATTCTGCCACATAGCGCGTAGCGAAAATAGGTAAAGTGCCATAAACAAAGAAACCGTGTCCACGATTATGCGGGTTGAGCGAAGAGCAAGATGTATCAAAATAGCCGCCCCATTCTTCGCACCCTTCGGGAGGTGGTCCCGTTGTTTCGTCTGCCAACTCAACGGGTACGATTGCGCTCTCGACCATCGTCAAAAAGCGTTCGTCAGGGTGCAGGTGCTGGCCTTCGTCCCAATCTAGGCCAACAGAACGGAACCAAAACCCCGCCAGGATGATGAAAACAAGAGCAATATCGTATAAGAGAGAGTGTTTCTTTTTAGAATTATTCATAAAAACAACTTGAATTTTACGCAATACCCATTTAAGGCACGCGGTAAATTAGAAAATCATGATTCGGTGTTTTTGACGCATAGCGAGTTAGAACCCCTTCAGGGTAGAGATCTTCCAACTCTTCTAGCGCGAGCATATCTTCGGGATTAAACATAAAAAGTTTTGGCTCCTCGCGGTCGCGCGTTATGTACAAATCGGCTGTCCACAGCCCAAAATTCCTGTTCGGGATTCCCGCCCAAACGCCCGGCAAACGCGTATCAACCCAATGTTCATAAGGCACGATCCAGACCGTGTCGGTTTGCCCATTTTCCTCTTCAAATTCCTGGATCATCAAGCCCATCTCTGAAGAATTCCACGCGCCGTGACTGTAAACATCTGTGTATTCATTAAAGACAAGATTGTAATTCTGAAAGAGGGATATCAACACAAGCAGGATGGCTCCGCCCCAAGCGTATCCGCCTCCCCAACTGCGAGACGAACGTGACTTTAGGCTTGAGAGCAGACCATCGACAGCCAGCCCGATGACAAGGAATACCACCACCGCCGCGCCCCCTGCCCGATTTAATGCCGGGTTCTCTTCGGGAAATGCGATAGAAAGGGTCGAGGGGAGCTGTAAAAGTAAAATGGACAGAATCAAGTAGAGGTCAAGCCAGTTCCGCCGCTTTAGATAACGCATAAATAATAAAGCCAAACCGATGATGAAAAACGCACCACTAACAACGCCCAGCGCGGGGCGTCCCCCCACAGAATGAACCCAAATGCCACCGTTATCCCAGTTGAACATCTTGATCCCATCCCACAAATTGGATGCGAAAATTTTCAGGCTATCGTTCTCAAAATATCCCAAACGAGAGAAAGCACGATTTGAAAAAACATGTGGACTAGAGAGCGCGTAACGCCCCAGTGGAATAAAAATGATAATAGAAAGTAAAGCAAGAATAAAAAGATGCACTAAAGTCTGCGTGCGAACACCCCGTGATTGTTTGTGCAAGAGATAAAGTAAAATTGCAGCGACTACGAGCAAAGGCATGATACGAAAAGGACTATAGCCGTGCGAGCCTAAGCCAAGAAAAAGCCCTGCGATAATAAAATCGTTTCGACTTTGCCTGCGAATACCGCGTAAAAGATAAAAAAGCACGGGCGCAACAAAAAGAGGATAAAGTGGAAAGCGCAACCCAACGCGACTGATGATATTATGCCAATAAGAAATGCCCATAAAGAACATGGCAATTAGTCCAACGCGTTTATTGGCAATCTCCTGGCCTAATAAATATATATAGGGGAGCGTTAATAAGCCAAGTAGGGCTGTGCCAAGCTTAAGCGTTAAGAAAGATAAGCCCGTGCCAAAAACTTTGGAGACGAGTAAGGTCCAATACATTTGGAGAGCTTCACGCCCTGTATTGCGCGGAAAAAAGACGCCATAATTCCCTTCGGAAATATCGTAAACATCGAGAATTTTTTCTGCGTGGTCGCTAAAAGGTTCAGGCGGGACAGTGCCCGTTTGATAAAGTCGAAAAAAGAGAATAATGCCCAAAACTGCCAAGAGAGTTGCATCCCACTTGAACGTGCTTTTATTCTTTTCCTTTTTCTCTCCGCTACGCCATAAGGCACCGACAAAGAAGAGTATAGACAATACCCAGGGGAAAGTATTTAAAAGATTGAATTGGTTGCCAGCAAAGGTAATAAATGCTGCAATGCCGAAAAAGCCGCCCAATAAGAGAATAAGAATTTTAGAGAATGAAATTTTCAGTGTATCAAATTGCTGTACACTTTTTCGTAAAGTCGGCAATTGCCACTCTTTTTTATAGTAAGCAAGAGCGAGCATTAAGAAAGAGAGAGAATAAAATACAAACCCGCTTACAGGAAAGGTATCTATATTATGCGGTGGTTCAAAACCTTTCTGACCAAAGAGAGCGAAAAGCAATGCCAGCAAAGAACGCCAAGGCATGTTTTGGGGTTGAAAGTTGAAAGTTGGAAAGTTTGAAAGTTTGGATACAGGAGCATCCTGAAGCTTTCCTTCTTCAACTTGAGCAATAGAGGGCGTAGAAATATCTACTTCGGCACCTTCAACAACTTCTTCGGTGGGGAAAAGGATTTCTTCTCCCTTTGTCATGCCAAGTTTTGATTTGAGATAATCTAATACACTGGGTTCATTCATAGAATTCTTTTAAGAGACTTCCAAAGTTTTAAAAGCTTCAGAAATCTTATAGGTAAAAAGTCAAGGAACATCATAAGACAGGGTATATTCAATTCCCATCACTTCGTTTTCACCAATGGTTTCAAAAATGATCGGAATGTAATAAACGGTTGCATCCGTTTTGATGATGCTTCTACTCGTTAGGTGGATAGAATGCTCTGGCGTAGCCGTGTCACTGATATGATTCTCGTCAGGGGTAGTGATTGAGACCTTTAATGTGCCACTCTCAACAGAGAGAATAAAATCAACATCTACTTCATCGGGTACCAAGCCAGATACTTCAAAGCGGTTAGTGTACCGCCCACCCGCACTAGAGAATTTCCCATTTAAATAACCATCTGTTGGAGAAGCATACCCATCTGTTGGAGAAGCGTAACCACCAAGCTCTGGACCTTCAACGTATCCTTCATTTCCACAGGCAGAGAGGGTGAATAGGAGGGTAAAGATAAGAAGAAATTGCCAAATGTTTGTTTTTTTAGTTTTCATTTTTCCTCGCCACAACCATAATACTCTCCCCCCACTTCATCGGCAAAAAGGGGATTCCGAGAATCGCTTGTAACCCGCCGAGTGAGCCGAAAATGAGTTTTTGGAGCATGGCAGGAATTACGGGGATATAAGGCACATCCCAAAAGCCATCTGAAAAGATTTTGAGCGGACTAAAGTCCGCACTACGAAGGAGAGTGAGCCAGTCAGCGGGTGGTTTGAGGGTGATGTGAGTAGGGTCTTGGTAGCCGATCCAATCATCGCCTTTGAGGGGCTTGAGAAGGGAATCCAAATTTGGGGTGGCGAGGATCAAAATCCCGTCCGGGGCCAGAATCCTGCCCAACTCGGAGATGGCAATCTCAGGGTCACGGAGGTGCTCCACAACATGTTTGATGATGACCACGCCGAAGCTCGCATCCGCAAAGGGGAGGTGTTCTGCACTGCCAGCGTTCAATTCCGTTTTAGATGCCACTGCTTTAGATTGTACCAACGCCCAGTGATTGACATCCAATGCAATCGTCTCAAAATCAGTTTCTAAATCACCGATCAGATGCCCCATCCCGGAGCCGATTTCAAGCAGGCGTGCGCCGTGCTGCCCATATCGGCATGCCAAAATCGCGTAAAAACGATTCGACCACCAATACATGCTGTATTTGGCGAAGCTGGTATTTTCGTAAGTATTTGTGGAGAAATAATTTTCGTCAAAGGCGTTAGATTCTGTCATAGACTCTTTTTAAACACGAAGTTCACAAAGGTTCTCTAAGAAAAATAAAAAGCTTTCTTTGTGTCTTCTTCGTGCCTTTAGTGTTTAATTCTCTCGCTTCCGCGCAATATAAAAAGTAAATGTCCCATCATCCACTGGCTCTGTTGAAGCATATTTACGCACAAAACGCTCGGTAAAACGCAAATTCCAGCGGGTGGGAGAAATGAGCCACTTGCGGGTAATAACGTGAATGATCAGCGATGGCAACCCAAAATAATGTCCCCATTCTAACACGCGCATCGCCGCTGGCGAGAAATAATGCCACCAACGAACCAACTCAAAACCGGCATCATTCAGCCGCTTTTCCCAGATTTCTGGAGGGTCGGCATACTCCACGCGCGAGATAAATCGGAACCATTCCGTATACATATCAGCCATTTTTTTTAGACCGATTTGACGGAGGCGGCGCGGAATATCGAGTTCGGATAAATAGCGTTCGTTGGGGACACAGAAGACGAAGGGCGCCCCCGCCCTTAACGTTCGGCTTGTTTCCGTTAAAACAGCATCGATGTGGGGGATATGCTCCAGCACCGAATTGCTCAATCCACTGGCAAAATACTCATCCGGGAAGGGCGACTGCGCCGCATCACCTTCGATGAGCAGATCGTAAACGCCACGCGTCCCTGCTTCCTGGATGGGGCCATGCCAGGGGTCGAGCCCCACGTCAATTTTGCGGTCGAAAGTAAGTTGGGCAAAATGACCGTCCCCGCAGCCCACGTCTAAGGTTGGAGAGGGGAGGTCTAAATCTTGGTAATACGCCGATTCCACCCCACGCACAAGGGCGCGAAAGTAGGGCAGGTCGCGGAGGTGGAGAAAAAGGAAATCTTTCATAAATTATCGTAGGGGTGGGTCTGAGCCCCCCTTACTTATTCCTCAGTTCCGCAAACATCTTCTCATATTCAATTGCTACGCTATCGGGATTATAAGTCTGCGCGAGAGCAGCAGTATCACAACGATATTTTTCTTTATCAGCGAATATCTTGAGCAATCCATCTGCAAGTTCGTCTGAAGAACCGATGGCGGCGACTTCGCCCATATCGTGCATCAATACAGGTTGACGAACGCCAGGCAATGCCGATGCCACACAGGGGACATTATTAAGCATTGCTTCAATTTGTACGAGACCGAAGGCTTCGGTCGCATTCAAGGAAGGAACAACCAGCGCATCGAGAGCGGGATAAAACGCCGCCATTTCTGTAGGATTCAGGATACCGAGAAAAGTCCAATTTTCGCTTTTTTCATATTCTTTAATGCGGGGCATGAGACGATCAGCGTATTCTTGTTCGCTGAAAACATCTTCATATTGCCCTGCAAAGAGAACTTGGGCGTTTGGATATTTCTCCAAAATTTGCGGCATTGCATCTAAGAGAATACCAACGCCTTTTTCTGCGGCGAAGCGGGTTGCCATCCCTATAACGGGGTTTCGCTCTGAGATTTTATGCTCTTTGGCGAAAGCTGAAATTGCATTATCGCCGGGGTTGGGCAATTCTACAGGGGGCAGAAAAGTGCGTAATTTCTTTTGATAACGAGAGAGGTAGGGGGAATGATCGGCGTAATCCTGAGTATAAGTCACGATACGATTTGCCAAAATCCCGGCCATATTATTTTGAAAGTGGACAACAGAATTGACAATTTTGTTGAAAAAACCGGTCGGGAGATTTAAATCGCAGTGATAGGTTAGCACAGAGGGTTTGCCAAAAAGTCTCGCTCGAAAGGCAACGCCCGGCGCGTCAAACTGGGGTAGATGCAACTGAACAACATCGTGCTCGAAAACTAATTTGGTGGCAACCAAGCCAAAAGTAGGGGCGATCACGCCTTTGCTCACACGAAAAGCGACGGGGACACGAATCACGCGGACGCCATCCATCATCTCTTCGCGGGGCAAATCCGGATCATATTGGGTGGTCATCACGGTCACTTCATGACCACGTTTAACGAAAGCTTTCGCCAATCGCTCGGCGTAGATGGTTAATCCCGATGTATGGGGACGGTAATAGGTAAGGACAGTTAGTATCTTCATAAGCGGCTAGATTATAACGCAGGAGAGAGATTAAAAAAGCCCCCGAGAAGGATTCTTAGAGGCTCAATATTCTATCTTTCGTATTGCGTATTTCTCCTACTCCCCTTTCCACTCCGCAGAACGTTTCTCAGTAAAGGCCGCCATGCCTTCTTTTTGGTCTTCAGTAGCAAAGAGGAAATAAAAGGCGCGCCGTTCAAATTCAAGCCCTTCGGTGAGGGAAAGTTCAAAGGCTTTGTTGACTGCAGCTTTACCTTGGCGCAAAGCCAAAGGTGCACGTGCTGCCACGCGCTTTGCCAGCTTGAGAGCTACTTTTAGATATTCATCCACAGGGGCAACGCGGTTAACGAGACCAAAGTCGAGGGCGTCTTTTGCAGACAATATTCGGTTGTTGAGAACCATCTCCATTGCAATGACCTTGCCCACTGCACGGGTGAGACGCTGTGTCCCCCCTGCCCCGGGAATCACGCCAAGATTGATCTCAGGCTGTCCAAATTTGGCTTTCTCTGAGGCAATGATCATATCGCAAGACATGGCGAGTTCGCATCCGCCACCGAGCGCAAAACCTGAAACAGCAGCAATGATCGGTTTTTTGATATTTCGGATCCCATCAAAAAGCTCTACAAAACTGCCTTTAACCATTTCTACAGAAGACATTTTTGCCATTTCGCTAATATCTGCGCCAGCGGCAAAAACACGCTCATTGCCTGCAATCACGATTGCACCAATTTGCTCATCTGCATCAAAGGCAGAGAGTGCATTAATTAATTCTGTCATCAGCACTCCGTTCAGGGCATTCATCGCGTTGGGGCGGTTTAGAGTGATCAGGCCAACTTTTTCTACTCTTTCAATAAGGATTGTTTCGTATGTCATTTTTGCCTCCAAAGATTCTTTTCTTTTAATGCCAGAAAATGCTAAAATATGAGCTCGTTAACTATAAGGAGATTTTTATGGATATTACTACTATTTTACTCTATGCCCACTCGGGTCTTCGCTGGCTAATCGTTTTAGCCGCTTTTTTATCCATCCTGTTTTTCGGGTATGGATGGTTGGCAAAGAAAAAGAATGCCAAAATTGCACGCATTTTGCCTGCTGCCTATAGCGGGTTGGTCGATACCCAAGTTTTGCTTGGCATCATCGTTATCATTTTGTCTCTGGCATCTGGCTTAAGCCTCGCACGCTACAAACTTGAGCATATATCGGTCATGATTTTAGTTGCCGTCATTGGTCATTTGCCTGCTCGTTGGAGCAAATCAAAAAAAGCCAATCTATACCGTAACACTTTTCTTGCCCTTCTTTTTAGCCTCGTTCTAGTTTATCTTGGCGTTAGCGTTCTCCCAAGTGGATGGCGAGGATAAGTGGAAATTCGTCCCTATCAGGACCATGACCAAGCAGGATTAATTGCCCTGTGGACAGAAATCTTCCCCGCAGGGTCACCACATAATGACCCTGCCACTTCACTGGATAAAAAACTGCGCACCGACCCTGACCTCTTACTTGTTTCCGTTAAAGAGGGCAGGGTCGTCGCTTCGGTCATGGGAGGCTACGACAGGCACCGCGGCTGTTTCAAAGGCAATTTGCAAGTGCTCTCACCCAATGCAACAGTCGTAGAGCTCTGTAAAGAGCTAGGATATAAAGTCGAAGAAAGAATTAGCATGGGAAAGAAATTGTACAAATAAAAACTTAAAGTTGAATATTACCTAAAAAAACAAAAACGCGTTCTTCACAGAACGCGTTTTTTATGGCGGGGAGGGCGGGGGTTCTCCTTGCTCTTACACGGAGTTCCCAATTCTTTTGACTCCTCAAACTGAAAAGAAAGAGGCTTTGATAATTCTGGAACAGCGGTTGAAATAACAGCATCTCTATGTTGTTTATACCATATTGTCACAACATGCGTATCTAAAAAGATACGCATGTTTATTTTTAAAGGAGATTTTATGTCAAGAAGAAAACGTAAGACAACGCCTCTTACTAAGTGGTTGCTTGAGTATGCGTACTCTAGCGAAACAAACCTTACAGAACTCGCTACTCGTGCTGGACTTTCTCAAGGAACATTGCGAAGTCTGGTGTATTACCCGGAGAGAAAACCATCTTTAGAAACTTGCCTTCGACTTGCAAAAGTAACAGACAAAACAACCGATGAGATTTTATCTTTAGCAGGTATAGGCGATATTAGGCAGCCATCAAAGGATTTCCATCCAGATCGATTGAATTTACTAAACACCTATGACCAGCTCCCCGCTGAATTGCAAAAAGCAACATTGCAAATTTCTCTCATCTTCAAAAACACCCTAATCCAAGAATAAGCAGAGGTTTTTAAATGTTCTATTTTGCTCTTGTTTTTTTATTTTTGACTATAGTATTTGGTTGCGCTTCAATCTCCAACTCCTATGCCTCCGCCAAACAAGCCGAAGCAGCGATAGAAGCCAGCCAAACTGCTCAACTCGCTCTTGGCGGACAGATCATCATCAGCATTTTGCTTGTTCTGGTGGTTGTCATCTTGGTATTCATAATTCTCGCCTTGCTCTACCGTTTCTCAAAAAAGAACCCAATCACCTCACAACACCCAATGAATCGTTTTTTAGAAGGTGGCTATCCAGCCCTACTTAATACGGATACGCAGTATCAATTTCCTGCCTTACAGGATGAAACGAAAAACGAATCATCCATACTCCCATCTGGGTGGGGGTGGTAATGAAGCCTACCTCTCATTTTCTAGTTTTAGTGCACCTTATTCTGCTAACCGCTTGCGCCAGCTATGCAGATGCGCCTTTATCCACGCCTCGTGCCATCCCTTCAGCAACCTTGCTCTCTCCCTTCGACGCCACCGCCCAAGTCGCACAACTGGATGCGCAGAACACAATCACCGCCGGGCAAGCGATTTCCAGCGACATTGGGCTCACCCTCTCCTCTTTGGCTGTGCAACAGATAGAAGTTGACATGGCTCTCACCCAAGCCGCCTTCACACAGCAGATCCAAGCGCAGCAGACAACAACGGCCCAGGCGAATAATGCCACAGCACAGGCAATGATGGCCTCAACCTCTGCCGCAGAATCTACTGCCACGCACCAAGCGATAGTTTCTGCCACAGCCTGGCCACAAACAGCCACTCCGCTGGCCGCAACCGAAATCGCAATCATTGCAGAAGCTGCAAATGTTGAGCGGCGACTCTATTGGGCTACTTTCATTTCTCCTTTCCTGCTTTTTCTCAGCGCAATAGTGCTGATCGCGATCATAGTAGGCGTAGTTGTAGCTTTTCGTCGCCTGTTGCCTGTCTGGGAACTTCGTGCCCGCACGATCATTTCCCCAGACGGAGAAACCATCACCTACTTACCAACCAGCAGCGAGATCAAAGCCCTCATGCCAGGACGTTCTTTTGGTGCAGCTCTACACTCTGGGAAAGATGAAACCACCATCAGCGGGGTGGCTCCTGATCCTGTTTTACAAGACCGTGTGGTCGCACGAAACCAAGCAGCTCGTCTCATGGCTTCACTCCCGCCGGGAAGAACGCCACAGGAGGCGCAACGCCTACTTACACCACCTAAAGATGAAAGCCTTACTCAAGCAAGCGATTTGCCTGTCATCGAAGTCATAGATGCAGAAGTTATCCCAGCCAAAAATTGGATTGAAGAAGTCTCAGAAAAATTCTTGGAGGAGGAATAGATGATTCCAGAAAAAACAGTTGGCCTTCACGCAAAAAAACATCGCCTGGAACATTCCGCACAACATATCGCAAAAGGTGTGTTGGCTATTATGCGAAATCGTACTGACACAGAAGCAAATGCGGTCGAGAAATGGGTGTTGGTAGAGAATGAATTTCTTATCGTTCTTTTTGCCGTGCTGGACGATGCCAATCTCCCTAATTTAGCCCCTTACCTTGCTACTGGAAAGAACAGCCTGATTTACCACTTACAAACCGTCCTTCAGCGGCCGGTCGTTCTTTCCAACCATAGCGGAGTGAGAGTTGCAGTTCTCGTCAGTAGATCAGAAAAATCTCACTTATCCAAAAATGTTGCTTTCCCTGGGTGGCGTAAAGGCATTTTGCAAATAGGCGTGCGTCCTGGGGAAAAGCCACTGAATACTCGCTGGGAAAAGCTCGGTCATTTGCTGATTGCTGGAATGACTCAAGCCGGAAAGAGTAATTTCCTGCGCTCAATAACCATTCAGGCCCGTTCAGAAGGTTTCAAACTTCTCTTAGCGGACCCTGATGGACGCACATTTTCTTTTATGGAAGACGCCTCTCAACTGCTGGCTCCCGTAGCTAACACATTGGAAAGTTGCGAAAACATCGTAGAAGCAGCTTTGCAAGAGATCATAAGGCGAACAGATTGCTTCAATCTTCTCGCCAACAAGCCAGACAACATCGATGAATACAACGCGCGCACTAAAGAAGAATTACCTCGACTTTTAGTTGTCCTTGATGAGTTCAATGGAACAGTCATGGCAACCGGCGGCGCACGTGGGGATTTCGCACAGAAGACTACACAAATTGCTTGGCGCGGCGCAAAATTTGGCGTTCACTTGGTTTTAGCCGGGCAGGATTTTGCCAAAGATATTGTTGGCCCTGTGCGAGAGCAAATGTCCACACGATTTTGCTTTCAGGTATCCAATGCGAGTACATCTAAAGTTGTTCTCGGAAAAAGTGGAGCGGAGAAAATTAAGCATCCAGGGCGTGCCCTGAGCAACCGCTGGGGGATGGTACAGACTTACCTAGTATCCAAAGCAAATCTAATACAGCGTGATCCTGTTTCGGGAATGACTTCAAACGAAAAACGCCTGGCTGTTCATCTAAAAGAGCAAGCCAATGGACAGATGAAATTATCTCTACTTCAGGATTATCTGAAGGTTGGGGAGCGACAAGCCCGCCGCCTACGAGCAGATTGGCTCTCACGCGGCTTGGCAGAGAAAGTTCCACACCAAAATAATGGCATCTATTTGGCTGGCTAATTCAGCCTTTTTCCGTCCAAGGCGACAGGGCGTACAAATCCGTCCAAACTGGCTTAGAGAGTGCCCAAACGCCCAAAGTCATGTCCAAACATCATTCAAGGAGTTCAAATGAAAATAAACAAGAAATTCTCGCATATCCCCTCTGTTGTTGGGGTAGGAACAACTGAAGGCGGACTTTTGTCCACGGGAACATTAACGAAAAATACAAAAAAGCCGTTGGCTGTTTCATGGAAGACGTTCCAATACCTTGTCGGTCACCATGTAGAAAAATTCGCTCAAACTATTGAGCGAATGGATTTCGGTCGTCTTTCCAACGGCGATGAAATGAGGGCTCTTTTTTATGCCACCTTAGCCGCCCTTCTTGAAACTAACAAAGACAATACAGTTAGCATCATCGTTGGCTTACCCGTTGAATTGATGCTCAACAAAAAAGAAGCACAAAAAGTACTACGGAAATTGCGCTCATGGATGTCAGGTCCACATGAATTTCAAACCAATGGCAAAAGCTATCGCGTTACCGTGCAAGATGTAAATATCTTTGGACAACCGACGGGCGGATACTTCTCATGGCTGCTAAATGATGAAGGAAAAGCCATTCGCCCTGCATCTGATCTTCGAGCACTTGTTACCGTCTGTGATATTGGCTTTAACACACTGGACGTTTTTTCTGTTCAGAGCGGACAAATCATCGGCAAGCATACAGGTGGCAACACTGCTGGGATCCGTCGCGCCGCCGAACAACTCATCCGAGACATCAAAGAAAAATATGGGGTCACGCTCTCTCGTCACCAAGCGGATGAATATCTTCGTGCGAAAAAGCCTATCTTCTCTTGTGCACAAGGCGATATGGATATTTCTCCGTTTGTGGATCAAGCGCTATCCGTCGCGTCAGCTTCGATTGGCGATTTTTTAGAAACACTTCTCGGAAACGGACAGCAATTTCGATACATGCTCTTTACAGGTGGCGGTTCTGCTCTCATCAAAAAAGAATTATTGCAGCGATACCCCTTAGCGCAAGTCCTTCCTGACCCTGTTTTTGCAAATGCCTTGGGATTAGCTCGTTACGCCCGCCGTGCCTTTCCTGATGCTTCCCATGTGATTGGTCTCGATCCGGGCTTCGGCGGCTTTAAAGCTGTTTTACTCTCAAATGAGAAATAGGATGCCAGCAATCTGCCAGCAAGCCAGCACTTTGCCAGCATTGGGAATAGCCCCATGAAACCAAAAACTCGCAAAATCACAATTCGCTTTTCCGCTGAAGAAGATGCCGATCTGCTCGCTTGGTATGACAACTTGCGAGGTAAAAAAGGAGAAGAAATAAAAAATATACTTCGACGGCAATTATCTCTGACCGAGAAAAAAGAAGCCCCTCAACTGGATGCAAGCAACTTGCTAGCCGATATTCGTCAGATCGTAGATATTTCCATAAAGGGCGCGCTCGAAGAATACGCAATTCCATCAGAAAAGAAGGCTACGGAAATCGAAGAAGATACCGAAGCCAATGATTTGCTCGATATGCTAATCAATAACAACCGCGTCGAGCTGGAAAACGACGCTTCTGAGCCTAAAAACGCAGGCTGGGGCGATAGTTGGTAGCCCTATTCAATTCTTGCGCATATAAAAGCGACCCTCTATTAACTAGGCATCTTTATTATGCGCAAAACACCAAGGAGAAGAAAATGAAGAAGAACATAAAAGAAGAAAAGTATTCACCCCTTACACAACTTCGCTACGACATTATAGAGGTCGCTAAAAAGTTGCAAAATAAAATGGGGACGACTCATCGCGAACAACGCTACCATGAACTTTTTGTTGAAAACCTGAAAATAGCTGGCTTTTGCGTTGAATATAAGCCTAAACTAATCGTCAAGGACGATAACGAGAAAAAGGTCTTTCACTACGAACCTGATTTACGCGTGCGAAGAAAAGGTCTCTCAATACTCATGGAGCTAAAGGCAGATGATGCTGGAATAGGTAAGCCTCATCAGAAACAGGCGAAGTCCTACCTTTCAGTTGCCCCGAAGGAACCCGCTATCTTAATCGTCAACTTTGCGCGTAAAGATAAGGAAAAATCTTTTCTTCCAGAATTCAAATTAATTCATAAGAAAGATTTATAACAATGCCCTTTCTTCGCAAACCAGAAGAAGAAAAAAACAAGGCTGCCAGCGACTTGCTGGCAGCCCTGGACGCTCATCACCCCCTGCCCTTCTCTGGCTATCTTCAAGAACTAGGGATGGGTACATCTCCTGCCCAGATAGGTGCAGAGATAGGGCAAGCTCTCGCTGAACGAGAAAGGCTCTACGAACGCACTTCTCAGAACAGGGAGTATTGGCAAGAGCAAGCCGAATCCTACCGTCTGGCTTGGGAAGGGATCAGAAATTCAGATGATATAGGCGAAGCAAGGCAGCGAATCGAAGATTTGGAAGCTCAGCTCGCTCAGGCAAGAGAATTGGCTGAGAGAAGAAATAACCATGCAAATTATCTGGCGCAAGAAAAAAAGCGGCTCGAAACACTTCTACGAGAACAAAACGAAATCATCGCCCACCAGCAGATGCAACTCTCGGCATGGGACGAAAACGATATATAAGCAAAACTGCGCACATAAAAAGAAATCCTGTTAATAGAGGGTCTGATTTTTATGCGCACTGGAGAAAAGATGGAAAAAGATGAAATTACTCAGAAGCTGGAGAAGGCATTTCCCAAAGAAAAAGACTATCTCCCGATTCTGGAAACTTTAGCAATTGTCGGTGTTGCCGATACGCACCACTTGCAGATCGCCAGCGAACAAGCCCGCGACAAACTACGTCGTAGTCTTGATAAGCTGGAAGCACTGGGATGTATTCACGCTATTCTCGAAACCGTCCATCGCAAGACTGGACGTGGGCGCAAACCACAGGTTTGGAGATTAGGGGAAGCGGGCGCACTCTTCTTGGATACGCGTCCTGGTAAATTGGAAAGCACGCGCGCGATTACCCATGCGCTAGGGATGCTAGATTTTCACCTAGCGGCAACGCAAGCCGAACAGAGTATCCAAACAGATAAGGTGATCCCTTTTGCAAACGGAAGCCTGCGTCCGGATCATTTGGTGGAAGCTGCTTTGGGCGAGAAGATGCTTTTTGAAATCGAGCAAGACGCGGGTCCACGTTTGTTGCGCCGTTTAGTGCGTAGTTTGCGAAACAAAATCGCCTTTTTTGAATCCCATCAATCCGCTGGCATTTTGCCATCAATCCGCATGTTGGTTGCGCTTCCTAAAGGGACTGAATTTGAGCGTACGCTTGGAACTTGGCATCAGGCATTGGATATATTGATCGACGAGCGCGGTGAAGAGCCTCTGCCCTTTCAGCTTTTTGCCTTGCCCCTAAACAGTTTCCTGGATCGTCCAGACTGGGATGAGGCGCCTGCTTCCGCGCGGTGGACAGTCTTGACAGCCCCAGAAAACAACGCTCCGCAAAAAAACAGCCTGAACAAATACCTGAGCCAAGTTCCGCATCAGAAAGCACATCAAGATCGTATCATTTTGGCGGCTTTGCTACAAAACCTACGCGAAAATGACACAATTGAGAAGAAAGCACGTCGTTACCCCACACCCGATGCGAATTTCTTCGGCGGTATTGCGACCATTTATAGTGCTTCTCACGATGAAAATCTCAGTGAAATCGAGCAGGCTGCTTTCCCCTGGGCATCCCTATTTCTCTTGAAGCATTACTTGCATTTGCACCCGCTCTTGAAGAAAATTTTAGCGGGACGCTTGAGTGCGGGTTCGCGTGGCATGAATTGGAATACAGCCATCATCTTGCATCGGATGCAGACGATTGTTGATATTTTTCTTGCCTATCACGGTTGGCGCAGTGACGGACCGCTACTTGCCTATGCAGGGACTCCGCCTTGGAATAAAGATGATGTGAGGACTTTCAGAATCATAGTGAAGCTTCGACACGCAGCGATATTGGTGTCCAAAGGCGAGAGTTTACTGCCCCGTCGCGAAGAGGTCAAAGTAATTGAAGCGAGTCTGGCGTGGGTCTTGACAGCTCTCTTTCGCTATAGCCCTGATCTAGGCTTCAAGTCACCCCCATTTTGGTAAGGAGAAGATTATGTTTGACAAGTTCGAGAAATATCTAAAAGAGCAATCTCGCTCCTCCCTGACGATCAAAGGGTATCTGAGTGACTTGCGTCTCTTTCTACGCTGGTTTGAAGAAAGAAATGACGAAAACTTCTCTCCAGAAGTGGTTACCCCAACTGACTTGAAAGAGTACCGTCAATATTTGAGTGAAGAGAAGAAGTACCTGGCCAGCACGATCAATAGGCATCTGGCTTCGCTCAAAGTTTTTCTGACTTGGGCAGTCTCAAAGAAAATCATTGAAAGTAATCCTGCTGAAGGGATAAAAAGCAAAAAACAAAGCGTAGCTACGCCGCATTGGTTGGATAAAAAAGAGCAATTTGCTCTGCGCCGGGCAATGGAGAAGGATTTGCAAATAGCCCTTTTACGTTACCCCAAACGCTGGGCGGGGCGACAACGCGACTTCTCTATGGTCACGCTAACACAGAATACAGGGTTGCGTTTAGCTGAACTTGTAAATGTAGAACTAGGCGACATCCAACTCTCGGAGCGTAAAGGGAGCGTGTTGGTTCGGCATGGCAAAGGCGATAAGCAACGCAGAATTCCCCTCAACGTAGATGCGCGTAAAGCCTTGCAAGATTGGCTTGAAATTCGCCCTGAAGTCAGGGGGAATGATTTTGTCTTTATTGCGCTCGAAAGCGAAGCGAAAGGGGCTCTTAGCCACCGCACAGTGCAAAGACTTGTACGCCGCTATGGTCAAGTTGCAGGCTTACCCGATTTATCCCCGCATATCTTGCGGCATACTTTTGCGAAGAATTTGGTCAATAGCGGCGTGAGTCTGGAGAAGGTAGCCGCTCTGTTGGGGCATAGTTCTTTAGAGACCACCCGTATCTATATCACCCCCAGCGCGCAAGATTTGGCGCAGGCTGTATCTAAAATTGAGTATTCATAAAGGAAAAATAATGACCATTAAAAGCAAAACCGCCGGAGGGAACCCGGCGGTTCAGCAAGACAAAGGAACAAATAATTCAAGCAATTACAGACAGTATACCACGAAGAAAAACGCTAAATTTGATTTGGAAAAACTTAAATCCAGCGTTTCGCTTGTTGAAATTGTGGAACAGTCTGGGGTCGAGTTGCAACGCAATGGGAATACGCTACGCGGAAAATGTCCGTTACATAACGGCGATAATCCAACCAGCTTGGCGGTCTACGATGACTCACAAAGCTGGTTTTGTTTTCGTTGCGACAAAGGTGGCGATGCGATTGATTTTGTGCAGGCCCAGCAAAACTTGGCGTTTGTTGAGGCAGTACGGTGGTTAGCGGATGAGGCAGGTGTCTCTCTGGAGCAGATTGGTTTTTCACAAGAAAATGCCCATGCCGCAGAAAGTCGCCAAAAACGTAGCAATCTCTTCAAAGAATCAGCACTCTTTTTTACAGAGCAACTTTGGTCGCCAAAAGGAGAAAGAGCACGAGCTTATTTGCAAGGGCGAGGCTTTGATGAAGAAACACTGCGAACTATTGGATGGGGTTATTCTGAAAGCACGATCGGCTTACACCAGCACCTGAAAAAGAAAGACATTGACCTTGCCTTGGCGAAGAAGGTCGGGCTGATCCGCTTGGATGGACAAGATTTCACTGCCAATGCCAAAGGGAAAACTGCTTCTCCAAATGGCTACATTATCATGCCTCACCAGAGCATAGGGAAGGTGGGGTATTTCTCAGCGCGGGCACTTACTCCAAAAGACCCAAAAGATAAGTCTCGCAATCTGCCTGGCAAGAGGCAAATCTACTGGGCAGAGACAAAAGAAAGAGAGAAGCTCGTTATTGTTGAAGGGCAGATGGATGCTGAGAGCCTTCGGCAACTAGGATTTTCTTCACTGGCTTTATGCGGCGTAGGCAAAATTCCAGAAGATGATTTGAAACGAGTTTTACGCTATAAGAAAGTCTATCTCGCTTTGGATAATGATTTATTGGAAGAAGAAATTTCTGCTCAGAAAAAGGCTGCAATAGAAAAGCTACAGAAGAAAACACAGTCAAAATTGGCTAAAAAGGTAGATCCCCTTTTGATGCTTTTACCTGCTTTGCCTTTCAAAGATTTCAATGTCGGGTTGCAGAATGGGCTAAAAGTCGAAGAACTCTTTGAGTTACTCCAGCAAGCCTCCCCCTGGATAGATCAATTGCTTGAGGACGCAAAGTCTGCTGATCCGCAAGATTTGACGGTAATTCAGGAAGATATTTTCTTGGGTTATCAAGATTTGCCGGAAGGCTTGCAGCCACGGTATCAGAAGAAGATGGCAAAAGCACTTGGTTTGGGGAAAACAGAGCTGGAAAAGGCTCTAGGGATGGTTGAGCGAGAGGCTCCTATCTCTTATAGTGAAATCAAGAAAGGGGTGCTCCATTTTCAGAATGAAGCTCTAGGAAATTTCCATGCTCAAATCGCAAAGGAGCTAATGCTTGATGATGGCTTGAATCAACCACAAGTGCGCTTCACCCTTGAAGGTCAACTGGGGAGCGGTGAAAAGCTGAATAGCATAGAGGTAGATTCAGAAGAATTCGCTTCTCTAAACTGGTTGAATAAACTTTGGGGAGCACGTCCAATTCTATATATCCCTTATGGAAAACGACATCTTTTTTTGCGAGCAGTACAAGAGGTCTCCCTGGAGAAAATGAAAAGAGAGCGCGTTTATACGCATACCGGTTGGGCTGAAATTGATGGGGAGCGCAGCTTTCTAACCGCCAATGGCTGTATCTCCTCTAAAGGTTTCAATAAAGATGTACGCGTAGAGTTGGATGATAACCTGCGGCATTATGCTTTACCGGAACCGCCGCAGGGAAAGGAACGCTATGAGGCAATTCGAGCCAGCTTGGGTTTTCTCGATCTTGCCCCTTTACGAGTTACTGCACCGATCTGGGCTGCGATGTATGCCTCTCTCTTGACCGAAGTTCTTCCTCTATACACAGTGCTTTGGCTTTATGGCTCTACCCAAAGCGGAAAATCTACTATTGCTCACCTTGCCCTAACGCATTTCGGTAATGGCTTTATTGAAGGAAGGCAATATCATGCTCCCACCGATTGGATGAGTACGCCAGCCCATTTAGAAGAAGCGATGTTCTCCACAAAAGACATCCCGCTTGTTATTGACGACTTCGCTCCCCAATTTCAACAACAGAGCGATGCCAAACGAATTCGGGCTACGGCGAATAAAGTTGTGCGCAGCATGGGAAATCGTTCCGGACGAGGGCGTAGCCATAACTATCAATCTAAAACGCTGACCCCGCGCGGGTTAGTGATCTCCACCGCCGAACTGCCTCTTGCAGGAGAAAGCACGGTCGGGCGGATGTTATATATCCCCATTGAACGGGGTGATTTCTTGCCAGATACAGGTGAAAAATCTCGCCCTGCTCTCGATTTAGCTCAGGTACAAGCGCAATCTGGGGTATATGCTTTGGCGATGAGTGCCTATATTCAGTGGTTAGCTACCAATTGGGAGCGGGCAATGGAAATACTGACTAAGCTCCAGGCAAAATCCCTGCAAGAAATTCGAGAAAGAAGCGAGATGCAAAATCGTCTTCCTGATTATTTTGTAGTCTTAGACGCAGCGCAGAAATTAGCCTTAACTGCTTTTTGCGAAATGGGCATTTTAGGCAAAGAAGAAGAAAAAATGCTCTCCGAAAAAATTAGTGATGCTTTAGCAAATGTTGTTGCTATGCAAGTAGAAAAGATAGCAAAAGAAAGCCCTGTGCGTAAATTCTTTGAAGCACTTGAGAGCTTGCTAACACGTCACAAGGTTTATCTGGCTTCTCGCACAAAAGATTTTCGACATATTCAACCCCCACATGCAGAGAAGATTGGCTGGCACAACCCCGATGAGAATAGCGTCTATTTGGATGACGGTGCCTGCCTCGAGCTTGTGCGGAACTATTGGGCGGGACAGGGTGAGTATTTTGATACCACAACCGATGCGCTACGCAGACAAATGGGGCAACTCCCCGATTTGCTGACAGAGCGCGGTGAAGGTTATAATTTTCTCGTCAGCAAGTGGATCGCAGGGAAAACCCGCCGAGTATTGGCTATTGATTTAGAGAGGGTTCAAGAACTCTATGGCGTGACGCTCCAAAACGAAGAACTATAGTATCCAGAAGTGGATCATAAAAAGGATGAAAGTTGCTTGGGCGATTTTCATCCTTTTTTATTTAATCGCGATGGACACTTCGTATCGCACGTGCTTTAGGCTTGACTGCTAGCCCAAACATTCGTGCGACGAGAGCATCGCGAAACGGTCTACGTTAGAAAGTTGCCTGTTTCCGGCATACAGGTTCAAAAAAAGTACGAATCGGCACTTCATCCAATAAAAAAGACACGCGCGCGAGGATTCATGTCGTGAGGCCGTGAGGGCAGTATTAGAGAAGAAAAGACACCCATATATACAGACTTATTTCTTCTAATATAAAGATATTGTATATATATGGGGGTATTTTTGACCTCACGACAAACCTCACGACATCCTCACGACCCCCTCACGACATGCTCCAAAACCTCACGACATTTAGCTCATGTCGTGAGGTTTTTTGTAAGGATTTTTACCAGCATATACGCGAATTATTTGCTAAATATAGCGTTTTTGCATGTATATACGGGTGGTTTTGGCGCACCTCACGACCTCACGACATAAAACAGAAAAACGGGGCTTTAAAGAAAAAATACCACCTCACGTCTTTGGTGAGATCCAGCGTTTCGTTACTTTGGACATGCAAGACCCTTACCAAGCATCCTATGGACATGGGGACAAAAGAGAACTCAAAGGGTTCTGTATCTTCGCTGTACCATTGCCAGTTATGGAAAATGGAAAAGAATTCGTCATAAAAGCCGAAATGATTTTCACCTTCTTTGAAGTAGTTGTCATGGGGATAAAGAATGCCAAAATTCTCTTGTAGTTTTTTGGGGATTTCGATCTCAATTTTTTGTGGCAGCATTAGCTCAAGCGGCGGCGGTGTGATTTTGTAGAATCGGGCACCGTGACTGTATCCGCTCACCTTTGTTCCTTCAGGGGTAGTGCGGAAGCAATACTCAAAACCACCCCCAGTATCACCATAATGCGGGCGGTAGATGCCGCGCTCTTTCGGGATTTCTTCCAGATGATGAAAGCGTGGAAAAGGGTCATCGGGCGCTTTGTAAAAAACGGTGGGTTTGCCTCTTTTTTCGATTTGACTTGCGATAATACGCCAATCAATTTCCTGTACCCAATCAGTGATTTGGGCAGAATATTCGAGGTCGATGTTAATTAGGATGCCTGATTGTGTTTCCGTTTTTATAACTCACCGCGATAGCTTGATGCCCAACCGAAAAGCGCTTTCCACTTTTGGGATGGGTTGAATTTGAAGACCGTCCCACTGCGGCGCACGTCGATATAGAAAGTGCCAAAGTTCTGCAAGGTGACCTTCTCCTCGCGTTTCATAGATTGGTAAATTTCTTCCAATCCAGCTTCAAGGATAGATACGACGAGCGCTTCGGGCTGGTTGGTTTCTTTGATGACGGCTTTGATCCATTCTTTTTTGTTCATTGAGTAACTCGCATTTTTACTTGGCCAATCCCCCCGTCAACAGCGACAAGACCTTCTTCGATAAATCAACCACCGGCTCGCCCAACTTGTCCAAATTCTCCGCCGCCTGTATCAAGCCCTCGATGCTGACCGAGTACCATTTCTTATTCGGTTTGGACATAAGGGCTTCGTCTACCAGTCTGCCAAGATCTTCAGATGCCTCTAAGGCTTGCTCGGTTGGAAGTTCCTCGTTCATAGTAGCAACTGCGTCTGCAAGCAGTTTTAGTGTTTCCTTGAGTTCGATCTCAACTTTGGCGGTTGAGATTTTGTTGTAACTGTCTCGAATCGCTTGGTTCTCATTGCCAACCACTAGATTTCCATCAAAATTACCGCCGACATAGATGTTTGTCACGGTTCCTTCAGCTTTTCGTCTTTGGAACTCGCTTTCGATACCGCTGAGAATATCGCGTACATTAATCTTGACCAACCGCGGTCCATCTTGTACTAAATGCATCTCCTGTCCGTCACGCTCCAACATCAACAAGAATTCATAGTTAACTGGCTTGGCATTAGGTGCTTCGGGAATTGGAATACGTTTTACAGGATTCAATCCCTTGATCGACGCATGAATCTCATCCAGCTGATATCGAATCGCGGACAGCGCATCTCGCCGCGTGTGTTCAAGCCCATCAATGGCAATTGTGATCTTTTTGTCCTCAATATCGGCTTTGACGAGGGCTTTATTCTCGCCGATTTTCAACACCACGCCCGTGCGCCAGACGAAGCCATCGTCGATCTTCTGGTTCA
>Ga0209249_1001207_pt1 | contig 25916 bp, 26 predicted proteins | sample SaaInlV_200m_DNA_4_FD_184653 | JGI IMG/M metagenome (GOLD analysis project Ga0209249, IMG submission 184653) | Marine microbial communities from expanding oxygen minimum zones in the Saanich Inlet - SI037_S3LV_200m_DNA (SPAdes) (version 2) | ecosystem: Environmental > Aquatic > Marine >...
TATTATATTGGAGCCGTAAGCAAAACGGCTCCTTTTAAATTGTTTACAGAAGCCTTGCAAATCACTTTATTCTATTTGCGTATTTGCGCAAGTATGCAAATGCTAAATAGTCGAATGTCGAAGGTCCAAATGTCCAATGTCTAAAAGTCTTTCGACCTTTGACCTTTGACAAAATTCACAACTCCAACCTACAGACAACCCCTTTTAAAGGGCTAATAAAAGCCCTCTAAAACATAAAATAAGAACAAGCTTGCATATTATTATATTAGGAGGAGGATGTGATTTAAATCTTTATTCTTTAACTATTTTTTTTTATGGAATTTCAAGGTAATCCAGATGACAATGAAACAGATGAAGCAGGGACAGAAGGTACAGAATCAAAGGAGACTCCTGTATCTGGAACAAGAACTTCAACATCAGAACAGGTTTCGCAGACTTTTCGTGAGCCAGAGGCTGGGAATGAATCAGATTTTGAATAAATTTATATTTTATATCATTATTATTTAACCATTTTTTCTATGGCAATAGGGGAACCACAGGAAATTACAGGAAATGAAGCTGATGAAGTAGTATTCGAAGAGCCAGTCCATCCAGAATCAGATAGAATCAAAGAATTATTGGCAAAGGGAGGAGATTCTGTCTATGACATTCTTGGACCAGAAATTTTAGAATAAATCCATTTTATAAACTTAATTAGGAGCTACTTCTATGTAGCTCCTTTTATAGATTAAATGTTATTATCTGCATAACTACTTATTAATAGTTATATGAAAATCTTGTTTACACGTTTTCCTTACGAAAGTACGCATGGTGGTGCAGAGGTTCAAACTATTTCACTAATGACAGAGTTTAAGAAGCGTGGACACAATGTAGCTTTTTTGGGTAGCTGCCCAACTCTACTCGTAATGTGTGAGCAGTTTAATATTCCGTCTCTGTCTTTAAAGATAGGTCGTCCGCCAGTTAGCAAATGGACATTAATTACGTTCTTTTTTAGAAAAAGAAAAATGAAAAAGAAATTAGAAAAATCTTTTCATCATTTCTTTCAGCATGGATTAGAGGCAGTCTGCATGATGAGTCTTTCAGAGAAGCTACTGCTAACTCCATATGCAATAAAAGCTGGAATGAAGGTAATTTGGATAGAGCACGACAGTATTGGTAAATGGCTTACACTGAATCCATTTTTGAGGAGGCTCGTAAAATTGAGTAAAAATGTAAAAACTATATGTGTATCAGAATTAAGCAGATCTAAATATATTAAACTCGGATGGGATCCAAAAACTGTTATTGCGATTCCTAATGGAATTGATCCAACTCGATTTGAGAAAGGGAAGAAACAATCAGCTAAAAAAGTAAATGAATCAAAGCCTATACAGATAGGTGCTGTCGCTCGCCTAGATCATGAAAAGGGATTAGATATTTTAATTAAATCTATGGAGGAATTACCAAATGCAGAACTAACGATTGTAGGTGTAGGAGATCAAGAAAAATATTTGCAAAGCCTAATAAAAAAAGTTGGTATATCTGATCGTGCTAGCATTATTAGAAGGATTGGAAAATTAGGAGATTTTTATGAGTCCATTGATATTTTTGTTCTTCCTTCTCGCTCTCACGATCCATTTGGGCTAGTCGCTGCAGAGGCTATGTGTGTTGGCACTCCTGTAGTCGTTACAGACGCCTGTGGTATAGCCAGTGAGCTTAAGCAGGGTAAGAATGCACTAATTGTAAAGGCTGGGTCAGAGAAGGAGCTTAAAAGCTCTATTTCCGCTTTAACAGATAATAAAAAGACTCGGCTATCTATCGGCAAAGAGGGCAAAAAGAAAGCCCTTAAAGACTTCACAATCAAAAGCATGGTAGATAATTACGAATCATTACTACTTAAATAGCTGCTATACTTTTGTTATATGAAAAAGCTGGTTCGTAATTTTGTTCTCGGCTCGTTGGTAATCACATTTTTTGGTGCGCAAACTGCCAATGCAGCGCAGTCCTTTAGAGTTATTTCTCGTCGCAGTTGGGGTGCAGATGATTCTCTTCTTTTTAGAACTACTGCTTCTGCTCCTTCTAGCTCTACAACAAGTTCCAGCACATCTAATATTAGTGATGCTACTAGGAAAAGAATAAATGAATGCAATGAGGCACAAGAAAACTATCCTAATGACTTTAAGCCAAAGAACACAGTAAGTAGCTTTGGTGGCAAAAATTTGAGGTGGCCCAGAAGGTATTCTGAAAGTGTAAAACAAATAGTTTTGCATCACACTGCAATGGAGGTTAGAAATGACGGCAGAAGTGGTAAAGAAAAAATGCAAGCGCTATATACATATCACGCAGATAAGCTTGGATGGGGAGACATCGGATATAACTATGTAATAGATGAGGACGGAAATGTGTATGAAGGAAGAAGTGGGGGAGAATTTGTAGTTGCAGGCCATGCCTATTGTCATAATGTTGGGACAATTGGAATCGCACTAATGGGTAATTTTGAAATAGAAAAACCAACCCATAAACAAACTGTAGCCCTGCGAAAACTGCTTGATTCACTTACAAATACTTACAGAATAAATCCTACTGGAACTGTAGTTCGCCATGGCAAGCGTGTGCCAACAATTGTTGGTCATGGTGATTTACTTTCTACCCTTTGCCCTGGCTTTATGATGCAAAGTGTAGCCAGCACTTTACGAATAATGGTTAAAAATAAAGATTTTACTTCTAGTATTGTTTTCCCTTCTTTGCCTAGTAAAAGAAGAGTAAGTAGCACAGCAGATAGGCGCAGCGAACGCATGAAGAATCGTGGAATAACCACTCCAGTTAAGGAGCTATCACCTGTAGACACTACAGAATTTGTTGGTAGGCCTGGGGGATTTGTTCTTACATCTATACGGTTCACTGCATTACGTAAATATAACAGCAGAGAGCGTATTGCTACTGTTAAAAGGTCAAATACCCGTATAGGAATCTGGCAAGGCTCTGGCGACAATTCTGTGCGTGTGCGCAATGAAATTGTTATACCTAATACTATTAATCCTGGTAGCTCAGTTTCTATTCCTATTCGCTTCCAATTACCTAGGGAAGAAGGTGTTTACACTGTAGATATAGGAGACAGCACCTATATTTTGAAAGCGGAAGGTAGAAGAGCTCGATCAGAAAGATCTGCAACCTCCTTTCAAACATTTTCTACCCAAACTAGAGAAAATACTCAAACACCTGGATACCGCAGAGCTCAAGCTAGAGAGATTCTACAAAGAGAGAGAAGCCCATCTGCAACCAACACTCCAACTGGATCCACAGCTTCTGCTCCTACAAAAGGGATTCGTATAAGACTTGAGTTTGACGGTAGAAACTTGCAGATATCTAATAATGAAGGAGTGTTCTACCTAAATAAAGAAGGTAGCCAATGTGTATTAAGAAAAGCAGGATCAATTGTTCAGTCAGGAATCGTTCGAATAGGAACAAGTGGTTCTATTAATACAATTAGTAATTGGGGATCATCATTTAATAAATTTAGAGGAGTACTAGAGTGCCAAGTATTGAACGGAGAATTAACCATAATTAATGAACTCAGTCTAGAAAACTACATGGCAGGCCTTGCAGAAGAGCCAGATACAGAACACTTCCAAAAACAAAGAGCATTTTCAATCGCTGCACGTAGTTACGCAGCCTTTTATATGAATGCGAAAGGTACAAATAGAAAATTCCAATCTATGCCATACGATGGAAGTGATAGCCCAGCTTCGTTTCAAATTTATAGAGGTTATGTATTTGAAAAACAAAATCCTAGTTGGGCAAAAGCAGTTAGAGACACAGCTAATAAAATAATTACCAAGAATGGAGAAATTGTGAAGGCTGCATATTTTTCTAGTAGTGATGGCAGAACCAGAAGTCCCGCAGAAAATGGATGGAACAACTTTCCATTTGCAGAAGTCTTTGTAAGCAAGCCAGATCCTTGGTGCTCAGGACTACCACTGCGCGGACATGGCGTAGGCATGTCCGGATGTGGCGCATCCGCTCAAGCTGAGGAGGGCAAGACTGCAGAAGAGATTCTGCGTTATTACTACACAGGAACTAAGATAGCTTCCCTACAGCATTAACTAGGTCATCAACCTTGTCTTTTCTTTCCCATGTGAATTCTGGTTCTTCTCTTCCAAAGTGACCATAACATGCAGTCTTTTTGTAGATAGGACGTTGTAGATCTAGATGATCAATGATTCCTCTTGGTGTTAGGTCGAACTGATCACGAATCAATTTAGTTAATACGCTGTCATCTACTTTTCCTGTTCCATTTGTTCTAACATATATAGAAACAGGCTCTGCAACACCAATGGCATATGCAAGTTGTATCTCACATTCATCTGCCAAGTCTGCGGCAACAATATTCTTTGCAATGTATCTAGCCATATATGCAGCAGATCTATCAACTTTCATAGGTTCTTTACCAGAGAAAGCTCCACCTCCTACTGCAATGTATCCTCCGTAACTATCTACAATAATTTTTCTTCCAGTCATTCCTGCATCTGCTACTGGACCCCCTGTAACAAACTTACCTGTTGGGTTAACGTGGAAAATTGTATCTGCATCTATGCGATCACCTAGTACTGGACGAATAATATTATTAATACAATCCTGCTTAAGTTGTTCGTGCTCTATGTCTTCATTGTGTTGTGTAGAGAACACTACAGCCTGTACTCGTTTAGGAGTAAATGGATCTGCGTACTCTACAGTTACTTGGCATTTTCCATCTGGTCGTAGATATGGAATTGTTCCAGCCCTACGTACTTCTGCTGCTTTTTTAGAAAGATCATGTGCCAATTGGATTGGTAAGGGCATCAATTCTGGTGTCTGCTTACATGCGAATCCAACCATCAATCCTTGATCTCCTGCTCCTCCTGTATCTACACCCTGAGCTATATCTGGGCTCTGTTTATCGATGGAGACTAAAACAGCACATGTTCTGTACTCAAACCCAAAGTTTGGATCTGTGTATCCGATATCTCTAATTACATCTCGTGCTACTTGAGCCACATCTACATATGTAGAAGTTGTAATTTCCCCTGCGATTAGCACAAGACCAGTAGTAACAAATGTTTCGCATCCACTACGGCAGTGTGGATCATCTTTTAACATTTCATCTAATACTGCATCGCTAATTTGATCGGCAATTTTATCTGGGTGCCCTTCGAAAACTGATTCGGATGTAAATAAATGAGACATGAATAGGTTAGGAATGTAAGTAATTAAACAAAGCTCTCCTCCAGAGGTTGGAAGAACAATTTAATAATTTTAAATCTATCTTCCCTTATCGGGGCTGGATTTCCCACTTACTTAGATCTTTTGAATCTAAGAGTTGGGGGGTGCTTCACTGGGCCAGTTCCCTCTGCACCTCTCTAAATAGAACTGTGGTGTACGCAGACTTTATACGGCTAAAGATGTGTTGTCCAGATTATGAAGAAACAACTTCTTGTAATACTTCTTCAACTTCTTCAGTAGAAGCAACATTTACACAAATAGATGGTCTATCTGCATCTCCAAATTTTCCATTATCTATATCATCATTTTGTTTTGTGTTAATCGCAGATAAAACTTCTCTTATTCTATTTCTGTGCTCAGTTTTGTGTATTGAAACAATAACTATTGCCCCTCCATCAGGTCCAAGACCTAAGCTATCGAATGACGCACAATCTTTAGCTCTCAAATCACCTGGTAGCGCATCTGTAACTGCATCCTGAATTTCCCGCATATATGCATCAAACCCCATAAAAACTGATGTTTTTGACCCCCTATACCAATCTGGCATCTCTGGCCAAGGCTTTTCTGGTTTAGAATACATGTTTATAAGGTATTTAAGATAAAGCTATCACAAAACTTTTAGAGTTCAATACAACTTATTTCAGCCCTAACAAATGCCAAATCCAGCACTTGACGATACTTCGTGCTACTTTTGAATTTCAAGCTTAAAGCTTGAAGCTTTTCTTAATACTCATCTGCTATAATCCAAATATGATCTGCGCTACCAATCCCTTCAGCTTTATACTATTTGGTGCCTCTGGTCATTTAGCTAAATTAAAAATTTATCCAGCCCTATATACACTCGCTTCCAGAAAGCGATTGCCAGACAATTTCGCAATTGTTGGTTTTTCTAGATCAGAAATGAACAACAATTCATTTAAAACTCTGGTGGAAGAATCTATTAGAATGCATGTATCAGATATTGATGAAGATGTTCTTAGTAGCCTCTTAGAAAAGACCTATTATCAACAGGGGCAATACAATTCAAAAGAAAGTTTTGAAGAGCTACAAAATAAATTAAATGAAATAGAAAAGCCTTGGGACTCACCCATAAGGATTGGGTACCTGTCTGTTCCCCCTAGTGTTTTCCCTGACGTGCTTAAAAATATGTGCGCTGCACATATACATGCTGATAAAGAGAATTTTAGATGTATCGTTGAAAAACCAGTAGGGAACGATCTAAAAAGTGGAGAGGAGATTTACAAAAAACTACGAAATTGTTTTGATGATAAAGAAATATTTTTCTTGGATCATTTCTTGGGCAAAGAAGCAGTTAGAAATGCGTATTTCTTGCGACATGCTAACCCTGTATTGGAGCGATTATTTAAAAACACTTTAATTCATCACGTCGAAATTACTGCATCTGAATCCGTTGGGATAGAAGGCAGATCAGGATATTTTGATAATGTTGGGACGTTTAGAGATATGGTTCAATCCCATTTATTGCTAACTGCCTCGCTATTAACAATGAGGCTCGTAGAAAACTTTGATTTGTTTAGAGCCAAAAGACAAAGTGCAATGGAGCAACTGTATTTACCTCCAGCAAATTCTTTGGACGATGTTGTACTGCAAGGTCAATACACATCTGGAGTAGTAGAAGGAGAAGATGTTATAGGGTATCTAGAAGAAGAAGGAATTAGTAAATCATCCAGAACAAATACTTATGCAGCTATTAAATTGCTTTCTAGAACATCTAGATGGCAAGGAGTTCCTTTCTATCTAAAAAGTGGAAAACGCTTAGATAAAAAAGAAACACGAGTCTCTATTCAGTTCCAAGAAACAAGCCCGATAGGGGAAGGGTCCGAACCAAATAGACTAGATATCATATTGCAGGGGGAAGCAGGCATGCGACTACATCTGCAAACAAAATTAGGGGGAACAGACCCATCATTCAGACCCTTAATTATGGAGGATCCATTGGTATGTATAGGGGACTGTTTACCAGAACATGGTCTACTTTTGCTAGAGGTTATAAATGGAAACCAACAATGGTTTTTATCTTTTGATGAAGTAAAAACTGCATGGAATATTATTGATCCTTTGCAAAAATATTTAGATAATAAGAACACTCCTTTATATACATATAAAGCTGGTACTTCTGGGCCAGAAGAAGCTAATAAATGGATTAAGAAGGATAATATTAATTGGTTTTGATGTTGTGCAATACTAAATTTTGCACTATAATTAGTACTGAATTTAGTACTAACCTTTATTATGAAAACTATAACTATCCAAAACCTTAAGACTAATGGAGCAAAAGCAATCCCAGAAGATCAGGTTGTATATTTAATTGTTAATTCTAAACCAAAAGCTGTGCTATTGCCTGTTGATCAATATGAAATGTTTGTAGAGGCTCTAGAAGAATTGGAAGACATACGAGATATAGAAGCTAGAAAAAATGAAGATTTAATCGATGCAGATCAGATTTTTCCTGAAAAATAATGACATATAAAATTCAATATAAAAAATCTGTTGAAAAAGATTTAAGACGGATTCCAATTGTTCTGCAGAAAAAGATACGATCAGAAATTGATAAACTTAAATCTAACCCTTTCAAGAGGGGTGCAATTAAGATTCATGGGTATGAGAATTACTTTCGCTTACGAATTGGTGAATATCGTGTTATTTATAATGTTCATAAGCAAATTGAAGTTCTTATAGTTGTAAAAGTTGGACATCGTAAAAATGTATATAAATTCTATTAATCAATTTACCAATTATTTTATGGATTACGCACAAATCGCTACAGATACGGATCAGGAATTTATTATGGGTAGCTCCATAATTCTTACCAGCCTAATTAATGCCTCACTACTTGAAAAAGGTGCATGTCTAATTGCACTTTCGGGTGGATCCACACCAAGAGAGGTTTATACAGAACTTGGAAAATCAACCGAAATAGATTGGCAAAATGTATGGCTATGCTTGGTAGATGAAAGATACGTCCCAGCAGGTGACAAAGACAGCAATGCACAAATGATACGAGAGACACTTCTAAAATCTGCAAACATCCCAGAGGATCATCTTATCTTTCCAGATACATCATTGCCTATTGATGAATGCATAGATCAATACAACAAAGCATTTGAGAATATAAAACCAGATATCGTGACACTTGGTCTTGGCCCAGACGGACACATTGCTTCTATTTTCCCACCAGTTACAGAGGCGGCTATGGATAGAGGAACTCAAATTATTCATACAGAAACAGATATATTTGATGTTCATGATCGAATAAGTATGACACTGCCTGCCATCGCCAGAATAGAATCTACTGTGTTTATGCTGAAGGGGGAGGATAAATTAAAAGTATGGGAAGAAATGCAGCGTAGTACGGATAACAGTAAGCGTTGGCCTGCAAAAGCAATCCTACAATCCAGTGGGGTAACTGTTGTTACTAGTAAATAAAAAACGCCAACTGTTGGGCTGGCGTCTAGTCGGAATGATCTGCTCACAATGTCGCCTGCATAATTAGCAAAATAATTACTACAAGAAACACCACAGAAACTAAAAGTGGGAATCCAAAATTCTTTTTCTCCCCACTTGAACATGCCTTGGCAAAGCGATAAATAGCCTCTACTGAGGACCAGATAATCACTACCAGGCAAATTAGCAATAAAAATCCAAATCCATATGGATTCATAGCTAGCCCCTTTTTTAAAAGAACATCCCATAATTGAATCTCTTTCCAAAGTGGAATATGACTCAACTAATAGTATTATTTTACTTAAATTTGATTGTGTCAATTATCTATCCACTCTATTTCTTTCACGTGTTGTAGTACCTTGCCTGCTGCAATGTATACAGCATCTATCCTGTATCCACCTTCATATTTATATTTTGCAATCCATCGCCTAGCAGATCTGCATAGTTTTCTTTTTTTACTAAAAGTTAAATTTACTGATGGGAGTATGTCTTCTTTATAAAAAGTTCGTGTCTTAACTTCTGCAAAAACTAAAACTTTATCGAATGGATCATAAGCAAGTATGTCTATCTCGTCTCTACTTAAACGAATGTTCTTTCCTCTAATTTTATAACCAATCGAGATTAAATAATTAGCAGCAATTTGCTCGCCTTTTTTACCAGTCTTTAAATGACTTGTCTTTGGCGCCAGCTCCTTAACCTGAGTCTTGGAACAATTCCTATTCATGTTTCTGTGACTGTATCTATATTCCATGACACTACTTTGCAACAGAGGTGTACGTTCGTCCAGTCTAGTCACTGGATTCCATAGGTGTACTTGCGTACACTCAGGCAGATGTTCCCTCAAATCCCATGCTTGCTCAGTTGTTTTCATTTGGAAATATTGGTTTACACAGCGAAAAAATCACCGTAGAAGTCGGACTATGTTGCGGGGAGGGGAAAATGCACATAGTCGGACTAGGAGATACCGCCGTACAAGAAAGTAGGAAAAGGGTGAAGATGGCTATCCGTACTAGCGGATACAAAGCTGCTACAGGGCAAGATATAACCGTAAATCTTGCCCCAGCAGATATTAGAAAGGTAGGACCAAGATACGATCTGCCAATTGCATTGGGTCTGTTAATTGCTAATAAATCTATTTCTGTTTCAGAAGATTTATTAAAAGAATCAGCATTTATAGGTGAGCTAGCTTTAGACGGATCACTTCGCCATATCTCTGGAGTTATTTCTTGTGCGATTGCATGCAAAGCGCATGGAATAAAACGACTCATCGTTCCATCTATGAATGCAGCAGAAGCGTCCCTTATCCCGGGGATTGAAGTTATTGGAATAGATAACTTAATCGAAATTATTTCTATAGTTACAGGTGAAAAAGAAGCAGAGCCAACACTGCCACCAAAGAATGATTTTGATAAGAAGGCATCTGATGGCTATGTAGATTTTTGTGATGTTCGTGGCCAAGAGCACGCCAAGCGTGCTTTGGAAATTGCTGCCGCAGGAGGACACAATGTTTTATTAAGTGGAGCTCCAGGCACCGGTAAAACATTACTTGCAAGAGCCTTTCAGGGCATATTGCCCCCTCTTTCTTACGAAGAATCTATAGAGGTAACTCAGCTTTATTCCGTTGCAAATATTTTGCCAAAGGACACTCCACTTATTACCGAGCGTCCTTTCCGAACAGTTCACCACACAGCTAGTGGTGTAAGTATTGTTGGAGGTGGGCAAGTTCCAGGTCCAGGGGAAATTAGTTTGGCACATAGGGGGGTTCTATTTTTAGATGAACTTGCTGAGTTTCCAACACAAGTGTTGGAAGTGCTAAGGCAACCAATAGAGGATAGGAAAATAACAATTACAAGGGCACAGGGGACAGTAACATTCCCTGCAGACTTTATATTGGTTGCAGCCATGAACCCGCCCAAATACAGCGCAGGTTCTGCTATGAGGATTACCAGAAAAATATCTGCCCCACTGCTCGATCGCATAGATATGACGATCTCTGTTGACTCCGTAGATATAGAAGATTTACAAAAAGCTCCTAATGAGAATTCTGAAACTAGTGAGATTGTTCACACTCGCGTAATAAATGCGCGCAGCATGCAAAGGAAAAGATTTAGCGATCTGCCGATACAAACCAACAAAGAAATGAGTGTAAAACATATAGATACTCTCTGCATTCTGGATGAAGAATGCCAAGCGCTGCTTAAGTCTGCTGTGCAGCGCATGAACCTGTCTGCTCGTGGATATCACAGAACTATTAAGGTCGCACGAACGATTGCAGATATATCCGAAAGCAAGAACATTAAATCTACACACGTCGCCGAAGCGCTGCAGTATAGGCAAAACATTGATTTATAGGTGCTTAATCTGCAATGATTATAATCACAAGAATCTACTTGAATACAAGTGACAAGTTCTTATAACATCTAACACTTTCCAATCAATTTTATGCCCCTATCAAACAACCCAGACCAAGCACTTTATGGATCTAGTCGTGCAGAGCAAGTTAGAACTATCCCTGATCTAGGAATGACATTTGCTGCAATGGCTTTATTGTTTAGTCGTGCAGGATCTTATAATAAAAGAGAAGGAGGTCACTCTGGCCCAGTCGCAAACTCATCTTCTAGAGGTCAAAGAACTGGTAATGTATGCCATAATTCACCTCGCCATTAAAGCTAGCCCCAACTCCTTCACTCTAGTAAAGTATAAACATGCACTTTGCTGACGCTCTAACCAAGGCCACAAAAGAAAAATCTCCTGTTTGTGTTGGGCTAGATCCCAACTTACAAAAACTTCCAGAGGGAATAAGCCGAGACCCAGAAGGAATGTTGATTTTTTGCAAAGGAATTATAGATGCAGTAAAAGATTCTGCCTGTTGCGTTAAGCCTCAATTGGCTTACTTTGAAATACTAGGATGGGAAGGGATGAAAGTGTTTTGGGAAACATGTGAATATGCAAAAGAGAATGGATTACTAGTCATTGCAGATGGCAAGAGAAATGACATTGGATCCACATGTGATGCATACGCAGAAGCGTATTTAAATGAAGAAAGCCCAATAGATGCACTTACTGTATGCCCATATCTGGGAACAGATGGAATAAAACCTTTTATAGAAAGATGTACCGCGAACGAAAAAGGAATATTCGTTTTGATCAAAACTAGCAATCCTAGCTCTGGTGAATTACAGGATCTACCAATAGGAGACGAAGTTGTTCATGAACACATGGCACAAATAATTGAGGGGCTAGCTGCACAGCACATTGGTCCAGAAACCAATCTATCTTGCATTGGAGCAGTTGTTGGAGCTACTTATCCAGAGGAATTAAAGTATCTACGAACACTTATGTCTCATGTTCCTTTCTTAATCCCCGGATTTGGTGCACAAGGCGGAGGCAAAGAGGATGTAAAACATGGATTCGTTCCAGATGGGACAGGAGCTGTAGTAAATTCCTCTAGAGGAATAATATTCTCTAGCAGTGGAACAGATTGGCAAGACGCAGCAGGTAAGGCAGCTGAAAAAATGGCAAAAGAACTAAAGAGTTTGTTTTAAAAACTAGATTGGAATGGCTTATGTGTTTTTTATTTTATAATTCATTACACGTTCATTTTTTGTCTTAATACAAAAAACGAACCAAAAAAGATCAAGGCAAGCGCAGACTCGTTCGTCGCATATTTGCTAGATATAAGTTTGACTCACAGAGACGAGTCATCTGTTCGTGTATCACTAGAAACTATGCAATGCTCCTCACTCAGACAAATGCGCTCGCCACCTTTTTACTGTACATAACAACACTCATAGCTTAAGTCTTAAAGCTTAAAGCTTCTTACCAACTACCTACTCTTGGACCCATACCTTTCCAGAAGAGATTGGTGCTTCACTTTCTATCCAAAGGAATGAAGCAGTACCATCAGAGAAAATAACGTCTCCTCTATCACTTAATGAACCAGGATTTAACAAAAGGACCTGCAAGCTATCTCCAGCCATAGACCCACTTGTATCAACATCTGCATACAGCTCTATTGTTCTGTTAACCCCATCTATTCCGCCAATTTCATAAGGAATAGCTAAACATTCAATAATAATTGGCTCGTCTGAGCTCTGTGAGCAAGTATGTTTTTGTGTTCCATCACTTTTAATTGAAACATTGGATACAGAAACATCTTCGGATTTATCTAGTGTGAATTTTAGGTTCTCAATCTGTAAACGAGATAGTCCTCCAGAGTCTTCTCCTTTAAATGTGAATACTGCCATTTGCTGATTAATCCCAGAGAGCAACCTGCCAGTACCAATCAATGAATTCTGAACATTAATAACCTTGCTAGTTGCAGTTTGGTGCACAGGATAATGTGCCTGAGATGGCACCACTTGATATGTCTCATTTGGAGCTCCTGCCTTTTCTACAATTATGTACATCTTCTTTAGCTCTATCCAATCCTGAGAAAATCCTCTGTCGTTCCAACCGCGTATCTCTGCCTCTATTACGATTGGTGTCCCCTCATCTGCAGAAATAACAAATGATCCAGTCCCACCAGGCAGCTCTACTTTCCATGTTTCGTTTTCCCAATCGGTTACATCTAACTTTAGCTCTGCTATTTGATTCCCTTGTTTATCACTTATAAATAATTTTTTTATAGATCTGGCTTCTCTTTCTAAAAATACTTTTAGTATTCTTATGTGAGCATCTTTATTCCTTACATAAAGCATTGCATCTGCGATTGGATATCTTTTATCTAAAATTAATATTTGGCTTTCTATTGGCAATTCAAACTCATTATTTTCTGCAATTGGAGCAGAACTACTACTAGAAATATCAGAAGAAAATTCTGTGTAAGAGCTTTGGCTACTAGATGAGGAGGCAATACTCCTACCAGTTTCCATACTTCTATACAAATCAAGTTCCCCCTCATACTCTGCGCGATATGCTGCAGCAAGACGTGTCATTTGTCCGCGGGTAATCAATCTGTCGTATGTCATTTCTATTGGCAAAATAGTTTTATGATTTTTGGCAGCCTGCACATATATTGCAAACCACTGAGCATCTGGTTCTGCAAATGCTGTGTACTCATACAGCTCACCAAGTATTTTTAATGCTTCTGCATAATTTACAGATCTTTCTGGTTTAAAAGTCCCATCTGGGTATCCATTAATTATCTCCCTTTTCTTTGCAAGGCATACATATTGGCTAAACCAATCGTCCCTTTTAACATCAGAAAAACATCTACTAGAATCCGATGAAGAAACTCTTATAGATGGATGACTTGCTAATGCAATCTTTAAAAATTCTGCTCGATTAATAGTTCTAGATGGCTTAAAAGTTCCATCTGGGTATCCATTTACAGCATCAATGCTGGTTAAAACACTTATGCCAGCTGCCTCGGCAGGGGAAAATGGGGCATCTGTATATAGCAAGCTCTGCCTTTCATATTGCAGTGCAAATGCGGTAATTGGAATAAATATTAAGCTAAGAAGGGTGATAGTTTTTTTCATTGCTCGTGATTATACCACGATCGTAGTTGCGAAAACCTAATCCTCAAGTATCATCATTTTAATGATTACATTCTCACTAATAGGAACCTCTGGCATTTTATGTGACTCTGGCAACGACATGCCTATAGCCGTATTCCCTACAAAGGGGGCTAAAACCAATGCTAAATTAACTCTTTTGCAAAATCCAGAAGAGTTCCCAACCGATGGCATAATCTCTTGGCCAGGTGAATACGAAATAGATGGAATTTCTTTGCGAGGTATTGGCCACGAAGAAGGCGCACGCGTTTCATTCGCTATGGAAATGGACGATGCACGCTGTGGATTCTTGTCTACTCCTGTCTTGGAATGGACTGACCATGAACTAGAACTACTTGGCGATGTCGATGTGTTGTTTATCCCCGCAGAAAAGACAAAGGTTGCACAAAAGCTTATTGAGCAAATAGATCCTCGTGTTTTGATTCCTATTTTAAGTGAAAACAAGGAAGACTATGACGAATTGCTAAAAGTCTTTGGTGCACAGGGGCAAGAGGTAGAAAAAGAGTTCAAGCTAAAAGGATTGCCTGCAGAAGGAAGAGTAGTGGTTGTGTTGGGATAGTTAATTAAACTTCCTCACTTTTTACGAAGCGGTATCCTTTTCCATGCCTTGATTCAATCTTCCCAAGATTAAACTTCTCAAGCTTTCTACGAATTTTTGCAATTCTAGTTCGCAATCTTGATGGTGCTATATCTCCACTGATTTCATTGCCCCACATTTTTTTAACAATCTCTTCTGTAGATACATAATTCTCTGAGTCACTATTATTCATAATAATATTCAAAACTGCTTCCTCTGCATTTGTAAGATCTGCCCGAAGGGCATCTGGAATAATAAATTCTTTTCCTGAGATTATTTCGTTAGAGGCAATTCCAAATCTATTCTGCAATTCTCTAATTGTTTGTCGTGCCTTACTACTTACATTGAAATTTCTCAACTCTTCTATTCTTTGTAGAGCTACACTAAGCGCATTTTTGGTTAAAATCCCTTCTGCATCCAGTGCTTCTAACGCAGTAGTAATACTCGAAATACGCTCTTCTATAGGCATATTCTCAATGTTTTCGCTATTATGGGTTCTTTCATTCATATATATATTATAAAGTATATACATGATATGTCAATCGTTGCCTTCTAATTAATTACTCTTTCTATTATAGATAATATTTCTGGTGCATCCTTTCTGCTATCTTCTTCGCTAAAATGTCCTCTGTTTAGCGTTCTACAAACATCTATCCCTAGCTTTTTAGCTAACCGTTCAGCAAATACAATAGGAACAACTGGGTCATCCTCTGAATGGATAATAGAAAAATTATTACTTCTGATTTTTACCAATTCCCAATCTGCTTCATTTTTAATAAATTCATTTATCTCTTCATACCCATCTCCTAAGTCTTCATAAAATGAAGATACTAAAACTGCACCACCTATTTTTTGATTATCTTTGAGCCTTTCTAAATATCTAACAATGGAAATACAACCCAAGCTGTGACCAACTAAAATACAAGATTCATCTGGCTCTCCAATTGCCTCCTCTATCATCTGTACCCACTCAGTTAGTCTTGGACTATCAGTATTTGGCATCTTGAGCATTTTTACTTCATGCCCCTTGCTCTCAAGACAAGCAGATAACCATGGTTGCCAACCAGTATTTGGATGACCACCCCAGCCATGAATGAGGAAAAATCTTTTTTTGGAATCCATAAATACATTCTATCAGTCATGAATGGATAATATCTATCTACAAGTTCTTCCAGACTTAATAGCGAACATGTAACCTGTGTTTAAATGACCTCGTAGTTCAATGGATAGAACAGCCCCCTCCTAAGGGGCAGATGTAGGTTCGATTCCTACCGGGGTTACCATCAAAAGCATTATTGATCTTCCTCTTAAACTTTAGCTTCTTCTAAAACTGGTATTTCAATTTTCTCAATTTTTGCACCTAAGCTAGTTAGTTTTTCTTCTAGGCGATCATATCCACGTTCTATGTATCGGACGTCTGTAATAGCTGTTTCTCCCTCTGCACAGAGAGCTGCAATAACCATTGCGGCACCTGCACGGATGTCATTACTTGCTACTGTGCGTCCGCGTAATTGTGTTGGTCCAATAATTAATGCTTCATGGGAATTTAGAATCTCTACTTGTGCCCCCATTTTTTCAAGCTCATAAAGATAAGCCATTCTTCCCTCAAATAAGCGCTCAAATACTCTACTTACTCCTCTGGCCTGTGTTAGAGCTACACCAAATGGTGCCTGTAGATCGGTTGGGAATCCTGGGAAGATATTAGTCTTAATAGAAATTGCGTTTAATGAGGAAAGCTCACCATCTACAAAAAGTATTTTTTCATTTTTATCATACTTCATTACTGCACCTAGCTTTCGCATAGATTCTATAAATGAAAGTAGATGTTCATTGTCTACGTCATGCAGCCTTACTTTCCCTTTGGTTACTAGTGCTGCAATTGCTAATGCTCCTGCTTCTAGATAATCGAATGGGACTCTGTGCGTAACACAATGTAAGTCTGGAGTTCCTCTTACAAGTAGTGTGTGTGATCCTTTTTCTTCTACCTGTGCACCCATGGATTCCACAAATTTTTGGATTTCACGCACATGTGGTTCACAAGCAGCTAGATCAATTCTGGTTTCACCAGGTAGTAGTGCTGCAGCCAAAATTGCATTCTCTGTAGCTGTCACAGAAAACTCTGGAAGGATGATATGCCCCGGTTTTAGTGCGCCCTGCATATGTAAAACTTGATCTGTACTCATGTCCTGCGCACCTAGGCATTTAAGAGCTGTGATGTGTGCTTCTACTGGTCTTTTGCCAAGAACACATCCTCCTGGATATGCCATTTCTACTACTCCAAATCTAGAAAGTAGAGGGCCAAGCAAAACAATAGATCCACGCAACTTACCAACATACTCAATTGGAATAGGTTTGTTTTGCATGTTGTGAGATCTAATCCGTACTGTTCCATTCTGGAACGATGTTTCTGCTCCAAGAAAATTTAAAGTATCTAGTAATGTTCTTACATCTCTTAGATCTGGAACGTTCTCTAAAACTGTTTCACCACTACATAGCACTGCACCTGCGATAAGAGGCAGGGCTGCATTTTTTGATCCACTTATGGTTACATCACCATTTAGAGGTACACCTCCTTGAACCCGATATTGAATATCTGTGGCAGTCATTAATATGTAAGGTGCTCTATTGTAGCGTAAATATATAGAATATTAAGCAATATTTTAAAAGAATTATCAACATCTACTGATTTATTCATTTAAATTAGAGATTTTGGCTCTTTTCCTGCTTCTCTGAGCGGCTTATACATAATGCAAGAATCAAAACTCCTATTGTAATAGCACTATCTGCAACGTTAAAAATTGGAAAAGACATCACTTGGAAAACATCTGTAACTTTGCCATCTAATATCCTATCAATTATGTTCGCAATTGCGCCCCCAACAACTAATCCAAAGGCAATTTCTTCTACTTTTGAATGTGGTCTAGTGCAAAGCAACCAAAGAACAATTCCTAGTGCTATTGCGATAAAGAATGGCTGAATCATGCCAAGATTAACACCAAATGCCACCCCCGTATTAAACGTTCTATGTAACCCAACATATGGCCCTATTAATGGAATACGGCTATTTAAGAAGCTTTCAACTAATATCGAAGATGTTATAGATGCAACTAATGTAATGCCGGCAGATAAGCAAAATAATCTTTTTTTCATGGGTACATAATAGCGTGTTTCCGCTTGCGGAACGTCTATAAAAATATACACTGATATTGAAGGTTCATTATTTATGACTATCCTCCTATAGTAATCGAGGATGGTCGAATTTTTGAACATTGTCATTCTTTCCTCTTACATACCATGAAAGCAACATTTATCGCCGCAATAAATCAAATCTGTTCAGAAAAAAACGTAAGTCCAGAACAGGTATTAGAAGCTGTTAAGCAAGCTATCGCCACTGCATACAGAAAAGATTTTGGTAATAGAGAACAAGAGATTCGTGTTGAATTGAATGAGGGGAATGATGAACCTACAATCCTTTTGATTAAAGAAATTGTAGATGATGTAGATAATGAAAATTTCGAAATTAGTTTGGCTGATGCTAAAAAAATTAAATCTGAGTCTGAAGTTGGTGATGAAATAGAAATTGATGTAACCCCAGAGGGATACGGAAGAATTGCAGCGCAGTCTGCTAAGCAAGTTATTTTGCAAAAACTGCAAGAGGCAGAAAAGCAAAGCCTATACGAAATGTTCAAAGACAGAGAAGAAGAGTTGTTAACTGCAACTGTAACAAAAGTTGAACCAAACTGGATTACATTAGAAATTGAAGGGATGGCTGTTTCCTTGCCTTGGAAAGAGCAAATCCCAGGAGAGCATTACTACACAGGAAAACGTATCCGTGTATACCTAGATAAGGTTGAACTAACTGGCAAAGGGCCTCAATTGCGTATATCTAGAACTAATTCTGGTCTTGTTAGAAAACTATTAGAACTAGAAATTCCAGAGGTTAGGAATGGTGATGTAGATATTAAATCTATCGCACGTGATCCTGGATTCCGTTCTAAGGTTGCTGTTCAAAGTGATGATGCTCGCATAGATCCTATTGGAGCATGTGTAGGTCAAAAAGGTGTTCGTATCCAAGCAGTTATGGAGGAATTGAATGGAGAAAGAGTTGATATGATTGAATGGTCAGATGATCCAATTAAACTTATTTCTACAGCCTTACAACCAGCAGCAATCTCTGCAGTAATCATCATTAATAACGAAGAACGCATCGATGATGAAGGTAGACGTATTAAAAAACGTGCAGCTGTATTTGTAGAAGAAGCACAACGCCCAATGGCTATTGGAAAGAAAGGTCAAAACATTCGCTTGGCTACAGATCTAACAAGCTTTGAATTAGACATGTACAACTACGAGGAGCTCCCTGCATTCAAAGCTAAGCTTGCAGAGCTTCAGGGTGGTGCAGAAATAATTGTACAAGAGCTAAATACAGAACCAGAGGAAGAGGAAGCAAAAGAAGCTAAGATTGGAAAGCAACTAAAAAAAGAAGAGCCAAAGGAAGAAGATCCTAAGCCTACTGAGGAAAAAGAGGAAGTAACAGAAGAAGCTTCTGCTGAACCAGCAGTTGAAGAGGAGGCTAAAAAGGCACCTGCTGAAGAACCAGTAGTTAAAGAAGAAGTTAAAGAAGAAGCTGAGGAAGCATCTGATGAGACACCTGAAGTTCCTGAAGTCACTGAGGAAAAAGAAGAGAAAGCTTAATAGTCTCGCGGTGCATCGAAGAGTCTGGTAGCGTGCTGCTATGCAACTACCAAAAATCTCATTTATTGTTTTAGATACGGAAACAACTGGTCTTACGCCTAAGGTAAATAGAATTATAGAGTTTGCTTCTATGAAGATAGAAGATGGCAAGGTTACGGGTGCGTTTGAGCAGCTTTTTTCTATTGGAAATACCGAAATTCCTGATGAAGTACAAGCCTTAACAAGAATCCGCCCTAACCAACTACGAAATCAACCTACATTTGAAGATACGAAAAAAGATATCTTAAATCACATAGGCGAAGACACTGTAATCGTTGGTCAAAATATTGGCTTTGATATAGATATGCTAAAGAGTGAGGGTATAGATCTTTCTGAGCGACCATGTTTAGACACTGCAATGCTAGCTTCGTTGGTTTTTCCAGAATTAGATAGTTACTCACTTGGATACATGAGTGCGGTTCTAAAATTGAATCATGCCCCTAAGCACAGAGCTCTTGGAGATGTAAGAGCAACTCTAGAGCTATTTGAAAGATGTTGGATAAGACTTTTGGAACTCCCTGCCCAAAAACAAGAAGAGTTCTGTTCTATTTTTGGCAAAAGCTCATCTGGCTACCAATTACTAGCGAGCTCATTACCAAAAAGCAAAATAGAAAAAGATCCTACTTGGATTAAATCATCTAATGCCACTGAACCTAATAAATCAGATAACTCAGAAACAATAAAATTAGAGGTGCCATCCAAAGGAACTGTAGAAATTATAGAAGAGCCTCCTACTCCTGGGATTATTCAAAAAATTATAAATGGAACATCTAATGATGATTCCAAAACACACTGGATTGCTGTTAAGAATTTAGAAGCAACAATTAAAAGAATTTGCATATCAGACAAAGTGCGAATCTTTTATCCTCCATTCCTATTACTAAAAGAGGAATCTAAAACTCAGTTAATAAATCAGGAATTATTTAGTGCAGACGAAGCAACTGTTGCACTTAAATTACTTTGGCTTAATCCTAAACATCAAGGGGAGATTTCTATGCATGGTGGAGAAGTTGCAATATGGAACGGCAAACTATGTTGCACAGATGATGACAAAGAATACACCGAACAATTTGAAAACATCCCAAAGGTTATTTTATTAGATCATAAACAATTACTTTCATTCCTTGCAGATCCAAGCCATACAGCTCACGGTGCGTTAGAAGAGGGCGCTCATATCATTATTGATGATGCGTCTATGCTAGAAGACACTGCAACTAAGGCATATGGATGGTATTGCTCAATAAAAACCCTACGTGCTGCAGCCGAAACCCATCCAGGACTTGCGTCGTTTACTGATCTACTAACAATTTGGATAGAGAGGACAAGAGACACGCAAGATATCCGCTATTTAACTCCATCTGATCTTAATACTCCTGATACAAATGGATTAAGAGATCAAATACAGAATTTATTAGATGATGAGTCATTACCAACTTCTGTAAAACGACACCTTTCTCATGCTTATGAGATTTTAGATAGCAATCATCTTCGTGGCCGAATTGTATATACCGAATTGCAATACACTGGATCACTTGCTCTTCAATCTGTTCCAGAAAGCATTGGATTGTTCCTTTATAAATATTTATATTCCACTTACAACGTAAGCTTATTAATGCCACCTAATGGGAATATTTATAAAGAGATACTTCCAGGTAACGTAAATACAACCATCCGTAGTGATTTGTGGGAAAGTCACTCTCCATCTTTTTCTACATTGTTTCCAGAAGACATTTCTATTGATGATTTGATTTCTGATCCACCAGAAGGAAAAACAATTGTACTAGCAACAAGCAAAAGGAGTATTGCATCTATATATGTAAAATATTCAGAGGCCATGGAAGAGCGTGGGATGACTCTGTTGTGCCAAGGGCTAGACGGAGGAGTGAATAGGACCAAGGCGGGGTTCCTAGCGGCAGATGGCCCTGTAATATGGGTTATTACCCCATGGGCATACGAGGGTGTTCATCTACCTGCTGGTACTGTTACCACATTGTGCCTAACAGGAATGCCATTTGATCACCCATCACACGCAGTCTTAAGTCAACGAGCAGCTCATTACCAAGATCCATTTACAGATTATTCATTGCCTCGAATGGAGCATCGTCTATTCCGCCTGCTTCGTAATTTTAGTTCTCAATGTTCAAAAGATGCGACTGTTCTTATTTTAGATAAGCGAATTGCTACAAAAAAATATGGCAGAAAAGTTGCAGAGTATATTAAATCCTTTTCGCAGGATTTCACTGAAGAGGGACAGATGTCTCTTCTTTAATTATTCTTCTCTTGCTTCTGGGACACATGTGACTCCTGCGTCTTCTCCCCAGTCAGAACATCCTGGTGGCCTCTGGCACTGTGTTGCTTCTCCATTTGTGTAAACAATATGCCTCCAGATACCATCGTCGCATCCTATCTTACATTCATGTGGCTTTAACATTTCTCCATCGAATGGATAACCTACATGCAAAGCTTTGCCTTCACATGGATCACCATCTGATGGCATCTTTATTGGATCAATAGTTATTGTTGTAAATTGCTGAAAAGCCACAATTCCTAAAATTATTAATATTGAGGCAACTGCGAATGGCATGGCTTGGTCTTTTTTCTTTTTAGGCATGCGTAAATTGTACAACAAGATTCTTTTTATTTAAAACAGGGCCGGCACGCAAGTGCGTGTCGGCCTTTCGCAGTGTGAATTGTCAGAGGTCAAAGAGGTGCCCAAAGAAACAGGCAACAGAAATCGGGCAAGCAAAAGTGCAATAGGTGAGCGTTAGAACGATAAATACAGCCCACCCCTCAGGTATATACCACTCTCTTGCTCTTTGGAGGTACCATATGGTACCTAAACCCAAAAAGACCAACAGGTGGACAACCGTAATAATTCCCAAGCGCATCAGCTCGGGATCTTTGGCCCAAATCGATTCGAACATATCTTCGTCTCCTTTTTAAAGATCAGATCATTTTTTGTTAACACTGCTAATAGCGTTATATGCCTAAACATTTAACCTGTCAAATTCTTTAATATATTTACTTAGCTCCTATCCTAAATATTACTACGAATATGGTTCTCCATAGAATCCATAAATCCATAAGGAGAGACCACTCCTCTATATACCTTAAGTCTAGTGCCACTTCCTCAGCGAACTTTAACTGGCTCCTACCAGATACTTGAGACAATCCTGTTACCCCTGGCTTAACAGCAAACACACGCCTTTGTGCCTCTGAATACTTTGCTACTTCTTCTTTTAGGTGCGGCCTTGGGCCAACCAAAGACATTTGCCCTATAAGCACATTACAAATTTGTGGTAGCTCATCTAGGTCCCATCTTCGTAGGATTCTTCCTACCCTTGTTACCCTTGGGTCATTTTGTAATTTAAACAAAGGACCATCTATTCTCTCGTTCTTTCCTTTTAGAGATTCCTTTTGCGCATCTGCATTTTTTCTCATTGATCTAAATTTAAGCATAGGAATATTTTTATTACCTTTCTCTCCCACTCTTCTAGAAATATAAAAAATAGGGAATCCACTCTCAATTACTATCGCGATAGAAATTAATATAAATACTGGAGTGAATAAAATTAATAGAATTGAACTAATAATAATATCAAATGCTCGCTTCCAAACTCTGCCCCAACCATCTAACGGTGTTGGCTGGAATCTAAGTAGGGGAGTTAACCCCATGCGTTCAACAATTAATTGATGTGGTACATCTGCAAAAACCGGTGGTAAAAATGCATATCCAATATGGCTAGACCTACACAGATTTATTAACTCAATAGTCTTCTTACTATTTGGGTTAGCATCTGTTTGAAGTATTAAATCTATGCTTGGGATGTCTTTTCTGCTTTTTAATTCTTTATTGTCCTTAACGTGTCCCAAATATTTATATCTGTAATCCTGAACTAGCACCTTTTTTACATTTTTAGGTATTGGCTGCTCACCTAGTGATACCACCAAACGAATCCCTATTCCATTATGCAAAAGAATCCTCTGTAGCAACACAACACACACCCTGCCTAGCATTACAAACAATGTAATAAAGAATGTCGCATGCAATAAAAGTATGCGTGAGTAGAAGAGCTGCTTTTTAAGCAAGAAATACCATGCAATTACAACAATCAGCCAAAGAACCCCAGAAAGTAATAATCTTCCAATCTCGTTCCATGTGCTTCTAGTTGTTCTAAGTACATATAAACCAAGTAGTGCAGAAACAGATAAGAATATCGCAATACTAGGAACTACAAATTCTCTAAAAAATATAATTCTATCAGGCAAACTAACCGCTGGCTCAAGTAATTGAACCCATGGTAAAAGATCAATACTTTGCTCTCTAAGCAAGAAACTTAATAAAAGAGCAGCAACGATGGCCAATGCATCCAAAGGGACACGCAATACGCCAAAGAATACTTCTGACCGCTTCATAAAAACAGTGTACTACATTCAATAATAAATACTCTTATCTAATCCTGTAATGATCTTGTGGCTTGCCAACTGTAGCCAGTAGTACCTATTGATAAAATATAACAATTCAAAATGCCCCAGTAGCAGATTAGATTTCAATAAGAAAAGAATCCTGTGATATAGAAAATGTTCCATATATTATCTACTAATCGCTACAGGGCACTCAGTACTGCTATATATTAATTATGGCGCCGCCACGAAGTCTGTGAACGAAACGAAGTAAAGAGAGCAGTACTTAGTGGAGCCACCTCGGAGATTCGTCCGTCTACGCTCGGCTTCACTACGTTTCGCCGAAGCTACGCCGTGGCTTCATCCATTGCGGCGAAGTTGAACGTAGAGAAACGAAGAAGAATGGAGCCACCTCGGAGATTCGAACCCCGGACCTACCGCTTACAAGGCGGTTGCTCTGGCCATCTGAGCTAAGGTGGCATAGGTATCTAAGAACATTCTTATGGAAAGAAGGAAAATTATCAATTCTTAGAGGCAAAAAATATGACTAATACTTGAAAGTATGTAAAACAAGCATAACAATATACGTCTGTTCCTTGAGATGATCGCCCTACTATTTAACTAGTATGGGAGGAACGTCCGGACATCACGGAACGCCATGCGGGTAACACCCGTCACTGCGTCATATATCAGGTAAAGGCGCAGTTAGGACTAGTGCCACAGTGACGATGCCCCTTTACAGGGGAGTGAAACGCCACGCTTGCGTGGATCGCAACTGCGATCGGTAAACTCATGGTGATGCAAAGAGGATTTGGGTTGGTAGAAATTAAGCTGGTTCCGGCTTACTACTTTCCCCTCTGCATTGTCCTTGGAAATATGCTTGCATACTCCAATTGCGAGGCTACGAGCAATCGTAGTCCCAGATAGATGATCATCATTCTCTTTATTGAGAAAACAGAATCCGGCGTACAAGGGAACAGAATTAAAAAAGGAGATCTACTTCTTCTTTTTTGATATCTCTTGTGTTGGCAAAAATACTGTAAATGTGGTTCCTTTTGATTCTTTACTAACAAAATCAATCTTTCCATCTAATAGATCTACTATCATCTTAGATATATATAGTCCCAGCCCTGTACCATCTGTATCTAGTGCTTTTACATTCTCTGCCCTGAAAAGCCTTTGGAAAATCCTAGAACAAGATTTCTTTGGTATCCCAATCCCTGTGTCTTTTACAGAAATCTCTGCACCATCTTTTACTGCTTTGAGTGAGATCACTACATCTCCTCCTTCTTTTGTATATTTAACAGCATTAGAAAATAGATTCTGAACAACAATGTGTAGTAAAACTGGATCAGTATTGGAAACAATATGTTCCTTTGGAACTTTTACTCCACATTTAATACCACGTCTCTTTGCCAATATATTTAGTTCTTCTCCTAAATCTGAAACAAACATATTCATATTTACTTTTCTTTTTTCTGCCATTAGTCCGTTTGATTCTAGTTGCGCAGCCTGCAACAACGCATCTACAAGATCCGACATCCTATCCCCAGCTTTTGCAATTTCTAGAGTGTATTGATGATGTACTTTTTTGCTTTCCATACTAGATTTATCTTCTAGTAATTCTGTATACCATTTTATTATGGAGAGAGGTGATCTGAGTTGGTGAGACGCAAGTGAAATGAACTCTGTCTTTAATTCCTCCATACGACGTTCTTCTGTTACGTCTCTAAACACAACTACAGTTCCAATTATTTTTTTGCCATCTAGTACTGGTGTTACTGTCATGTCTATTGGTAACAAATTCCCACTTGGATCTACTACGCTCCATCGTGTGTCTCCCCTAGGAACAATTGGCTCACAAGAATGAATACATTTAATTACTGGATGATCCACTGCATTAACTTCCTTACTTTGCCTACATAAATGAAATATCTCTAATACAGGTAGCCCAATACTCATCTCTGCGTCTCGGCCAA
>Ga0209249_1001210_pt1 | contig 25865 bp, 18 predicted proteins | sample SaaInlV_200m_DNA_4_FD_184653 | JGI IMG/M metagenome (GOLD analysis project Ga0209249, IMG submission 184653) | Marine microbial communities from expanding oxygen minimum zones in the Saanich Inlet - SI037_S3LV_200m_DNA (SPAdes) (version 2) | ecosystem: Environmental > Aquatic > Marine >...
CGTATTTACCAACTCTGATACCCAATGATAAAAATCATACTGTCTTTCATAGACTTATATCCTGAAAGTGCCTAATTTTGTGGCGAATTTTCAAAAAGCTTTATTATGGCTGAGGGTAAAGAAAAACTATTTAGTGAATTTCCTTCTGTGAGCACCTCCCAATGGGAACAGGTTATTGAAAAAGATCTTAAAGGTGCCGATTATAGTAAGAAACTGGTTTGGCGATCACCTGATGATTTGCCTGTAAAACCGTATTATCGGGCAGAGGATCTTGATGATGTTCTGGAGACGGGAATGCCTGGTCAGTTTCCGTTTATCAGAGGAAATAAAACAAGCAATGCCTGGCTTATCCGGCAGGATATTGAATTTACAAATGAGGAAGAGACTGCAGCAAAGCTTTTAAGATTAATTGACAGAGGGGTACTTTCTTTCTGTTTGATCGCAAAAGAGCAATGCAAATCAGATGAGTTTTTTGATTTTTTAAGCAAACTGCCGCTTGGAAAAATTGAGCTGAACTTTTCGGGCTTTGAGCCGATTATGATTCTTGATGTTCTGGATAAATTGACCACGTCGGGAGGTTATTCATATTCTGATTTCAAAGGTAGTTTAGGCTTAGATCCTTTGGGAGATTTCGTACTCAGTGGTCGGCTACAAGAGGAAGAGGAAAGCTTTGACCGTTTAGCCGAACTAATCGAAAGAAGTGCCAGATTTCCCGCACTAAGGGTAATCGAGATTCATGCAAGCTATTTTAATAATGCAGGATCTACTACCGTTCAGGCGATGGCATTTGGTTTAGGACTTGCTAATGAATATTTAGTTGAATTAACGGATAGAGATTTAATTATTGATGATCTCGCCAGAAAAATCGGTTTCCACTTTGCTGTTGGGCCAAATTATTTCTTTGAGTTAGCTAAATTCAGAGCTTTCAGGGCACTCTGGTCGCGTATAGTGGAGAGCTATGGTGCAGCGTCAAATGATATTGCCAGGGCTCATGTTCATGCCGAAACTTCACAATGGAATAAAACAATTTTTGATCCGCATGTAAATCTGCTCAGGACTACAACTGAAGCTATGTCTGCTGTGCTTGGAGGTATTGATTCCTTAACAGTACGCCCTTTTGATGAGACATACAAAGAGCCTGACGAGATTTCATTGCGCCTGGCCCGCAATCAACAACTCCTTTTACGGGAGGAGGCTTATCTTGATAAAGTAGCTGATCCCGGAGCTGGTTCGTATTACATTGAAAAACTTACGGATTCTATTGCAAGGGAAGCATGGAAGTTGTTTCAAGACCTTGAAGGGAAAGGTGGATTTACAGAGTCTTTCCTGTCTGGTCTGATTCAGGATGCAGTTGCAAGAGTAGCTGAAAAGAAAGATAAACGGGTGTCTGAACGAAAGGAAATACTTCTCGGCACCAATCAATATCCAAATATTCTGGAGGAAGTGTCAGGGAATGTGGATTCTTCGAGAGCTTATCCGCCGGTGATTGACCCAACAGGGGCCGATGCTCAACCACTTATCAGGTACAGAGGAGCAGAAGGATTTGAGAAGCTCAGATTAAGATCTGAAGAATCAAAGAAGAAGCCGATTGTTTTTCTGCTGACTATTGGTAACCCGGATATGCGTAAGGCACGGGCTGGTTTTGCGAGCAATTTCTTTGCGTGCGCAGGATATGAGATTATAGAAAACATAGGATTTGCGAAGGTCGAAGATGGTGTTGAGAAAGCAATTGAAGCTCAGGCTGATATTATTGTATTGTGCTCTTCTGATAGTGAGTACCCTGGATTTGTCAGACCAATAATTAACTCCCCTTTTGAAGGAGAACTGGTTGTGGCAGGCTATCCAAAAGCGGAGTTGGATGAACTGAAAAAAGCTGGTGTAAGACATTTCATTCATATGAAAAGCAATGTGTTGGAAACCTTGCAGGGATATAACCAGTTATTGGGACTAAATGATTAATTCATAAATCAGTACTCTTATGAACCGAGCATGACAAAAGGAAAATTTTTTAACACACACGCGGATGATTGTTTTTGTTGGGCGAGCTCCATCCGACAAATAAAACTAAATATAAACGGATGAAACCCGATTTTACAAAAATAGATTATAAAGGGAAGAACCCCATTAAGGATCAGCAAGCTGAATCTAATGTGTGGGATACACCTGAAAATATAAAATTGAAATCAGTTTTTACTAAAGCTGATTTGGAGGGGCTGGAACACCTGGACTATGCTGCCGGGATTCCACCTTATCTGCGAGGCCCTTATTCGACTATGTACGTTATGCGTCCATGGACTGTAAGGCAGTATGCCGGATTCTCCACCGCTGAGGAATCTAATGCCTTTTACAGGAGGAATCTCGCTGCCGGTCAGAAAGGCCTGTCAGTTGCTTTCGACCTGGCCACTCACAGGGGCTATGATTCTGATCATGAAAGAGTAGTTGGTGATGTGGGGAAAGCAGGTGTCGCAGTAGACTCAATTTTGGATATGAATATTCTCTTTGATGAGATTCCTTTGGATAAAATGTCGGTGTCGATGACAATGAATGGTGCCGTTCTTCCGATAATGGCATTTTATATTGTTGCCGGACTTGAGCAGGGGGCGAAGCTGGAGGAATTATCCGGAACTATTCAGAATGATATCCTTAAGGAGTTTATGGTAAGAAATACTTACATCTATCCTCCTGAATTTTCAATGAAAATTATAGCTGACATCTTTGAATATACCTCCAAAAAAATGCCACGCTTCAATTCTATCAGTATTTCGGGCTACCATATGCAGGAAGCTGGAGCAACTGCTGATATTGAATTGGCCTATACCCTGGCTGATGGTTTGGAATATTTACGAACCGGAGTGGCAGCTGGTTTGGATATCGATTCATTTGCTCCGCGTTTATCTTTTTTCTGGGGAGTTGGAATGAATCATTTCATGGAAATTGCTAAACTTCGTGCAGCACGAATGCTGTGGGCAAAAATGGTTAAACAGTTCAAGCCGAAGAATCCAAAGTCAATGGCTCTGCGTACTCATTGTCAAACCTCCGGATGGAGCCTTACCGAACAGGATCCCTTTAATAATGTTGCCAGAACCTGTGTTGAAGCTATGGGTGCAGCTTTGGGTCATACTCAGAGCTTACATACTAATGCACTTGATGAAGCCATTGCACTCCCGACGGATTTTTCCGCAAGAATTGCCCGTAATACGCAGATTTTTATTCAGGAGGAAACAGGCATAACACGATCAGTGGATCCCTGGGCAGGTTCATATTATGTTGAGAGATTGACTCATGAGATTGCAAACAAGGCCTGGGAGCTGATTGAAGAAGTGGAGGAACTTGGAGGGATGGCAAAAGCAATTGAAACAGGTATCCCAAAAATGCGTATTGAAGAAGCTGCCGCGCGAAAACAGGCACGTATTGACAGTGGTGCAGATACAATTGTAGGCGTGAATAAGTATCGCTTAGAGAAGGAAGATCCAATAGAGATCCTGGATGTGGATAATACAAAAGTCAGGGAGGCACAATTAGAGAGACTTGCCAAATTACGGGCTGAAAGAGATGAGAAAGCATGTCAGAACTCATTAGAAAAAATTGCTGCCTGCGTGGAATCTGGGAAAGGTAATTTACTCGAACTGGCTGTGGAAGCTGCCAAAAATCGTGCTACCCTCGGAGAAATTTCGTATGCTTGTGAAAAATTAGCAGGAAGATATAAAGCTGTGATACGTTCTATTTCAGGAGTCTACTCCTCAGCATTTAAAGGTAACGATAGGTTTAATCAGGCAAAACAACTGGCAGACAGTTTTGCTGAATTAGATGGGCGACGCCCTCGTATTATGGTTGCTAAGATGGGGCAGGACGGACACGATCGGGGAGCCAAGGTGGTAGCAAGCGGATACGCTGATCTTGGCTTTGATGTTGATATTGGGCCACTGTTTCAAACCCCTGCAGAAGCGGCTCGTGATGCTGTTGAGAATGACGTTCATATTCTGGGCGTTTCAAGCTTAGCAGCTGGTCATAAAACGCTGGTGCCTGCCGTGATAACGGAGCTAAAGAAGCTGGGCCGGGAAGATATTATGCTTATTGTAGGTGGTGTAATCCCCCCGCAAGATTATCAGTTTCTATATGATGCAGGTGTAGTAGGGATTTTTGGTCCTGGAACTTCAATCCCTGAAGCAGCCATACAAATTCTCGAATTATTAATTGAAAGTCGTAAATAACAGGAGTATGAAATCACCGATACTACTAGTAGTCAGTTTCCTGATTCTATTATCGTCATGTAAGCCGCTTGGCCCTGAATCTGTAATTTTTGAATCTCAGGTAAGCGGAATGACAGGTAGTATGAGAGCTGTTGATGTGGTGGACAAGAATACCGTTTGGATGTCAGGAAGTGGAGGGGAATTCGCTACTACAAGTGATGGTGGCCAAAGCTGGACCTGTAAGATTGTACCCGGTGCAGAAAAACTTGATTTTAGAGATGTACATGGTTTTTCAAAAGATAAAGCCATATTGATGAGTGCCGGACCAGGAGAGAGCTCAAGGATTTATAAAACTTCGGATGCTGGTCAGCACTGGGAGCTGATTTATCAAAATACAGAACCATCAGGATTTTTTGATGGATTTGATTTTCAGGGACAAAATGCTGTTTTATTCAGTGATCCTGTCGATCATTATCTGAATCTGCTTATTTCAGAGGATGGGGGGAATACATGGGAGAGGCTTGATACCACCCTGGTTCCCAGAATGAAGCCAGGAGAATATGCTTTTGCTGCCAGTGGTACCAGTTTGCAATTTGATCCCTCAGGTGGAATTTGGCTTGCAACGGGGGGACAGGTTGCCAGAATATGGTATGCCAGCAGCCTTAAAAGTAAGTGGACAATTTGGGATACCTCTGTGATACAAGGTGAACCGGCTACTGGCCTGTTTTCAGTTGCCCCCAGATCATCCTTACGTGTTGTTGCCGTAGGTGGAGATTATCAGAATACAGATATTTGTGGCAGCAATATTACTGTTATGAAACGTATTGGTGATGTGAAGTGGTTGATACCTGAAGGAGCTGTTAAGGTGCCATTTCTTGAATGTGTACGATGGATGAATGCCTCTGCATTGGTAGCTTGTGGCCCTCCTGGTGTTTGGTTTTCACCTGATAGGGGCTTATCATGGGAGGAAATTTCCACCAATGGATTTCATTCAATGGACCTTGATGTGAAGGCAAGGGTGGCTTGGCTGGTTGGAGCCAATGGCAAGGTTAATAAGATGCTTTGGTAAGTAATTAGCAAAGCACCTTATCTCCCTTTTCCCATAAAAATGCAGTTATATCTAGTAAGTGATAAGTCCGGATTCCTTTAAAACTTTCAGATAATCTAATATTGTTTCCAAATCTGATACACGTGAATATTGAGCATCAAGAAGTTTCTTGATTTCCAATGCATTATGTTTGCCCTTACACAGCCTTTGTAATTCTGAAGTACTACCCAGTCCTCTGCTGAATCTCATACTTTCTTCTCGTGATACGGAACTTAATGCCGATCCATATTCTCTGTAGCCATTAGCTTTTACCAGTGGGGTCTCATTCGGAACAATACTCATAGCTTTCTTTTCTAATCGTGAAGGCTTAAGGCTCACTTCATCTGTTCCCAAATCAATAGCCATACTGATCATTAACTGGTCAAGACCAGTTGCCTGATTTTCTGCTATAGCTTTTATAAGAGATGATTTGTCGCTAAGATATTTCTGAATTTTTTGGTTTCCCGGAGCAAGTTCAATGAGAGTCTCCAGGGTTTCAGCATCTGTGAGTCCGGCAGCTTCAATATAACTACGGCATTTTTTGTATACATCCGGTAGGTTATCAGCATTTGCATAGCTCAGTTCATCCAGGGCTCTGGCAGATTGTTGGCCGATCCGACGTGAACTATTTGCAAAAATTTCTCCTGCCATCTTACGAATCATATCATCATCAGCAACTGCGATCGTATAAGCTGCAGCAGCAGAAATTACACTACACCGTTTCATTTGGGTAGGATCACATTTATTTGGTCTGTCTTCTGATGTGTGATAATAGTGGTCAGGCCAGGTTATCAGCATAACTCCTGGAACACCAACTCCCCAGTCATTAAATACCTCATGATCAGAGGCTCCATAATGATGCTCAATAGCATAGTAAAAAGGTTCATCTGAACCGCTTGGGGCCACAATTCTGTTCCTGAATCCACCCCGACCCGATAATACCAGACTCGATCGGTTAGTTTCACCAACGTAGCGGAAATAATTTTCCAATACGTCATTTATATAATGAGCATTTCCATAAGTGGTTCGCTCAAGATTAAAAAATGATTGACTCTTGCTTAACCACAATCCAACCATGTCAAGGTTTATATTACAGAGAGTATTCTTCATCAAATCTTTGTGTTCTTTTACCCATGGGATGGTTCCTGAGAATTCGGGGACCCAAATAAAGCGGATACCTCTTTTGGGTTGAGGTAAACGTCCCTCATCTATCATCGTCTTTAACATACGGGCAACCTCAAGAATTGATGCACTACCAGAAATATTGTCATTTGCTCCTTGCTTGGTATAGCCTTCAAACAGATGAGCTGAAAAGATTATTTCACCAGCATCGGGATCAGTACCCGGAATAACACAAGTAGGAACCTGTAGATCCAGGTCAACATTCTGAGCTTCAACCAGGGCATGAACTTTGATTTTTTCACCACGAATGAGTCTGTCTCTTAGAATATGTCCCTCCCTTGCCGGCAAGAAAAAGGCGAAAGTATTCTTACTTTCCTCACTATTTCTGTTGCGGCTATATATTCCTGACCATGGTATTTGAAGCGGATCAACAAGGGGTCTGGGCGAATTGAAGCTAATCACTCCAACTGCACCATTTTTAATTGCGATTCCATGTACTCCACCAGGTGAACCACTGGTAACAACAATTTTACCAGTTACATCTAAACCTTCAAAATCATTGGCCCTGCCTTCTTCAACCCATATTAATTCAGCTTCAACATCAGTATTCTGACTTCCTGATGCCAGCATTGCAGTGATATCATCATAATCTGCTAGTTTTTTCCTTCCGGGATTTATTTCCCATAGCTCACCCCTAATACCGTCCCACCTTTGACTGCCTGATTCAAATCGTTCAATTTGCGCACCTTCCAAACCATATTCAACTAGTTTGTTATAAACATACTCAGCCTCCCACAGGGTGCTTGCGAATTCTTCAGTCGGACGATTTCTGTTGTAAGCTCCCATCTCCTGAATATGATTGAAAGCTGTTTCACCAGATGCTTCACCAATGATTTCATCCATCAGGTTTTGCTCGAGCAGTGTCCACTGATATTTTGGGTAGAATTGTGCTATTGCTGTTACATTAATAAGAATACAAGCAATTACCAGAAAAAAATGTTTCGTTTTCATGTGTAGGGATTAAGTATTTTGCTGCAAATTATTAACTTTCCGCAGAGAGAAGAAGTATCTATGTGATGGATTGCATTCAAAGACATTGATATTAACATTATTTAAGAATTGGGCTGACTATTTATAGCTGAGAATAGCTAGATTGCTGAAATAGTTGACTCACAAAAAAATTATATTTAAGCAATTAGCCTGATTTTGAACGATGAAGAAAATACTTAGCATTAAAAGAATTCAGATTATTTTTCGTTTCATAGTTGTGTTTATCCTTATGGGTATAAGCTTCTCCTGTAATGATAAGCTGGAAAAGGAAATTATCTCATATTGGCCTAACGGGGAGGTTCAAAAAGTCTTTTTTTTTGAGAAAGATGGGGCGTTGAGGAAAAAAGCTCTGGAGGAAAGATACTATGAGAATGGGAATCAGGAGATGAGAGGTGAATTTAAGGATGGAGTGCGGGATGGAAATTGGATCTATTGGTTTCAAGATGGGAGAAAATGGACAGAAAGCATGTATGAGAATGACCTCAGGATTGGACAGTCAATTGTGTGGCGTGAAGATGGGCATAAAAACTATGAAGGGATGTATTCAAAAGGGAAACCTCATGGTTCCTGGACTTTCTATGATCTTGATGGCAGCAGAGTTAAAGAAGTGTTATTTGAATTCGGAACGAAAGTGAATGAAATTGTTTATAAAGAAGGAATACCTTTTCAAATGCCTGAAGTAATAGGTGATTCGCTAAGCTTCAAAGTCAACTAAGCCACTCTTTCAGTGTGAAAGTGCTGGTGATTTTATAGCCTTTCTGCGTATTGGATACTAAGCCGCATTCAACATCAACATCGTGTTCAAAAAATATGGCTGTTGGTTTATCGGCAATTTCTGCCAGATAATTTTCTTTTTCAGTCATGGTTTTTAAAACTTCCAGATCATAGGCCATATTGTATTTTACAGGAACATGTGCCCGTGTAGGGAACAGATCACCTCCAAAAAGCAATTTCTTTGTTCCTAAATCAATCAAAGGAAGCAGCTGACCCGGAGTATGTCCGTGAACCATCAGTAATTCAATGTCTTCACAAAATATTCCCGATTCCTCAATAAAATTTAATACGCCGCAATCTTTCATTGGTATAATATTCTCCTGAAGAAAAGAATCTGCTTCCCTTGGGTTAGGATTCACAGCATTTTCCCACTGAATACGGCTAACCCAATATTTTGCATTCGGAAAAGTTGGAATGAAGGCTCCTGAAGTATCTTTTCTGATCCCACCCCCGCAATGATCAAAATGTAAATGAGTAAGAATAACATCGCTTATTGCATCAGGGGAATAATTGCCACGGGCAAGTCCTTCTTTTAGTCCCTCACCTCCGAACATATTTAAGCGATTCATGAATTTCTTTCCTTGTTTATCCCCAATTCCATTGTCTATCAAAACAACACGCTTATCTGTTTCAATCACTAATGACCTTAATGACAGGGGAATCAGGTTATCCTCATCAGGGGGAATATGTTTTGACCATAGTAATCTTGGCACAACACCGAACATTGCACCTCCGTCTACCTTGAAATTAACAATATTGAATGAATGAAGTTTCATGATTATTTAAAAGATAAAAATAGAAAAGAGCGCTCAAAATTGGCGCTCTTTTCTGAAAAAATTAGGTGCCTAATATTCGAAGTCTTTATTAAAGAAATGTTTCATCCAGAATTGATATTGCTCATTCCGGTTATGCTTGCTTTTTTCTCCACCCCAGCCATGGCGCCCGTTCGGGTAAATCATAAATTCAAAATCTTTTCCAAGATCCTGAAGTTTTCCAGCTAATTGAAGTGAGTTTTGCATATGCACATTGTCATCCATTTCTCCATGTACGATTCTCAGTTTTCCTTTCAACTTGTGGGCATGTTCCATCACTGAACCCGCATCATATCCTTCAGGATTTTGTTGAGGAGTATCCATAAAGCGCTCAGTATAAACATTATCATAAAGCCTCCAGGAAGTAACACTCAGATTTGCAATTCCATGTGTCCAGAAGTCTGCACCAGAGGTGAGAGCCATAGCAGTCATGTATCCGCCGTATGATCCACCTGTCATTCCAATCTTTTCTGAATCCACATATGGCTGATCACGCAACCATTTTACAGCTGCTGAATAGTCGATGACTTCCCATTTCCCCAAATTACGCCACATGTAATCTAATCCTCTTTTACCAAAATGTCCGGATGCACGGTGTGCAACATTAATTGTGATGATATTATTTTTTGCATACCATGAAGCATAGCCATCACTGAAGTTATTGCTGAATCCGCCTGAATTTGGACCGCCATATACTGTAAATACAACGGGATATTTCTTGTTTTTGTCAAAGTTTAAGGGATAAGTAATTTTAGCTGGCAGAATAAAACCATCGGTAGATGGAATTCGCAGCATTTCAGTAAGGGTATTTTCTGCCGGATTATAAGTGTATTCTTTCTCCTCTAAAACCCTGACCATTTTACCTTGTGCATCTCTGATTACTTTCTTAGATGGTAATTTTACGTTACTCCAGGAGTCTATAATAAAAGATCCACCGGGTGATAAGGTCGCTCTGTGCACACCTGTTCCCTCAGTAAGTTGCACTAACTCAGATCCGTCAAGATTTACACTGAAGAAATGGCTATCAGTTGATTCTTTACCGGTAGCTGTAAAATACACTTTTCCATTTTCAATATCAACCTTTGATAAGCGATTAACTCTGAAGTCAAGATCAGTTAACTGTGCATTTAGTTTTCCATTCCAATCATAGTAATAGAGGTTATTCCAATCACTTTTAGTGCTTCTTAAAATGAAGCCTGATCCATCTTCCATCACATGTAAATCAGAATAGAAATTTATCCAGGTTTTTCTTTTTTCCTGATAGATTTTCCTGACATTCCCGTTTTCAGGATCAACCATGAAAAGTTTCATGTCATTCTGATCACGGTTCAATACCTGTATAAGCATTTCACTGCACTCCTTGTTCCATGAAGGAAAAGCTATGTACTGATCGACAGTTTCGTCAAAATCAGCCCAGCTTACTTTGCCCGACTTCACATCTGCAATCCCAAGTTTGACAATTGGATTTGGATCACCTGGTTTTGGGTAACGTGTGAACTCAGGGGCACCATGAAGACTGTCGGCTCTCATCAGAGTGAAAAGAGGAACAGGATGGTCGTCAAATCTGAGGAAGGATATTTTTTTCCCATCAGGTGACCACCAGAATGCAGCATATCGTGATCCACGGCCTAAGATTTCCTCGAAATAAACCCATGAAGCATATCCGTTGTATATTAAATCCTCTCCATCTGTGGTTAGTCTGGTCTCCAGACCTGATTCAATATCTAAAACAAATAAATCATGATCGCGCGTGAATGCCAAAAGTTTATGATCGGGTGAAAACCTTGGGTTTTTTTCAAGACCAGGATTTGCTGTTACTTGTCTTTCTGAATCATCAGCTGGATTGATTAAATAGATATTACCATTTTTTACCCTCGCTGTTATTGTTCCAGATGCTTGCTCGTCCTGAGTTTTCTTTTTGGCTTTAGTCGCTTTGCCGGTAGCAGCATCAACGATCATTAATACATCATTACCTTTTTTATCTTTTTGGGTCTCAAAATAGTGAGTGTCATCGGCCCAACGGATGGTGTTAGCTCTTCGCCCATATTGACCAAAAGCTGTTGACACTATCATTGAAACCAAAAATAACAAACTTAAAGTTTGAATTCGATACCTGTTTTTCATAATTGGAATGTTTGGATTTTCAAGTTGAAAAATACATACAATTTGTCTGTGCCATAAGCTGATGACAGATCTTTAACATCTTTTAACACCTGGGCAAATTTATTATCTAAATGCAGGAATTAATTATCGACTCAATGAGTTCTTGTTTACCTGATTGTAATTCTGGCTCGCCATATTGATGAGCCAGAGCAGCTAATTCATTTAAATTAAGATCTCCGTTTTCAAAAGCTAATCCATTTCCAGTATTGAAACTTTGATAACGGTTATTACGGAAATCCATTATCCGTTTTTCATTCAGGAGTTTGTCAGCAATCAGCAATGCACGTGCGAATGTATCCATCCCTGCAATATGAGCAATGAAAATATCCTCCGGATCGGTAGAGTTGCGCCTTGTTTTAGCATCAAAATTGAATCCCCCATTTCCTATTCCTCCACTTTCCAGTACAACCAACATGGCCTCAGTGGCTTCATACAAATTTGTCGGAAAATTATCTGTATCCCAACCGTTAAGGGGCTCACCATGATTTGCATCGATACTGCCCAGTAAGTTGGCATCAGATGCCACTCTTAATTCATGTGCAAAACTATGATTGGCCAGTGTTGCATGATTGGCTTCAATATTCAGTTTGAAATCATTCTCCAGTCCGTACTGATGAAGAAAGCCTATAACAGTAGCTGCGTCAAAGTCATATTGATGCAAGGATGGCTCCATTGGTTTGGGCTCAATCAGAAAAGTGCCTTCAAAGCCAATCTTGCGACCATAATCACGAGCCATTTGGAGAAATCTCCCCATATGATCAAGCTCTTTCTTCATGTCAGTATTCATTAAGAAGCTGTACCCTTCGCGACCACCCCAGAAGACATAATTGTCCCCTCCAAGCTGAACAGTTGCGTCAAGAGCCGCTTTAACCTGGGAAGCAGCATGTGGCAAGACATTAAAATCCGGATTTGTTGCTGCGCCATTCATATAGCGTGGATGTGAAAATAAGTTTGCAGTACCCCATAGTAAACGGATTCCTGTTTCTGACTGTTTTTCCCCGGCACGGTCAACCAGAGCCTTCAGGTTATCAGCTGATTCCTGAACTGTTGCTCCTTCAGGTGCCAGATCACGGTCATGGAAACAATAAAATGGTATTCCCATTTTTGACATAAATTCAAAAGCAGCGTCCAGCTTGGCAAAAGCATTTTCCATTGGATCATTTGATACATTCCAGGTGAAATGCCTGGTTCCTGAACCAAAAGGATCAGATCCGGCATTACAGAAAGAGTGCCAGTAGGCCATGGCAAAACGAAATTGCTCTTTCATGGTTTTTCCACCAACGACAAAATTTTCATCGTAGTAACGAAATGCCAAATGATCGTTTGAGTCAGGTCCCTGATAAAAAATACGCTCTATTCCGGGGAAATATTCTTTGTTTGTACTCATTTTATTAATGTTATTTATTTGAGACTGTTAGTCAGCATATGTTTCCAATCCTCATATTGTTCTTTATAAAAGTCTGATAGTTCTTTTTCAGGTTCTACAACCTCAATAATCTTCAATGATTTGAAAGCTTCTTCTAAAGAGGAATAATGTCCGATTCCTACTCCTGCTGCCCGTGCGGCACCAATAGCGCCATCTGTATCATACAATTCTACCCTGGTATCAGTAACAGTCGCAAAGATCTGGCTGAAAAGCGGACTCTGAAACATATTGGCGGCTCCTGCTTTTACAATATTTGTCTGGACACCCATCTCCCTCATAGCCTCAAATCCATAATTGAGTGCATAAACAATACCCTCTTTAGCTGCACGGATAATATTATCAAGACTATGCCGGTTGAAGTCAATATTAAGAAATTGTCCACCAAATGGTCGGTTCTGTAAAATTCGTTCAACACCGTTCCCAAAGGGAAGTATTTTCAGACCATCTGATCCGGCAGGAGCTTTCTGAGCAATAGCATTTAATTCAGCATAGGACTTAGTATTGTCTAATAACTGATTCTTAATCCAACTATACTGTATTCCTGTTCCATTCACACAAAGGAGAACACCTAAACGCGGTGTTTCCTTCTGATGATTCACATGGGCAAAAATATTTACCCTGGACTGTGGGTCGTGGTTTAACTGATCAAGGATTCCATAGATCACACCGGATGTCCCGGCAGTTGCAGCTAGTTCACCTGGCTCAAAAACATTCAGGCTTGTGGCATTGTTGGGCTGATCACCAGCCCTGTAAGAAATGGGTATTCCTATTGGCAATCCTGTTTCATCGGATGCTGATTTACACACTACTGATTGAACTCCAAAGGTAGGTGTCAATGGTGGAATCATTGAATCATCCAGATCCATGGCAGTGATTATACTATCAGAAATTGCATGATTTTTAAAATCCCAAAACATTCCTTCTGATAATCCGGATATGGTTGTATTTACTTCTCCACTAAGACAGGCAGCAATAAAATCTCCCGGGAGCATTATGCGGTGGATATTTTTATATATATCTGGTTCGTTTATCCTTACCCAGGCTAATTTTGATGCAGTGAAATTCCCCGGATTGTTGAGGATGGTGTTGAGGGTATCAGCCTTTCCCATTTCTGAAAACGCTTGATCTCCAATAGATGCAGCACGGCTATCGCACCAAATAATTGATGGTCTGAGTGCTTTGTTTTGGCTGTCAACAGCAACTAAGCCATGCATTTGATATGCAATACCAATAGCAATAATGTTTTTTTTATTCAATTCTGATGACAGAAACAACTTTTCGATGGCCGTTTTTGAATGATCCCACCAGCAATTAGGAGATTGCTCTGCCCAGCCCGACTGAATTGCATGAATTGGCATTTCAAAGTCAGGTGATATTGCCGAATTAATCCTGAGCCCTGTGTCAGCATCAATCAGTGCTGCTTTGATTGATGAGGAACCAATATCTAAACCAAGTAAATATTTAGTGTCTTTCATTGATTATACAATTTACATAATTCTTCCAGATCCTGAATCTAATGTGTTTATTTATCCAATCCAATTATTTGGTGAAATCTGTCAAATTGGACATCCCAAATTTTCTTATTTTTCGGATGGTAGGTTTGCGTCTCAACTGAGTTCATGACAATTCGACGCATTGAATGCCTGTCTGCTAGTATTCCCACGGCTTTTGCTTGTAACAAAATATTTCCGAGGGCGGTTCCTTCTGCCGGTCCTGCAATAATCTCGAGACCTGTAGCATTGGCTGTGAATTGAGAGAGTACTTTGTTTCGGGATCCGCCTCCAATAAGATGAATGCGATTAATAGTTTTACCGCTAGCGGATATTAATTGATTTAGGGTATGCCTGTATTTTAATGCCAGACTTTCAAATATACAGCGCGTGATATCCGGTATGGTTTCCGGAATGTGCTGATCCGTCTTTTTACAATATTTTTGTATAGCATCAATCATGTTCTCAGGATTTAAGAAGGAGGGATCATCAGGATCAATCAAACAAAGAAATCCTCTAGACTGAGTGCTGAGAGATGTCAGATCAGCATAGCTATAAACCTTTTCCAAATCCCAGATTTTTTTACATTCCTGAAGGAGCCACAAACCTGTTATATTCTTAAGGAATCGTGTTGTTCCTTCTATTCCGCCTTCATTTGTAAAACTAGCTTTAAAAGATGCATCTGTGATACAAGGTTCAGGTAATTCTATTCCCATTAAAGACCATGTACCACTACTGATATATGCCCAATCATCACCTTTCGCAGGGATGGATGCAATGGCTGAGGCTGTGTCGTGTGCGGCAACTGCAGCAACCTGAATAGGTCCCACTCCCAAATCAGCCTGAATTTCAGGAAGGATATGACCAATAACAGTACCGGGTTCTACTATTTCTTCAAGGATATGTGTAGGTAAACCCAGACTTTGAAGTAATGAAATATTCCATCTCCCGGTTTCCGGGTTGAGCATTTGAGAAGTGGATGCTATAGTATACTCAGAATATTTAATTCCGGTTAGAAGATAACTGAGTAAATCAGGCATAAACAACATTTTATCTACACTTAAAAGCTGATCTGGAAAGTGCTTCTTGAGACCCCATAATTGAAACAGAGAATTAAATTGCATGAATTGAATTCCCGTTTTTTGATATAGTTCTTCCTTTGGAATTTTCGAGAATACTTCATCCATGGCGTTATCGCTTATATGGTCACGATAGGCAAATGGACGACCAGCCAATGTTCCCGGATGATTCAGAAAACCAAAGTCAACACCCCATGTGTCAATTCCCAGACATCGTGGTTTAATACCTATTTGCTCAACACATAGACGGAGTCCTTTCTTTATCTCTTCGAACAGAGCCTCTACGTCCCAGTGATAATGCCCATTTTCAAATAGCATCTGATTATCAAACCTATGAACTTCTTTAAGCTTTAATGTATTTTCATGAAGTGAGCCTAATATGGCACGGCCGCTACTGGCACCTATATCTATAGCAAGGAAATGGTCGGCGAGCATAATTTTCTGGTTTAGTAGGCCAAATTTACTCAGAAAATTGGAGACCGGGAAACATTCGTGTAGTCAGGAGGGCATCAGGGGCTTGAAGGAATTGATTGATGAAATTTTGAATGGTGAAGGAGGTGAAGAAAACTATTGGGAGAGATCTTTTGAGAACTGCTGATTTAGCTTGACGATTAGCTCAGATACGCTTATCTGATATCCTGCTTCATGCAAGCTGGTAACGAAATCGGCATGATCTCTGCCTTGTCGGTAATCTGGCTCTTTGGGAGGATGTTGCAGGTATTTGCTGATCAGGAGGATATTTTCGGAGACATTTAAAACCGCATGGTAAAAAACCATATTTTTTTTTCGGTAAATTGAAGAACCCAGAATCTTTTTTTCACCGATAGTAATATCTGATATCCCTTTATAGGAGATGTCCTTTACGCCTGTTTCTTTCAAGGCATTTATTATCGCTGAATTTATACGTCGGAAATAAATCTGGGGATTTTCCAACTTGCCGGAGAGGAGTCGAACGCTGATGACTAAAGTTTTCGGGCTTAAAATAACTGATTCACCACCCGACGGCCTTTTATAAACACGAACATTATCTGCCAATACCTGGTCAACAATCAGGGAGCGCTCTGCTTTATTACTCTGACCCAGCACCAGATATTTCTCGTCAGGTTGCCAAAAATGCCAGCCATTGGCATCCGCATCAACCTGAATCAAACAAGAATCCGGCAAGTCATATGAAAGCACCTCAATCATAAAAATACAAAGTCATTGGTCGATGGTCATTGGTCGATGGTCATTGGTCGATGGTCATTGGTCTCACTTATGAATTGACTTATCAGCTGCATCCATTCCAGCTTCAAGAAAAACTTCAGAAATGGTGGGATGGGCATGTACGGTTCTTGCCACATCATAAACAGTTGCTTCGACTGACATGAAAGCTGCAGCTTCGGCAATCAGGTCGGTGGCATTGGCTGCAACAATCTGAACACCCAGTACTTCACCCATTTTTTTCTCAGAGAGTATTCTGATAAATCCCTCACTCGTATCTTCAGCCAGGGCCTTGCCGTTTGCAGTCATCGGAAATTCACCAATTCGATAATCAATTCCTTGTGCGCGCACCTGCTCTTCGGTTAATCCAATCTGGCTGAGTTCAGGTACTGTATAAACATTGACCGGATAATTATTCAACTCCATCTCGCCTTTTACACCATGCAAATGGTTGACGGTAAAAATACCCTGGGCTGAGGCTGCATGAGCTAAATATGATAAACCATTAACATCCCCAATAGCGTAAATACCTTTTACTGATGTTTCGAGATGCTCATTAACTGCAATAAATCCCTTATCATCCAAAGCTAATTCTACTTCATTTGCAGGAACTACTGCTCCACGCCATGAGCAATTTATCAATGTGTCAAAAGCAAGCACATCAGAATTATTGATAAGCATCTCTCCTTCATCAGAAACCGAGATTTTCTCATCGGCAATTATTTTGATTCCCTGAGCTTTTACTTTCTTGAGTATAAATTCAGTAAGATATTTATCTATGCCAGGTAAAATGTCTGTCTGCGGACTCACCAGAGTAACTTCATGATCGATCATCCTGAAGAACTGAGCAAGTTCAACCGTGACAGGTCCGTGACCATATAAAATAATTTTATCCGGAATGGTATTCATATCCAGCATGTTTTCGACCTGGGTGAGTTTGTTCCGTGGAATATTCAGATCTATGGATGCTGGATACGAACCTGTAGCAATAAGTATGTTTTTGCATTCCAGTGTCCTGTTTTCAACGCTAATAGTGGATGAGCCTGTTATAATGGCTTCACCCTGAATTACATCTACACCATTTTTTTTCAATAAGTAAGCTATCCCTCCGGTTAGTTTCCTTACTACTTTCGATGCACGGTTTTTAGCATTTTTCCAATTGAAATGAAGTTCTTCAAGGTTGATACCATCAATCCCCATACGATCTGCATTTTTAATGCGATCATAAAGTTTAGCACTTTCGATTAAAGCTTTTGTCGGGATGCAGCCCCAATTCAGACACATACCTCCGATGGCATTTTTTTCCACCAGGGCGGTTTTCATTCCAAGTTGACCTGCGCGGATGGCTGCAACATATCCGGCAGGTCCGGCACCAATTATTATAAGATCATAGTCCATTGTAATTCGGTTTTAAGGTTTTACCCCATTAAAAGTGACACCGGGTCATTCAGGTATTCCATTATTTTGTTCAGAAAACGACTTACTTCTCCTCCATCTACGATTCTATGATCTACTGACAGAGAGAGAGGTAACATGGTTCCTGGTACAATTGCATTATCTTTCACAACTGGCTTCTGTACCATCCTGCCAACTCCTAATATGCCAGCTTGAGGATAGTTTATCACCGGAACTGCAAATTGACCTCCAATTGAACCAAAATTAGTTATAGTAAAAGTTCCATCTTTCATATCATCCATCCCTAATTCTCTGTTACGAGATTTATTAGCAATTTGATTCACTTTCTGAGCCAGTTCTTTTATGCTCAGCAAATCAACATCATGAATTACCGGAACGAGAAGGCCTTCATCGGTATCAACTGCTATCCCAATATTGTAATATTTTTTGAGAATCAGCTGTCCTCCTTCCAAATTCATTTCTGAGTTTAATGTCGGATGCTCCTTAAGTGCCAGAGCAGTTGCCTTTAGGACGAATGGAAGATAGGATAATTTAATCTCCTGCCGTGAAAATATTTCCTTGTATTTGTTTCTGATTCTAATTAATTCGGATACTTCAATCTCGTCAAACACGGTCATGTGGGCTGCATTGTGCTTCGATTGAATCATATTTCTGGCAATTGCCTTTCTTATCTGACTCAGGGCTTGTATTTCAACTCTTGCTTCTGCCTTAGGTGTTGTGTCTTGTCCGGATTTAGCTTCAAAATGTTTGTGTCTTTGCTGATAATGTTTTTGAATATCATTCTTCATGACACGGCCAACCGGGCCAGTTCCTGTGATATCATTAATGTCGACATTCAGTTCTTTTGCCATTACTCTGGCAACTGGTGTTGCAAGGGATTTGTGTTTTTCAGTCCCGGGAGAAGATTTCGTTAAGGTTTCAGTATTCATTTCCTCGGTTGCAGGGAGAAAAGCTGAATTATCTGCAACCTCCAGAGTGCCAACAACTCCAGCACCTTCTTCAACCGGTTCAAAATCAGGCTTTGCAGCCTCAGTTATTGCTTCTTCTCCATCAATACCCTGGATGTCAAATTCGACCAGTGGGTCGCCAACATGTATTGTTTCACCAACTTTGCCAAAAATATTGGCGATCATTCCTGTTTTTGGTGAAGGAATATCAGTAACTACCTTATCGGTTTCCATTTTAACAAGGGATTCACCCATCTCAACTGCCTGGCCCTTTTCAACATACCATTCAGCGATGGTTCCTTCGTCAAGGCCTTCTCCAATGTCAGGAAATTTGAAAATATACCTCATGGAACTAATATTTTACAGTTTTTTCAATTTCAAATAGAATTTTATCCGGACTGATAATGTAATGATGTTCTCCTTTTGGCAGAGGAACGATGGTGTCAAATCCACTTACTCGTTTTGGTGGTGCTTCCAGATGGAGAAAAGCCTCTTCATTTGCTATGGTAATCAGTTCGGCTCCAACTCCAAAGCTACCTGGTCCTTCAGTAACCACAACAAGGCGTCCGGTTTTTTTGATTGACTCAATCACGGTTGTTTTGTCGATTGGATAAATTGTTCGCAAATCAATAAGTTCAACTGAAATTCCCATATCTTTTGCCTTAACCATGGCTCGCTGCACCTCTCGAATTAAAGCTCCGTAAGCCACAACAGTAAGATCTGAACCATGAGACAGTACTTTTGCCTGACCAATAGGAATGCTGTATTTGTCTTCGCTTACCTCTTGTTTTATAGCCCGATACAGGCGTTTGGGCTCCATGAAGATTATTGGGTCTTCTGATTCAATGGCTGAAATCAGTAAGCCTTTGGCATCACCCGGTGTTGATGGAATAACTACTTTTAAACCTGGGGTGTGGGCAAAAAGAGCCTCCATACTTTCTGAATGATGTTCCAGAGCGTTGATGCCTCCACCATATGGCATTCTTATCACCATCGGAGCTCCGTACCGTCCTCTTGAACGATTTCTTATTCGGGCTACGTGCGAAATGATCTGATTCATAGCAGGATAAACAAATCCTGAGAACTGCATCTCAATAACTGGTTTTAATCCGGCTACAGCCATACCAACGGCGCTACCAACAATTGCCGATTCAGCTAAAGGTGTGTCAAAAACTCTCCTGGCTCCATGCTTTTTCTGAAGGTTTTCTGTAACTCTGAAAACTCCTCCTTCAACTCCTACATCTTCTCCGAAAACAACAATATCAGGATCTTCTTCTAGTTTGAGGTCAATAGCCTGGTTTATTGCATTGACCATATTCATTATCTTCATGTGCGATTATTCTTTTATTATTTGCGGCTTGCTTTCCAGTTAAGAAACTTTTCATGTTCGGCCTTTTGTAAAAGCAAGTCATCAGGAAGGTCAGCATACTGGTACTTGAAAACATCCTCCAGGGGGTAATCTGTGTGTTTTTCCGCCTCAATAAATATTCTGTCTATTTCTTTCTTGTATTGACCAGTTATTGTTTCCTCTTCTTTGTCTGTCCACAACTTCTGTGTCATCAGGTATTTTTTTAGTCTGACGAGAGGATCCTTTGCAGCCCATTCATCCTCTTCTTCTTTGGTTCGATATTTCGAGGGGTCATCAGATGTTGTATGCGCTCCCATCCGGTAGGTTACCGCTTCAATTAGTACAGGCCCTTTTCCCGATCCTGCGTGCTCACTGGCTTCTTCAAAGGTCTTTGTCATGGCAAGGAAATCATTACCGTCGACCTGAATTCCAGGCATCCCATAGGCAAGTGCCTTTATTGCAATCCCATCTGATGCTGTCTGGGTTTTAAAGGGAACAGAAATTGCAAACTGATTGTTTTGAACAATAAATATGACAGGAACTTTCCATACTGCGGCAAAGTTCAGCGCCTCATGAAAATCACCTTGTGAGGTCCCTCCATCTCCAACAAAAGTGTACACGATTTCATCTTTTTCCTTATAATTGATTGCGTATCCTATTCCAGTTGCATGCTGTAATTGGGAGGCTATCGGAACATTCATAGGTAACATATTCCTTGCATTCTTAAACAAGCTACCTTCTTCAAAACCCATGAAATACATGAATATTTCTTTGAGGCTGGCTCCTTTAGCAAGCCAGGCTCCTAATTCTCTGAATGCCGGAACGAGCCAGTCATCTTTCCGAATAATCTGAGCTACTGCACCGCTGATGGCTTCCTGTCCTTGATTTGGTGGATAGGTGTATATTCTTCCCTGTCGCTGATATGACACCACCATGAGGTCAGCTGTTCTGGCAAACAGCATTTTTTTATATGCACCTACAATATCTTTATCTTTTAGTTTTGGAAAATGTTCAGGCTTGGTGATATTTCCAGCAGGATCCATCACCTGAAACATTTCGGTTTTAAAGGAATCGAATTCTTCTAACATTTTACCATGAGGTTTTTCTGAATGTATTAATCTTACAAACCACCCATGGTTTTGTTTACCGGCGAATTCAGCTGCCGGCAGGGTCCTTAGTCAGTCGCCTGATAATCTGTACGATAAGCTGTTTGGCCTGATTCAATGAACTTATAGGGATAAATTCAAATCGACCATGGTAATTATAGCCTCCCGTGAAGAGATTTGGGGTTGGCAGCCCCAGAAAGGATAATTTGGCGCCATCAGTGCCGCCTCTGATAGCTTTTATTTGGGGCTGAATCCCAAGATCAATCATCGCTAATCTCGCTAATTCAACAATGTGAAATACCGGTTCTATCTTTTCACGCATGTTGTAATACTGATCTCTAAGGCTCATTGTCACAGTATTGGCTCCCCATTGTGAGTTGAATTGTTCTACTAATTGCTTAAGGACATTCTTTTTGTCTTCAAAAAGAGTTTTATCATGATCACGTATAATATATTCCAGAACTGTATGCTCAATAGAACCCATATATCCTACCAGATGATAGAAGCCTTCATATCCCTCAGTGCACTCAGGTCGTTGGTTTCGAGGTAATCTCGAATGAAAATCAATACCGAGCTGAATGGCATTGATCATTTTATCTTTTGCTGTTCCAGGGTGTACATTCCTTCCATGAATATCAACTTTTGCTGCAGCTGCATTGAAATTTTCATATTCCAATTCACCCAACGGACCACCATCAAGTGTATATGCAAAATCGGCTCCAAAATTACGGATTGGAAATCTGTCAGCACCTCGGCCAATTTCTTCATCCGGGGTGAATCCAACTCTGATGGTACCATGTTCTATCTCAGGATGATTTATCAGAAAACTCATAGCTTCCATGATTTCAGCGATTCCTGCCTTATCATCAGCACCAAGTAAAGAGTTGCCATCGGTGATGATGAGATCCTCACCATGCAAATCATTTAATTCAGGGAATTCTTTTGGATCAAGAATAATGTTCTCGTCTGAGTTCAGAGTGATAATTCCCCCTTTATAATTAGTTATTATTCGTGGATTAACATTGGCACCTGAAAAATCAGGACTTGTATCCATATGAGCTAAAAAACCCACAACCGGAACATCTTTTTGAGTGTTCGAAGGCAAGGTAGCCGTTATGTAACCGTTTTGGTCTAAGCTCACCTCTTGTAAGCCCATTTCAGATAATTCCCCGAAAAGCATACGAGCCAGATTGAGTTGCCCGGGGGTACTCGGACAATTATCAGATCTTGGGTCGGATTGTGTATCGATTTTTACATATCTGATGAACCGATCGATCATACTTTGTGTGCCTAGAGATGTTTGCTTCATTTTTTACAGAACTAAAAGACTTACAGCCATAATGGCCATACCGGCAATTAAGCCATAAATTGAAAGGTGATGTTCTCCATATTCTTCCGCCGCAGGCAAAAGCTCGTCAAGAGAAATAAATACCATGATTCCTGCAATCATCGAAAAAATAATTCCAAGCATAGCCTGTGACATGAATGGCATCAGAATCAGCCATACAAGGAGTGCCCCTATTGGTTCGGCCAGTCCACTGAGAAAGGCGGCCCAAAAGGCTTTCTTTTTACTTCCGGTGGCGAAAAAGACCGGTACAGAAACGGCAATTCCTTCCGGGATATTATGTATGGCTATAGCAATAGCAATTGCAATACCTAGCTCAGGCTCAATTAAAGCAGCGGTGAATGAAGCCATTCCTTCAGGAAAATTATGAATACCAACGGCCACAGCAGTGAACAACCCGACGCGTAAAAGCTTTTGCTGCTTCATCTTACCCGGATTGTTCATCTCTTCCACCTTCCGGATTTCATGCGGATTTTCATAACTGGGGATTAAACGGTCGATAATCCCGATGAAAATAATACCAGCAAAAAACCCTGCAACTGTGAGCCAGCCTCCTTTGCTTTCTCCAAATGATTCATTTAATGCATGACGGGCTTCGGGGAAGATCTCAACAAAAGAGATATAAATCATGACACCAGCCGAGAATCCCAGTGCAAGCGATAAAAATTTAGTATTCGTTTTTGATGTCAGAAAACTCAGAGCACCTCCGATTGCTGTGCTCAGGCCTGCAAAAAGTGACAAACCAAAAGCAAAAACCAGCGTCTCAAAAGGGTAAGCCATACCTGTCAGTCATTAATAAAAAGTGGGGTATTAATCGGGTTTGAATATACTGATTTTTTTGCATAATGATTTCTGAGAATTGCTTATCTGAACCAGTAGAATGCCACTGTCATGATATTCCCGGAGTAAAGGCAAAATATATTTCCCTGGCATATTATAGCTTTTTTTAAATAGTGTTTTGCCATATAAGTTCTTGATTATTACCTGAAAAGGTGGAGATTCCGAGTCAGGAATTGTCAGACTTATCTGCCCTTGATTTACATCCGGCAGGAGTTCAAAAGCCATAGTATGGTCATTATTATCAGGCATGGGCTGTACATCAACTTCTAATACCGACCAGGGGGAAATTTCGCCACATCCAATGCTTCGAACCCTGATTTCATCCCTGCCGGATGTGTCGAAATACAGATTTAAAACTGTTTCTCCTGCCGGATGAATAGATTTTCTGTTCCTTGAGTGCACCCACCATTCATTATACAAAGCTTGTGGATTTTCTCTGATAACATAACGCTCATATTCACCTTGAACTGCCAGCCTTGATCCCATAATGGGTCCGGGAGCTTGCAGATTTACCGGAATGTTGGGCATGGTGTTATATTTAAACCATTGATATCCGGTCAACTTAAGGTTTTCCTTATTTACCAACTCGCTATCCTCAAGGAAGGACTGGTAATATAATTCCCATGCTTCACAAGTAGTATGGCCTTTTTGCAACCAATTATAAAGGCTTGGATCACTGCTGCTACCTGAACCTGAAAAAATAGGAACTATCTCTATCAGACCTGATGCCCCCAGGCTTTCGAGTCTCTCCCTTTGTTTTCCAAAATGATACAAATTCACTGAGCCATCTGAATTTGAGCTTCTGTAAACGGCGTAAAGAATTCGATCAACCATCGGACTCAGACTAGCGGCATGTTCAGAATCAAGCCAGCCCACATAATATTCTATTTTGATCTCGGGAAAGTCAATAATGAGATTTTTTAACTCCCGGATGAAATCAAGGATGAAGGTGAAGGCACCATCAGGAGTACAGTCATATTCGCCCTCCCTTAAATATTTGTCACAATAATATCCGGCTGTTGATCTTTCTGACCAAAACTCGAACTCAATATTATAATAGCCAATGCGGTCATCCGGGAGGGTAAGGGGATCGAGGTTGTATAAATGAATATTCTCAGAGAAGCCTCTGAAAGATTCTGAAACTGCTCCAAATTGCTTTATGCCTCCCTTTTTTTTTGCCCTTCGGATGAAGCGTCTGAGCTGTTCCCGCTCCTGAGGATTCTCAAAATCGAAGTACCGAAGAGAATACAAGGTGAGAGAATTAATATTCGCATATCGACAATATTCGAACAAACGATCTTCTTCATACTGATCCCCAACAATGTCCCGGGTGCTGCTGAGGTACAGGCCACGATAATTCTGAGCATTCGCCAGAGGAAAGACAAATAGTGATATGAGGAGCAATAATGAATATCGGTTCAGCATGAGTTAAAGATATGTTTTTTTATCTCTGTCAGAAGTCTATTGCCAGAAGCAATATTATTTGTAATTTAAAACCTTGCTGATCAGCTATGCTTACAGGAATATTTTCAATATGGAGAGCCGACGACTGGTATTGGATTACAATCAATATCATTCTTTTAATTACCATCATTTTTGTTGTTGGGGTAATTATAAAGGATAACCGTGAACCGGTTAAAACTATTTCGTGGATGCTTGTTCTGGTTTTAATACCTGTGCTGGGTATTATTCTCTACCTCTATGTTGGGCGAAATTTTAAAAAGAATAAGCTATTATCACTAAAAGTAGTCGCAGATGGGATCAGTATGGATAAACTTCTACATGACCAGTTGAGTCAACTCAATAAAGAGGCTTTTCTGAAAGATGAACGGCTTGTGCCAAAAAGAAATATGATGCGCTTATTACTGAACAATAATAAGGCTCTTATTACCCAAAGGAATAGTATTCGCGTTCTCAATAATGGCCGGCAAACATTCGGCTCTATGATCTATGAGCTGGAGAATGCCAGGAAGCATATTCATCTCGAATTTTTTATCATCGAGGATGATACTATTGGAAACCGGATTAAAGACATATTAATTCGAAAGTCAAAATCTGGTGTAAAAGTAAAAGTGATTTATGACGATGTTGGAAGTTGGTCATTATCAAGGCGATATATTCGTGAATTAACAGGTGCTGGTGTGGAAATATATAGTTTCATGCCTGTGAAATTTTATGCCCTGGCCAATAAAGTGAATTATCGCTTGCATCGCAAGATTCTTATCATTGATGGCAGAGTAGGATATGTGGGAGGTTTGAATATTGCAGATCGCTATTGGCGTGGTTTAGGTAATAATAATATGTGGCGGGATACTCACCTTCGTTTGGAGGGAGAATCGGTTCACGGTTTACAAGCAGTTTTTCTGATGGATTGGAATTTTGTTACAGAACGAAGTAATCCTGACGAAGATTATTTTCCAGAGGTAAAGATCAGGCAGCATAAACTGGTTCAGATTGTCACTAGTGG
>Ga0209249_1001214_pt1 | contig 25830 bp, 32 predicted proteins | sample SaaInlV_200m_DNA_4_FD_184653 | JGI IMG/M metagenome (GOLD analysis project Ga0209249, IMG submission 184653) | Marine microbial communities from expanding oxygen minimum zones in the Saanich Inlet - SI037_S3LV_200m_DNA (SPAdes) (version 2) | ecosystem: Environmental > Aquatic > Marine >...
TGCCAAAGAATCTCTAACTGACCTGAAAAAAGCTGTAGCGAATTCGGATATGGTTTTTGTTCTGGCTGGTATGGGAGGTGGATCCGGAACAGGATCAATCCCGGTAGTAGCTCAATTAGCTAAAGAAGCAGGCGCAGTAGTTATCGCTGTAGTAACAATGCCTTTCGAGGCAGAAAAAGCAAGAATCGACAAAGCAGAATTCGGACTACAAGAACTTCGAGAAACAGTCGACACAGTTATCGTTTTAGATAACAACCGACTAGTAGACATCGCAGGTCAATTGCCAATGGAGCAAGCCTTCGCAGTAGCAAACGAGTTAGTCTCAACAATGATTAAAGGAATCGTAGAATGTATTACAATACCTTCCCTAATCAACCTAGATTATGCAGATGTATCTTCCATCATGAAGAATGGAGACGTCGCAGTAATAGGAATCGGAGAAGACAACTCAAACGCACGAGTGGACGCAGCAGTACAGCAAGCTCTAACACATCCATTATTGGACGTAGATTACAGGGGAGCAACCGGTGCACTAATCCACATCACATGCGGACCCGACATGAAGTTAGAAGAATTCGACACAATTGGTAGACTCGTCACAGAAAACTTAAGCCCAGAAGCTCAGGTTATCATCGGAGCACGAGTAAACAAAGAATTCCAAGGAAGAGTAAGAGTCATTACAATTATGACCGGAGTAAAATCCCCTTACATTCTAGGGAAAAACTCAAACCAATTCGACCAAGAAGATTCTATAAGCGTAAACGAACTCGGTCTTGACGATCTAAGTTAAACAAAAACAATTTTTATTTTTTTATTTTTTTATTTTTAAAACAATTTTTATTTTTTTATTTTTTTATTTTTAAAACAATTTTTATTTTATTTGAAATTTTTATACTGCTAAATTTTTGAATAAATTAAATAGATGCTCGCTTGAGCTTAGTATGTGGTCTCATCTTCCTCTCACCATACTTCCCAAAGTACAAAATATTCTCCAACTTCATAGCTCGACCCCTCTCTTTAGAAATCTTACTCCGTCTTCCAATAGGAAAAATACCTTCAACATTCAAATTCCCAGGAATTCCCAAAACTCTCTTAACTTGTTCATCAACATAATACCACACCCAGCTCGTCACCAACTTCTCTTCTTCTAGGCCCAACAAAAAATTCCCAATCACAGCTCCAGCATGCCGAGAACAATATTCCTTCCCTCTCTTGTCATAACTCCGAACCAATCCAGAATCATCACTAACAGCGACGACGACGTATTTAGCCTTCGATATAAACTTCTGCTGACTAGCATCCGCCAACTTCTTAATAACACCTTCATCCTCAACCAGAATAAAACGAACAGCAAAATGATTCCCAGCAGTAGCACCAAACCGAGCAGCATCAATCGCACGAATAATTCGTCGCCAATCCGGCTTCTTCAAATCCCACCTCTTAACATCAATCCGTCCCTCAATCGCATCTCTCAATTTCATGAAATAATACAGACCAAGAACTTTATAAATTATTTGGAATCTTTCCCAACAGCAATATCAATAATTTCATTATACTTTTCAATCACTTTCTCCCAACTCAGGTCATGATAAAGTTCTGCAGACAACTCACCAGAAATTTTAAAATCCATCCCATCTGCAACACCTAAGGCATCAACAAATGAGCCCCCATCATCTATAGAATAAACCAAATCAGAAAGACCATATTTTTCAAAAACCTCTCTAGACCCAGCACGATCAGACAACAAAGTAGGAACCCCACAAACAAGAGACTCAACAGCACCATTACAATAAGTCTCAAAAACAGAAGAAACAACACTCGCAGAAATTTCATTTTCATAAAATTCCTTCAACCTAGATTTACTCCTAGGAGCATAATAAATAACTTCACCCTCTGTCATCTTTCTCAACAAAGAACCACCATCCTTCTTATTCGCAGCAGCAGCAATATCAGTTACAATCTTCAGCTCTGCAGGATCCTTCAGTAGTTCATTCACATTAAGAAAAAACGATAAATTCTTTACACTATGAACTCGTCCAATATACCCTAAAGTCAAAGCACTTGGAACATTACGATCAAGCCCCCCCTCAACAAACTCCGAAGAAATTCCATTCCAAACAACATGCCCGTTTTCTACATCGACACCGTGAATATCTTCCACTGTCTTTTTACAAACCTGAGACGGAAACATATACTCAATATTCCCCAAAACATCTTCAGCAACGAACTCCTTCCCCATAGTCAACAAAATCTCAAGATCAGAACCAGAATATCCACCAACTTCCTTTTCCAAAACACCAGCATACTCCTGAACAACACTATTCAAAAAACCCTCACGCTTACAAGCCTCAAGTAAAAAATAACTAGTAAACGAAGTCCCAGGTATCAAAACAGAATCCGGCTTTACCGCACTAACAATCTCCTGATATTCACGAACAAGACCCTCTGCATTCCTCTTAAAGCTATCATAATTAATAGAATCCTCCAATACACCATAAACCCCTCGCCCCTTCGTAGACCTCGCCAAATCAATTTTATGAATAGCGCAATTATCTTTAGAAACATATTTTTTTTGACTATTGAGCTCTATCATATGAAAATCATGCTGCGGCGAATACCTTACATGAGAAAGTTTCCTTGTGTGGATACCTCCAAATTTATCTTTCCCCGAAGAGTTGGTTGTGAGTATTTTCATATATTTCCAACACCCCTTCTATAAAGTAAACCAACGCTACCTATATAAATCTATCCCAAATAAACCACTTTAAAGTTACGACACAATTAAGCAAACAACATAAATCTATTCACAAAAAATAATATTCAACTAAAAAATCAACATTTCGGAGAGGACTCGGATCAAGCGAAGCGAAGGTAGTCTCTAGAAACCTCCAAGGTTCGTACTCGCAGAATCAACGTCTCGGAGAGGACTCGAACCTCCGACATCACGGTTAACAGCCGTGCGCTCTACCTGCTGAGCTACCGAGACATAAACAACACAAACAAATTTCTTTTTTAAAACTAACTATCGACCTAATCTTTCAAGCCCAAATCATCGCCCCATTTCCTACTAATCTTCGCACCCTGCCGCTCCAAATACCCAAAAACGTTACCATGCTTCGATCCACCAATCAAACCCTCAATCCCCTGAATAGTAGAAGCCAAATGATCCGAATCAACAATAACCCCAACCTTATTCCCACTAATCACAATCTCAGCCCCAGTCAACTTCTCAATCGTCCTCCGAGCCCGGCCCTCCGTCCCAATAATCCGAGACCTCACATCTTTCAAATTATTCCGACGAGTATTCCCCTTCACACTAACAAACTCCAAAACAAACTCCTCCTTCAGCAACAACAAAGCATCATCAACACAAAAGCCAAAATCAATCGCCCGCACAATCTCCTCAACCAAAAACTCATTCAATTCACTACCCTTAATAGAAACAGAACCCCTACCAAAACCAATCTTAACCTTAACAGCATTCTCAATAACAGGAACTGCCTTTTTAATTTTCCTCATGTTCTCAACTACAACATTTCTCATAACAAAAAACCCCAAAATGACTTTATAAATTCACCACCCATCAATCTTCTTCTCAACCTCCCCAAACCAATTCCCAATTATCCCCTTAACAATTCGCCTAATCTCAAGTTTAGACCGACACTCATAAGTATAAACATAACCCCCACTAGACAAATTTTTCTGATGCCGAACAATCACACTCTTCTCATTCAGCTTCTTAACACCCTTCTGAACCGTCGTCAAATTCAACTTCATTTCCTTAGCCATACAAACCGTAGTACACTCTAATTCCTTATTCTCCAAAAAATACTTCATTATAGCAAACTCGGCTCGAGTCAGTCCCAAACCACATTTAATAATATCATCCAAATCAAACCTCTTACAAGCAAAATCTATCATACCATCTTAAGACAAATACATAATAAAAAACCTTCGCCTCACAAACAACGAATCCCTTTCCCAGCCAAATACCCAGAACACCTACCCTGCCTCAAAAACAAGATAAAAAACAAACTAACGACAATAACAGTCGTCACAAGCACAGCCACATAAAACACAAAGCTTTGCAAAAACACGCTGTAAACAAAACTCCCCAAAACTCCAAACGCGACCAAAGGACAAACCAACCCCCACTGCGTCACATAAAACTCGCCATTAAAAAAATGATTCTTAAGATACCCACTCAAAAGCGTCAACCCAAACATCATATACCAAACCTCAAAAGCAAAAGCAACCGTAACGACTCCTAGCTGAAAAAAAGCCATATGAAACCCAAACCAAACCTCAAGATAATGCCCAAGCCTATACCCACTAATCGCAAACAACGTAATGTTCGGAATCACAATCAAAAAACTCGGCATAAACTGCCTCTCCGGCAAGCCCGTCTGAACAAAATGACTCTTAAAAATAGAAATCACCTTAACAGCCAACAAAAATAAACCCAACGTACCAGATATCAAACTCATAAAAGCCGCAGTATGAGCAACGCCAGCACTCCGAGCCATAGCAGCAATCCCAGTCCCAGTCACCGTCAACATACTAAGAGCAAAAGGATGCAACAACCAGCCAAAACTAATCTTATTAACATCAAAACTCTTTTCAAAACTAACCTTCAACAAAAACATCTCAGTCCACATCAATGCAACCCAAATAACAATCCAAAACAACAAAGCCGGCAACATAAACATCTGCAAATTTTCAGCAAACGCCGGAAGAAAAAACCTAATTGGTCCGATTCCAACATTCATCGTCATAACTATCGAAATAAACGGAGCAAGCACACCAGCGTTCTTCAAAGGATTCCCAATCATCTCTTTATAGTCGCCTACACGAATCCATCCAACCAACTGTCTAATCAAAAACACACTCAAAACCAAATGTATAATCGTAAAAACTATCATAATCCCCTCAAACGACCTAAACAAAATCTCATTAGCCAAAGAAAGCGTCCCGTGACCAATATCAGAATACTTAACCAAACCCGGACCATGCTCAAAAATATACTGGAAAAACGCAAACGGAATTATCGTAATACCTCCAGCTCCAAGCGACATCAAAAAAATCAACGGGTTAAACTTCTTATTTTCCATAGTACTGACGAAAAACAGAAGTACTTTATAAAGATTTTCAAGTAAAGATTAAATCAAGAAAAAATAACCAGTACTCTCAGTAATCACAAATTATTCTTTATTAGAATATCTAGGGTTAAGTATATCCGAGATATATACAGATTGCAAAAAACAAAATTTTTCTATAGAATTTCTACCCTCAATTCTCCGAGACCTCTGAGCAAAATCCTCTATCTTCAATTCTTCATTATCCCTAGGTTTTCTCTCGTTATACGACTTCCTAAATTTCTTCAACCCCATAAAAATTAAATGAAAACCAGATTTATAAAAATATCTAACTAGTTCAAACAATTCTGAATTATAGCAATTAATTTTGCCGCGTAAAAATTTTCGATGCATATAAGAGTACATGAGAAAATATTTTACCAAGAAAAAGAAATTAACTCTAGAATTCAGAATTATCAGTTGTAAGCTTTCCCATCTCCTTCAACTTCACAACCTGATTCGGTGTATACTTAAACAAAACATCTCCCTTCTCATCATCAAACTCCCACGGCTCAATAATAATAGCATCTCCTTCCCGAAGCCACAACCCTCGCCTCTTCCTTCCCGGAACCCTACAATTCCGACTCTTCCCATCCATACAAGAAACAATCATTCGACTCCCACCACACCTCTGCGCAATAATCCCAATAACTTCTCGACCTCTCGGCAACTTCACCCTAACAATACGCTCCTCACCACCGATAAAAACCTTCGCCTTATTTGGCTTCGACTTATCCTTAAATTTTCCAAATGCCACGAAGTAAATTGCAAAACTCCCTATATAAAACTAACTCTAAACTCTTCTCTTAAAGCCCAAATACCTCTCAATCCTAACAGCCTGAGTCTTCCCAACTAAATCCGAAACAACCTCATTATATTTCTCCCCAGCTTCAAAACCCTCATAAACGTCAACAACATCAAAATAAGTATTAAAAACGCCATCACTAGACCCACCATGGAGACACAACTTATCAACATTAAAACCAGACTCCCAAGGCTTAAAATTACCCTCCCCACGACAATCCTCTTCATACCTCAACGCTTTCCTCGCAAGAGAAGAAATCCTCCTCTCAATATTTCTTTCAAAATCAGAAAAACTTCGCTCACTAGTGCGAATATCAAATAAAAGACCTTCCGAATAAAAATCACTCTCACCCGTCAAAAAATCTCGATAAGCAACCGCAACAGGCCTTCTAGTATCCAAATCCACCCCCGTACGATCCAACAACTCGTCAAACTCACTTAAAGTAAAAGAACCAACGTCCCGCGAAGAATCATGCTTACCAATTATAACAGCTCCATTAAATTTCATAATAACAAAAAACAATTTAACTTTTTAATAATTTATATACTCAAAACTACATCAAAACCAAAGCAAAAGGAATACCGTCTATTCTCACAACACCCTCATCCTTCACAATCCCCAACTCCTTAGCCATCTCAACACTTTTTCTTCCAACAAAATTAAACGTCGCATCCTCCCCAGCACACCGCACAATCTCCTCCCGAGCCTCAACTACTCCAACAGGAGTGCCATTAAAAAAATCACCACTAACATCCAAAACCCTACTACCATCCACTAACTTCCTCCCAAAAACATCACTATCGCAAACGGCCACCACCATACGATACGACTCATGAACCTTCAATAAAATACCCATAACAAACAAAACAAAAATCCCTATATAAAATTAGCCTAACAATCTTTCAATATAAAATCACTTAGATAACAACCTACCAACATATGTACATGTTTTAGTGGCACTCACATAACTACCGCCAACCCAACAACTCCCAGTACAAGTAGTTCTTGTAGTTATATCTCCATTACAAGTACTAACACCACCCCTAGAACAAACTCCACCACCCACATTATAAGTAGGACAAAGATAAACCTTTATTCCCACACTTGGGGTAGCAGGCGCCCCACTAATCCTAGCCCAAGGAACAGTCCCAACAGTCAAAACTCCATTCCTAAAATACCAATCCCAGCCACTATCCGCATCATTATAAAATCCCTGGATATCATCTCTGACCATCAAAGTCCCTAAATTCGTAAGACCATCTTTAAAATTTATACCACCCCAATTATTTTTAATACCCTCAACAGTCAATGCACCATATTTAGATTCCGCACCCAAAGCCGCAATTTTTCTAAACTCAATTTCGTCACTACTGTGCCCCATAACATCAGGATCGAGTCCACTATCATATGCATACCCAAATCCAACACCAACCAAAACAATAATAATCCCAATCCAGATAAAATCTCTCTTTCCTAAATTAAAACTAACTCTCACCATAACAAACCCAAGATTAGATAATATATAAACATTCTCTATCAATCATTCTCAACCCGAGGAGCCAACACAAACCCAATCCCCATCTTCTCACCAGGAAAGTCCAACCTCAAAGGATAATCATCACTAAAACTAACAACAACGTTCGTTGAAATTTTAAGCCCCTTAACAAACTTCATCAAATACTCCAAGCTATACTTACTCCTTCCCTGCCCAAACAATTCCATATCCCCACCACTAAACTCAGCCCGTGCACTATTCAAAGTCCCATTCCCTTCAACAGCAAACACATCATCCTTCAAAACAAAAGCACAAGAATCAGCAACTATTGCCGCATCAGCAACAGCATCACTAAAATCCCGAGCATCCATCTCAACTCTCGCCCCAAAATTCAATTCCGGAATATCCTTATCCTCAGCACTAACCTCAATCAACGCCAAATTAAAATTACGTTTCACCTTATCAAAAATCACAATCCTCAACTTCCCCTCAACTTCTTCAAGCGTAACACTCGCAGCCTTAGCAGCTCTTTTCAAAATCTTCTTCAAGTCCGCCAAATTAACACCCCAAACCTCATTCCCAACCTCATACTGAGAAAAACTCTCCTTCGGCAATCGAAAAATCACAAGCGCTACATTCGCCGGATCAACAGCAACAACACTTAATCCATCTTCTAAGAGTTTAATCCGAACCTCCACAACAATATTAGAAATAATATCAATTGCATCACTCAGCAACTTAGGGTTATCCAACTTTAAAATCATAATCACAAAACCCCAACTTCTTATTTAAAGATTATTGTGGTAAACAACACTTCACTTAAACTTACTTTTAGCAAGCTCATATTTCCTATTAATTCTATCAATATCTCCAGAAGCAAGACTGTAAAACAACACAGGAAGATTCCCACAAGTTTCATCAAAATCAGAAGCGGCCCTCTCAACATATTCCAATCCCCGCTTTCCAGCATCATCATTTACCTTACTGAGTACGCTATCAAAAACCCCTTCCACAGAATTAACAACATTAGAAAAACAAACACCCTGAGGATATCCCCAAGAATCATTATCAGTAAGTTCATTACCGCGCATCCCAGAATGAAATTCTCGAGTTTCTTTTGTTTTATCTAAAATATCTTCCATAACAGGATAAAATCCCAAAGTTTCTTCTATTCCGCCCAAATCATCTGCCATACCAGAAAACTCTCTATCTTCTTTTAAAGATTACTATACCTAATATTACATATACATCCCAAACAACAACAATTCCTAAAAACTCAAATTCCCTATACTAACCATGGCAACAAACCCAGACAATCCTCCATCAAAAGCACAAAAAATAGCAATATCCTACTATTCCCGCCCAGACATTCAACAAGCAATGTTCAACTTCTGCAAAAACCGAGAAACCGTAGCAAACCACAATAACAACTTCTTCGCAAAACGCCCCGACACATTCGACTATCCAACAGACATCTTAAGCCAAGCCAAACAAGGCGCAACCTCATTCCACACCTCCGAAGAAATCTGGACAAACCCACTCGACATCAACACAGACATGACCCCACAAAAATACAACGAAATAAGAACCGGCTGGGACCTAATAATAGACATAGACTCCCCCTTCCTAGACTACGGAAAAATCGCAGCAAGACTCCTAATCGAACAATTAGAAAAACACGGCATCCACAACATCGGCATCAAATTCTCCGGCTCAAAAGGCTTTCATATAATCGTCCCATTCATCGCATTTCCTAGTGAACTAAGCGGCCTCCAAACAAAAGACCAATTCCCAGAATGGCCAAGGGCAATAGCCGAATACCTCTTCAAAAAAATCAGAGACCCAATGAATGAAGAAATCCTAAAACTATCCAACAAAGAAAAGCTCCGAGAACAAGGAGAGCTCGTCTCAGAACACACCTGTCCAAAATGCCACCAACCAACAATAAAAAAGAAAATACACAGATACGTTTGTCCAGATATAAGATGTAAATCAGAAATAGAAGGTTTCACTAAAAAAAAAGTAGCAATGCTCTGCCCAAGTTGCAACGCAAAAATGAACAGAGTAAGCACTCGAGAAGTCGACTTCTGCAAGGCCTGCAAAATAAACACCGCAAAACTAGAAGCCACATCCTCATTTGGAGGAATAAAACAAAAAAACGTTCAAAAACAATTTAAAGAAGAAATCACAATAAAATCAACCGAAGACTCCGTAGACATTGTCCTAGTTTCCCCACGTCACCTTTTCAGATCCCCCTATTCCCTCCACGAAAAAACCGCATACGCCTCAATTCCCCTAACCAAAGACCAAATCCAAGACTTCCGCCCCTCAGACGCAGACCCACTCAAAATCACAAAAACCCACAACTTCATGCCAAACTCAATACCAGAAGAAGCCTCCCAACTCCTAATCCAAGCCCTAGAAGAAGCCAAAAAAAACAAACCAAAAGAAGTAGAAAAAAAGTATGAAGGAAAAGGAGTCAATCTAAAAGGCCTAACGATAACGTCTAACATGTTCCCGCCAATAATAAAAAAACTCCTAAAAGGAATTCCTCAAGACGGCCGAAAACGAGCCCTCTCCCTACTTCTATCATTCTTCACCTCCTTAGAATTCCCAAGAGACTACATCGAAGAAAAAATTCATGAATGGAACTCCAAAAACTACGCCCCACTAAAAGAAGGCTACATCAGGTCCCAAATCGACTGGTCAATGAAAAACAAGCGCTTCCCTCCAAACTACGACAAACCAATATACAAAGAATTCGGAATCACAGCACCTCCAATGCCAGGCATAAAAAACCCAATCAACTACACAATAAAAAAAGCATTCCAAGCAAAAGGAAAAACCTCAGAGCCTTTCTATATAAAACCAAAACACAAAGGCCAAATTTAACAACTTTTATAAACGTCAAGGCCCTCTCACCCTCATGAAAAAGAGCGCAACATTCCTAACACTATTCCTAATCCTATTCTCACTATCTCTAACCCTAGCAGCAGACAACGACACACTCTCAACTTCAGACGACAACTCAGATTCAGAAAAACTTCAAAGCGGTTTCGATTGCCTAGAAGACAAGGCTGATGACTGCTCCGGACTAACAACACAAGAAGTAGCACTAACAATATTAGCAACCCCAGATAATATTTTCGACGACTGCGTAAACGAACTAGAGACAAGGGAGTCTTCAGATAACTGGGGAAATATTAGAGACACAGCACTAGCAATTCTAGCATTAAATCACGCAGGAGAAGACACAGAAGATTATGAAGACTGGCTACTAGAAAAAAGCCAAACCCCAGCAGACTTAGTCTGGTTCCTACAAGAAGACTCAAACACAGAGACAGAATGCCACATTGGATATAGCTCAGAAGACTACACAATAACAGTAGGAGACAATAAAAAAATAAACTCCAACGCCGGCTCCTGCCTTTCCCTAGCTCAGCTAAATTTCTGGCTACAAATATCCTCAGACTGCTACGACCAAGATTTCCAAATTGAATGCGACCAAGATTTCATAGCAAATCTCCTATACAAAAATAGCGGGTCCCAAACAATCTACGTCCTAGACCAAACAGCTTCAGCTCCAGCATACGACTCAATAGAACTAAGTGTAAAATCAAAATGTTTCGGAGAAAACTCATGCGAATACGAGGCAACAGCCTGGGCAACACTCGCTCTATTAAAAACCGGACATAACATAGAAGAATACATACCCTATATAATAGCATCATCCGAAACAAACAAAAGATACTTGCCAGAAGCGTTCATATACATACTAACAAATTACGAAGACTACGCAAGTTCTCTAGTCGAAGAACAAAAGCTAGGAAATTATTGGGAGGCGACTTCAACGTCATACAACAGATATTACGACACAAGCTTAGCATTAATAGCATTAGGCTCCTCATCCTCAGAACAAATAACAAAAGCAAAAGACTGGCTATATTTCTCACAAGGCTCTAACGGTTGCTGGCAAAATTCGCCAAAAGAAACAGCAATAGTCTTATGGGCACTAGCAGGCAGATCTGGCAGGTCATCAAGCTCCAGCTCCAGCATAACATATTGCACACAAACAGATTATTTTTGCATCCCATCAACAGAATGCCCAAGCGCAGAAGATGTAGGAGATAATTATTTCTGTTCCTCACTCTCAGACACATGTTGCATGTCAGAAAATCTAAAAACATGTTCCGAACACGGAGGAGAAATTTGTTCAGATAGCGAAGTTTGCACTGGAAATGAAAGAAGGTCCTCAGATACAAACTACTGTTGCACAGGTTCCTGCAAAGAACGACCCCAAGAAAACGAATGCGAAGCAGAGTATTATTCATGCGCGGACAGCTGCTCAGAATCCCAAGAATCAGTATCGGAATATTCATGTGACTCAGGAGAAGTTTGCTGCAAAACAAAATCAAAAGACCCAGACACGGGAAGTAATCTATGGATATGGATATTAATAATTTTAATACTAGCAGTTTTAGGAGCAATAGCCTATATAAAAAGAGAGGACTTGAAGTTATACTGGTTCCAACTCAAAACAAAATTTAAAAAAGATGATGGAAAAGGCAAAGGACCAATGTCTCCAAAAGGACCAGGCTTCCCACCAAGGTCAAGCATGCCACCACGCCCAGGTTTCCCACCAGTTAGAAGACAGCCTCAAAGAGCTCCTCCAAGAAAAAGGTCCTACGACAGAAGAGACAAAGCAATGTCAGACACCTTCAAAAAACTCCAAGACATGTCTAAATAAGTTTATTAATAACATAAGTGATACATATTTATGAGGTACATATTAACGTTAATTTTATTTTTTTCTCTAGCTTCCGCAGCTCCAGTTCTAAATCTCCAACACGAAGAAATTAGGGCCGGAGAAACCATCCTAGCAACTATCCAAACTCCAGGCGAATTCACAAAACAAATCGAAATTTCCGACATCAAATTCTTACAAGGCCGAAAAGAAATCTCACTAGAGTCTAACATTATATTCTACGAAGGAATTCATTATCTCTATATTTACACAACAAGACCACTAAACATAACACTCCAAATCCAAAACATCCTCTACAAAGAGCTAGACACACTTAAGTCTACAACAATAACAAAACAACTCAACATAACAGAAAAAACAAACCAAACCTTAACCATAAAACCAGGATTCATCTTCACAAATACAGTTCCAAAAATAAAGCTAATTAATTCTGGAAATAAACAACTTAACCTAACTTACGAAAAAAACGAAACCTCACTCTCACCAATGCAATCCACAGAACTAACAATAACTCCAGCGGAAAAATTTTCCAACTTCGAAATCTCAACCTATAAAGACTTCTCAATCCCAATCATCTACCTAAAAACAGAAATAAACGAAACACCAATTTTCAAACTATCAAAACCAGATTTAAGATCCGACAAAGAGTCAATAACACTAGAACTTTTCACAGAAAACAAAACAAAACAAAAAATACAACTTTTTAACTTCGGAGATCATAATATAACAAACATCAAAATATCACACAACACCTCCTTCCTAGAAATCGAAGAAATAAAAATTTTCCAACCAAGAGAAATTCAAAATATCACACTAACCCTAGAACCAGAAACAGCAGGACATTTCCAAGACACAATAATTATAAGTTACACTCAAAACGAAACAAATTATGAAATAGAAATAGCCTTAACACTTTTAGTAGCACCAAAAAACTCCTCAGAAAAAATTTTCGAAATCAAAGAAGAAACTTGCGAAGAAATGTCCGGGAAAATATGTGATAGAGAAAATTCTTATAGATGCACAGGAGAAGAAATTTTCACAACCAAGGGAGTAAATACAGAATTTTGTTGCCTAAAAGAATGCATAGAAATCAAAGATCCAAACTCAGAATCAGGAAGTTACGGTTGGCTAATCGCAATAATAATTTTCCTAGTTTTAGGAATAGCAGGCGGCGCTCTCTACAAGAAACAAAAACAACTAAAACCTCAAACCTCAGAGGACAAAATGAAAGAAATTTCCACAAAATTCGAAAAACGCTTATCCGGAGAATCAAACAAAGTCACAGGAAAACTAACAAAAACATAATTATTTTTTACTATTATTAACTTTCTTCTTACTTTTCTTTTTTCCACCCTTCTTCAGTTCCGCTATCTCCTCATCTTTCTTCCTCACTTCTTCCTTCATTTTAACAGCATAAGCTTCAACTTGTTTATACTTCTCACTCAAAGCTTTCGCAATCTCATCATACCTATGTAACCTACCAGAAATATTATTCAACAATTCAGTTAACTCCGAAGATTCCAAAGACAACTTACCAGGCTCAATAACTTCAACAGAACTCGGCATAAAATCAAACATAGTATGCGTCAATCTATCAAACCCGGTACACTCAATATCACACTCAGCAAAAGCCGTAAACATCTCATCTTCCTTAGCTACTTTCTTATCATCCTCACTTCTCTCAAATAACCTAGGCTCACTAACATTAATAGAATGAACTTCAATGTCCTTAATTTTATTCAAAATCCCAACATGCTTCTCCAAACTCTCCGTCAAATGCGCTGCCGGCCGACCCGCCATTTCAACAATCATAATAGCTCTTACCATTAACACAACTAACGAAGTTTCATTTTAAAACCTATCCCAAAGCAAAATCCCAATCAAACAAATCAAAAACAAACAAAACCCATAAACCAGCAAATCAACAATCCGACCATCCTTAGACACATAATCCCATTCTTCATCACCACCAACATCACTATTAAGCGAAATAATAACAGGTTCCACATCTCCCAAAGCAATAAAATCATCCTTTTCAGAAAAGACATCAATACTCTCCTTAATTTCCTCTTCTACCTCATCCTCCCGACCCTCTTCCACCCGAATCTCAATATTAAAACTCTTCACACTACCATCCTGCCTCAACTTCAAAACACTATCATATTTACCAGCCTCCGAAATCCTCAATTTAACATTTTCTTCATCCTCAATAAACCCAATCAAATAATAATAACCACTCTTCCAAGCGTCCCCAGTCCAAATTTCCAAACCAGAATTCCTTTCCCCATTTAAATCAACCTTCAAATCATAAACTCCGTCGCCATCACTAACCTCAATCGAACACTCAAACTCTTCATCAGCATAAATCTCATCAGGACAGTCAAAATCAACATCAACTGCAGAGACAAAACCAATCAAAAAAATCAACAAAACAATTCTTTTCATAACAAACAAAAACCTAACAATTTTATAAGATTAATTATGATTCACCACAACCTAAAACTTTTAAAAACAAAATAACCTAATCAAACAATGGCACAAAAAGAAAATCTATCCGCATTTATGAAAAGAAAAGGCTTCGTGTACGCAGGTTCAGAAATCTACGGAGGACTAGCTGGAACCTGGGAATTCGGTCATATAGGAAAACTTCTAAAAAATCACCTTGAAAAAACATGGAAAGATTTCTTCTTAACCTTAGACGATAACTTCTACGAAATCGAAGGTTCAATAATCATGCCTAAACCAGTTTTCGAAGCCTCAGGACACCTAGACAACTTCGATGACCCACTTGCAGAATGTTTCAAATGCGGAACAACAGAAAGAGCTGATAAGATAATTGAAGAAAAATTAAACAGAAGAGAAGAGTCTGCTACAAATGAAGAGCTTCTAAAAATTCTACACGACAATAATTTAAATTGTCCAAAGTGCAAATCTCCATTCGAAAAGGTAACAACCTTCAATATGATGTTTCCAATAACTTACGGACCAAAGGGAGGTCAGACAGTTTATCTTCGTCCAGAAACAGCACAAACCCCTTATCTTAATTTCAAAACACAGCACGAACTCCTAAGGAAAAAACTCCCTCTAGGCCTAGCCGTAATAGGGAAAGCCTTCCGAAATGAGATTTCTCCAAAGCATTCCCTAATAAGATGCCGAGAATTCGAGCAAGCAGAACTCCAAATATTCTTCAATCCAAAAAACATAAACAACGAAAAAATTTCCGACATTGCAAACTTCTCCGATATAAAAAATGAAAAATTAACAGTAATGCTTCAAAGACAAAGAGATAATCCTCTAAGGCAGATGTCTCCAAATGAGTTAGTAGAATACGGCCTCCCAAAATTCTACGCCTACTACATGACAAGAGTGCAGGAATATATACTAGACATTCTAAAAATTCCAAAAGACAAATTCAGATTTTATGAGCTAAACGACAAAGAAAAAGCATTCTACAATAAAAATCATTTCGACATTGAAGTATTCTCTGATGAAATAAACGACTGGATAGAAATAGGCGGAGTCCATTACAGAACAGACCACGACCTAGGAGGACATGAGAGTGTTTCAAAAACTAGACTCTCAGTATTAGATGAAGAAACAAAAGAAAGATTCACTCCACATGTTTTGGAACTAAGCTTCGGTCATTGGAGAAATTTATACACAGTCCTAGAACAACATCTCCACTACGACGAAAAACGAAATAATAACGTCCTAAAACTCCCAAAAAAATTAGCCCCAATAAAAGCCTCAGTTTTCCCACTAATGAACAAGCCAGAATTCCAAGAATTAGCAAGATTAATCCACAAAGACCTAGTAGAAAACGACATAATTTCAACCTTCGACCGCTCAGGATCAATAGGAAAACGATACGCGAGAGCAGACGAAATCGGAACTCCTTACTGCATAACAGTAGACCACGACTCCCTAGAAACAGGCATAGTAACCGTTCGAGATAGAGATTCAACAGACCAAATAAAAATCCATAAAGACAAAATATCAGAAACAATAAGAAACCTAATCAACGACAAAATAGAATTCTCAAAAGTAGAATAGCTTAAAAACTAATTTTACTTTTTTAGTATATGAAGAGGCAAAATTCTAATCCAATAATAACAATGATGAAGGCTGAATGGAATAGTCTAGGAGAAAACAAATCAAAATTTATTTTTTACATAGCCTTATTCGTAATTGCAGGATTAATAGGACTAACTTCTCCATGGCTAATTGGGACAATATTCAATTCAATTCAAAATGGAGAAATCACAAATCAATCAGAACTTTCTCATCTGTTTTTTCTCTTTTCATTATTAATAGTGATAAAAGTAAGCTTTTGGGCAGTCCACGGAACAGCACGGGTAGCAGAACAACTAACAGCATTTTATACCCATAAAAATTATGCTAACGAAAAAATTAGAAGAGCAATAGAGCTTCCAGTAAAGTGGCACAAAGATAATCATTCAGGAGACACTATAGACAGAATAAACAAAGCAAGAATGTCTCTTCTTACATATGCCCAACACGAAATATTTCAATTCGTCTATATCCTGGTAGAGATATTTGGGTCCCTAATTATAATATTTTTCATTAGTCCAAAAATAGGCCTTTTCGCATTAACATTTTGTCTAACATTGTTATATGTCACAATGAAGTTAGATAAAAAAATAAAAAAAATACATAAGAGGCTAAACAAATATAGCCACGATCTTTCCGCTTCTGTATTTGATTATTTTTCAAATATAATAACGGTAATAACTCTAAGGCTCAAGAAAACAGTAAGAAAAAAACTAGATGAAAAAATAAAAATAGCTCATCAAGATTACAAAAAAACAACTTATTTGATAGAGATGAAATGGGGATTCGCAAGCATAGCAGTTACTATAATGACTGTAGTAATATTGATATATCAGGCTGATAATGACTTCAGGACAAATGGGATAATTATGATTGGAACACTTTTTATGCTCTATGGCTACCTAGATAGAGTCGGGCAAGCCTTCTTTAAATTCGCCCAGTTCTACGGTTCCATGACAAAAAAAGCCGCCGACATAGAATCCGCCGAACCAATAGACGAAGCCTTCGAAAAAATAAAAGAAGAAGTAAAAACCAAACTCCCAAAAGATTGGAAACAAATCGAAATCAAAAACCTAGGCTTCACCTACAATAAGGAAGGCAATATCCAACACATGAACAACGTAGACTTCCTCTTCAAGAGAGGACAAAAAATCGCCCTAATAGGAGAATCTGGCTCAGGAAAATCAACAATCCTAACCTTACTTCGAGGTCTCTATCCTCCCCAAAATGTCAAAGTCTTCTGCGACAACAAAGAACTCAAACACAAAATCGAAACCCTAAAAAGATCAATAACCCTAATCCCTCAAGATCCCGAAATCTTCAACGAAACAATTCGCTACAACATCACAATGGATATGCTCTCAAATTCCGACGCACTCAAAAAAGCAATTCAAATGGCACAATTTTCCGATGTGGTAAAAAGGCTACCAAATGAGTTAGAAACAAGCGTGATGGAAAAAGGAGTCTCTCTTTCAGGAGGAGAAAAACAAAGACTAGCCCTAGCAAGAGGAATCCTAGCCGCAAAAGACTCCGACATAGTCCTTCTAGACGAACCAACATCCTCAGTGGACTCAGTCAACGAAAAGAAAATACACGACAACATATTCAAAGAGTTCAGGAGAAAAACAATTATCTCCTCAATACACAGGCTCCATCTACTAGATAAATTCGACTACATCTACATGTTCGATAAAGGAAAAATAGTAGGCCAAGGAACTTTCAAAGAGATAAAGGGCAACGCTAAATTCAAAAAAATCTGGAAAAAATACATCGGAACGATAAAAAAATAATCAGTTTTTGTCTAAACTCAGAATAACCGTACTACCATTAAGTTTAGAAACAAGCATCCCTTCTTTCTCTAATCTAGGAATATGAGATTCTCCCAAAATAAAATGAGCCTCTTTTGTTTCAGAAACAGGCAAACTAACATGAGGAAAATATCTCCTTTCTATTTCAGAAAATTTAGTAATTTTTGTCACTCCAAAGCCAATAGGACGATCCTTATCATCAAAAATTAAATCATCTTTATTGTAATTGTATCTTGGATCTATTAAGTTATTTTTAGCATGAGACAATTCATCTTCAGAAATAGAAATACTATAATTTCCCCTGCCTTCTTCACTCGTACATCCAGCTCTCATAAAAACCATAACCCATATTAGTTTATAAAAATTATTGCACTCAAGATTTTCGCATCCTCTCCGCAATCTCCAAAAAATTCAAATACTTAATCCCAATCTTCCCACCCTTCCTTTCCTGAATCTTCGACGCAACCAAAATCCCCGAAAAAATACCAGCTTCCAAATACCAAGCACACTTCTCCTTCTCAATCCTAGAAAGCATACCATTCATCTTAACCTCAACTCCAATCACTTCATACAAATCTCTCCTCTTCTCAAAACAAACAAAATCCGGAAAACCAGTCCCAATACTCATAACCTTATTGAACGGATTAAATTTCTTCTTAGCAGGAATTAATTTTCCATCATCAATATTATTAGACCACTTATCAACAATCCAACCCTTCTTCTCCAAATCCTTCCGAACCCTCAGTTCAAACAACCCTCCACCAGCACGACTCTTCTTCCCTTTAGCAACTTTAACTCTCTCCTTCAAAACAACATTTCCCTCATCATCAAAATCAATATCGTGCTTAACCTCATCGCTCTTCATCCAAAACCAAAGCACTCAATAATTATAAACCTTCACAAAATTTAAAAGCTATAAAGCACAAAAAAGAAAATGGGCAAAGCACTAGAAAAGATAAGCCAAGAAAACAAAATTTTACTGACAAAAAGAAAGTCAGATTGCATAATAGATCACGTAAGCCCAAAAATACTCTATTATTCAAAAAAAGAAAAAGTAATGTATTGTGATAACTGAGACACAAGATATGTCATTCCACATAATAAAAAATAAAAATGATATCCTTAGAAAATAATCCAGCGCTAAAAAAGGGCAAAGAATTAGAAGACAGGCTTAACGAAGCTCATAAAAATGGAGAAAAATTATACAAAGAATATGTCCCGATAAGATTTCCTCTACTAACAGAGAAGCAAGCATATGATCTAGAAACAACAGTCTACGATTAGAAATTAATCTCACAAACACAATCACATTCTTCTATAAATCCCGAGCATAAACAGTACGCCTAAAATTCTTTCTAGCTCTGTCACTAGCCTTCTTCAACATCTCTTCAGTCTTCCTCTCTAACTCAACAGCCAAGTCCTCGCCCAAATTCAACCCTTCAAGCATTCCACGAATATTACTCTTTTTTATTATCCCCATTTTTCTTCTCCTTTTTAATTCCAATCGGCCTCATCAAGGGAAAAGCAACACACTCCCTACCAGGCTTCCCCATAAACATCCAAAACAACCTCTCACTAACCCCAAACCCACAAGCCGGCGGCATTCCATGCTTCAATGCCTCAACAAACTCCTCATCATGGTCCATAGCTTCATCATCCCCGCCTTCTCCCAACTTAGCCTGTTCCATAAACCTCTCTTCTTGATCAATCGGATCATTCAACTCTGAGTACCCATTCCCACATTCTGAGCCAGCCAAAATAATCTGAAACCTCTCAGTTTTCCTCGGATCTTCCTTGCTCTTCTTGGCTAAAGGACTAAGCTCAACAGGCTGCCCAACTAAAAACCCAGGACCACTTAACTTCTTCCGACAATACTTCCAAAGCGTATCAGCCAACCTCCACTTATCAACAGAATCATCACACTCCATCTTCAGCTCCTTCAACTTAGCAAGAATATCTTCCTTACTAGCCTCAAACACATCAACACCAGTCTCCTTCTTTATAGTATCAGCAAAATCATACCGCTCCCATTTCTTCCCTATATCAACCTTATGCCCATAAGCCTCAAATTTCAAACCCCCAATCGTATCCTGTGCCGCCTTCTTATACATTTCCTCAGTCAACTTCATTCCCTCTTCAAAATTAACATAACCCCAATAAAATTCCATCTGCGTATAATCCTGCAAATGCTCCGCGTCCATCCCCTCGTTCCTAAACTGTCTACCAATTTCAAACGTCTTCTCGTATCCTGCTACAAGCAACTTTTTCTGCCAAAGCTCACCCATAGAAATCCTCAAATAAACATCCAAATCAAGCGCATTATGATGTGTAGAAAACGGAGTTGCAGCAGCGCCCCCAGCAGAATTCTCCAATATAGGAGTCTCGACTTCCAAAAAATCTTTCTCAATTAAAAAGGACCTCATAGAATTCCAAAACTTCGCCTTCTTCACAAACATCTCCTTAACATCATCATTCATAATAATATCCAAATACCTCTTTCGAAGCCTCTCCTCTTCATCCTTCAATCCCTTATGCTTATCCGGCAATGGCAAAACAGCCTTGGTCAAAATATCAATCCTACCAGCCATAATCGAAATCTCACCAGTCTTTGTCTTCATGGCCTCACCTTCAACCCCAACGATGTCCCCACTATCAATATTCTTAAATCCAGCAAAAACTTCATCACTAACCTCTCCTTTCTGAACAACAATTTGAATATCTCCCTTCAAATCTTGCAAACCAAAAAAATTCAATTTCCCAAAAGCCCTCTTAACAATAACCCTTCCAGCAACAACTTTTTTCTTCCCAGATTTCTCTTCATTTTTCAAACTAGAAAACTCTCCCTTAACATCAACAGAATAAACACGTTTCCCCTCCAGTTCAAACCGATGCGCATAAGGCTCAATCCCCTCACTCCGAAGCCTACCTATCTTCTTAATCCTCTCATTAACTATCTGCTTCTCTCTTCCACTAAGCTTAACCATAATACTACACCGAGAAATACTTTATAAAACTAATCAAAATAATTAGAAGGAAGCGACTTACTCCCCCAGATTCCACGATCCGGAAAATACTCTTTTCTACGCTCCTCGTAACTCAAACTCCCAGGACATTCACTGCTATAAGATTGACTTTCGCAAAATGTGCGATTCCCACAAGAAAAATCAACAAAATGCCTGAAATCCCCAAGCCAAGCCTCAATAGTTCCATAATCAATCTTCATTCTTCTATCAACCCCAAATTTTTTCTTCAACAAAGCACAAGCTGTCCTTTTACTTTCCAACATGTTCTTCTTTCCATCGCTCATAAAAATAAAAAATAATTTTAATTTAAAAATGTTACTATTGTGAAATAATTACAAATGCAAATCAAAGCTTTTTATATTCAAAAATACTATCCTTAAAATGCACTATCACATAATATTAACCGAACTCTGCGACTCTAGGTGTAAGTACTGCTACGAAAAGTCCCTGCAAGAGTTTAGCAACGGACTAGAAGAAAAATTCGAGTTCGATTTCTCTGCCCCAACAAAATCAAACATAAAGACAGAAGACCTTAAAAAATTCCTAAAAAACGACCCCTCGCCAACCCTAATTTTCTACGGAGGAGAACCCTTGCTAGAAATAGAAAAAATAAAAGAAATAATAGACGCATTTCCAAAACTCCCATTTCGAATGCAAACAAATGCAAAACTTCTAGACAAACTTCCAATAGACTACCTAAACAAAATAGGAAAACTCTTAATCTCAATAGACGGAGACAAATCCAGAACAGATTTAAACAGAGGAGAAGGAACCTACAAAAAAGTCCTAGAAAATATAAAAAAAGCTAGAGATCAAGGTTATGCAGGAGAAATCGTAGCAAGAATGACAATATCATTCCCAGACATTTATCCTCAAGTACAGCACTTAATCCAGCTACAAAAAGTTTTCGACTCAGTCCACTGGCAACTCGACGTAGCATTCTACAAATTCGACTTCAATGAAGAAAAATTCCAAGAATTCTCAAAAAAATACAACAAAGAAATATCAAAACTAATAGACTTCTGGATAGAAAACCTAGAAAAAGGAAAAGTCATAAAAATCTACCCATTCCTAGGAATAATAAACAGATTACTAGGCTTCGACTCCGAAACAAGACTTATGTGCGGAGCTGGCCACTCAGGGTACGCAATAACAACCGGAGGAAAGATTCAGGCCTGCCCAATTATGAACAACATAAAAAATTTCGAATGCGGCAATTTAGAGAGTGAACAGTTAAAAAAAATAGACCTGATAGAGCCCTGTACCTCCTGCGAAGAAAGTTCAATATGTGGCGGCCGATGCCTCTACTCAAACCACGCAAAACTCTGGGGCGAAAAAGGAGAAAAAATGATTTGCGACAACACAAAACATCTAATATTAAAACTTCGAAAAAACTTACCAAAAATAAAAGAGCTACTAGACAAAAAAATCATATCTCAAGAAAACTTAGAATACGAAAAATACTTCGGACCAGAAATAATACCCTAAAAATTGCAGTAAAAAACACAAGCAATTTTACCGCACGGCTTTACCGTAAGACTAATTTTATAGATAATCAAAACTTCAAAATCTTAAACTCCGAAAAATCCCCACTCCATTTCCTCTCTTCAACCTTAACATTTCGAATCTGCGCATGAGCCGGCCCTTCCTTCAAAAACTCATTCAATCTCCCCAAACCCTCAGCCTCCCCCTCCGCAATCACCTCAACCTCACCACTCTCCAAATTCCTCACAAATCCACGTAACTTCAACCCCTCAGCCTTCTCCTTAACAAACTGCCTAAAAAAAATTCCCTGAACAGTTCCCTGCACCACAAATCTACCAGCTTTCTTCATCTAATAAAAATTAATCTCAAGAATTTAAACCTTCCTATCTAATCCACATCTTCAAGTCTAGCGCCCTGCTCTTCCTTTAAGTCCTTGTTAATTTGCTTTGCAATATAAGCAATATGTCTAGATCCTTTAGTTATTCTCCCATTATTGTCAGGAATACTAGAAATGACGTCAATCTCGTATTTTCCTGTCCCAGAATTATAGAATCTATTATATTTATTCATACAAACAACAACATCCCAATCTTTTTATTCTTTCCGATCCATCTCATTATGCAAAACAGTAACAACCTGACTAGCAAACAAAACTCTCGGCCCAACACTAACCCCATCAACTCTCTTCAAAAACTTCTTCATCCCACTAGGAAACCCCTCATGGTCCCCAATCACAAAAACAGAATTCTTCTTTTCCTCAAAACGCAAATCCAAATCCCGAACATCCTTACCTCGTCCCTCCAAAACCAAAACATCCTTCCCTTCAGAATCCAACTCCCGCAACAACTTCTCAAAACCCTTCCTCTCAATAAAACACCCCGGAACAATCTCCCTCAATCCCTCCTCGTCCTTAGCCTTATACAACATTCGCCGAATCAACCCCGCAACATTCTTCTTACTAATCGGCATATCCTTATTACTCTCCATCACCAAGTGCCGCGGATTATTAGGCCCCCCATCAAAAATCAAATGCACCCGAACATCTTCCCGCATCGCATTCGAAGTAAAAAATACCGATACAATAAAATTACAAACAATATCAAGTCGCCCCGCCTTCTTCAAATCATCCTTAATTAAATTCCCAGCAGTAACAGCCTTAGCCGAATAATAAACAAATTCTCTCATGGTGCAAATAGGCTAGCGATGTATTAAAACATATCTAATTATTCTCAATATAGTCCTTCAAATCATTAAGGTTACGCGTCTTCATCCTATATTCCCCATAATCCAAACTATCCAAATCCTTAACTAAATAAGTAGTATAGACTAAAACCATAATCAACAAAATTCCAACAATAGATAAATAAAGATAACCAAATACCAAAAGCAAAACCATAGAAGATATGATAACGGGATAAAGGTAAAAGATAAATTTCAAATCCCCAGTAATATATTTATCACCAAAAACTTCTAACTGCTCTCTACTTCTACTGATGTAAGAAAAAAACTGAATCAATCTATTGTGAACATTTGCATCTTCCTTGCTTTTTATTTTAAAGTATGCCAATGTGCCATCTAATTTATTTTGTCTGTCTTGTATATCCTCATATCGCTGAGGACTGTGGGATTTCAATGCATCAATATAACCCAAAAGAGCAAGTCCTAATTCTTTTTTGAATTTCTTATTTTTTGAATAAATAGCTAAGTTGTAAATAGATTGCATATAAGAAAGCAAATTCGCTGTTTCAATTTTAAAATGATTATATTTTTTCTCAACAAATTTAAAGACAGAATCCACAAAAAATCCATAGATAAAAGTAATCATAGAACCAATAATCCCAAACTCAATAGAAATATTGCCTTTTGTATAAAATAAAAGCAGCAACATTAACACAACAGCAGATGTCATAAAAAGAATCCTCTTACCTCTCATAATCCTATCTATAGTCATATAAGGATAAGTAAAAATTTATATATAAATATATTCCTTTACGCGATGCTGAGACAAAATTCAATTATTATTTGAGTATTCCAGAATATTTTTTCAAAGAAACCTTCATTGGATCAATCCTTTTTGGCCCAGATTCAGAGATTTCATAGAGGGGCAGTCCGCTATTTTTTGCAGTTTTAACAACATCACGAATAATTTCTCCTTTGTCCTTTATTTTTTTAGAAGACAAATTTTTGATATTTTTCAAATCAAAATAAAGCCCCTTTATTTGATAATCCCCAACTATAAATTCATTATGACCAGAAGAAGATCCCCTCAAGGCAAGTTCTACTCTATGCTCTATGTCAAAATTACCATCACTCCCCGTCTGTTTACGATACCTTAATTTATTTCCTTCTTTTGCTTTAGAATATAAATCTTTGCTAGAAGCGTCATATATTTTTCCATCTTCTAGTAATATTCCAGCAAACCTTGACATATTGGTATCCATTTTAATTAAGGAAGAAGAAGAAACGCTCAACATAGGACCATTTTCATTAATGTAATCTAAAAAATGTTTTACATTACTCGTGGAATCATATGAAGCATTTTCAGTATTAGAATTAGCATTATATCCAAGAGGAAAAGAGTGGAAGAAAACATTTTTTTTCGTAAATTTAGAAATTGGAACGGTTTTAACATTTTTCAAATATAATTCCTCTAATTCATTTATACCAGGAACAGACCTCTCTAATTTAAATCTTTTATTCATATTTTCTATTCGGGTTCTTTTATCGAACAATACATTGCCACCAAGAGCAGTTTTATTCTCAACATAGTCTTTTTTCAACTCTTTAATTTCTTTATCAATAGCAAGCCCATGCCTATCTTGTAAAATATTATTATACCCAGCCATAACTCTCCCAGAAACACCCATTCCAGATTCTATTAACGCTTCCCTAAGAGCAACTGTAGCCTTGCAATAATCATCAGCAGCATTATAATAATCTTCAAGATCTTCAGACTTACTGAATTTATCCATTCGTTTCTTAGATGTCAAAATACTTTTCCTAAGTTCTGGAAAAACTTCAGATAGTTTATTAATTTCATACTTTGTCTGAAGGTGGCCCTCAATATCCCCTCTTCCAAAACCTTTCTTCATTTCCCCTTTTCGTTTATCATCATCCTGTATCATCACCTGACTCACCTTCTCTTTCCTCCCAATTCTTTTATACCAAGGAACTTCTCCAGAATATCTAGACTTAAAAAATTTCTCTTCCTCCTTAGTTTGCAACTTCCCTTCCAATGAATCA
>Ga0209249_1001215_pt1 | contig 25819 bp, 20 predicted proteins | sample SaaInlV_200m_DNA_4_FD_184653 | JGI IMG/M metagenome (GOLD analysis project Ga0209249, IMG submission 184653) | Marine microbial communities from expanding oxygen minimum zones in the Saanich Inlet - SI037_S3LV_200m_DNA (SPAdes) (version 2) | ecosystem: Environmental > Aquatic > Marine >...
GTGGTAAAAGGCGATTTAACTGAAGTCTCAAAACCATCACTATTGGTTCTAGACAATGTATCTCGCAAAAAAAGCATTGAAATGATATATATAATATTTAGCAGTAAGTGGTTAAAATGTGGTAATTATTGTATTTATTAAAAATATCTGAATAGTGTTAATGATTTTATTGTATCATAACACTATTTGATTAAAATATCTGATCAAAATGATCAAAGAGAAAATACAATATTCGGAGAGTCTAATCATATCGCGTGGTTTCTCCAAACAAATCCCGCATAATGAAAAGTGGCTGAAAATGGGCTTAATTGATACATAAAATATACTCAGTTGTTATCTGAATGATCTTTTTATACCAATTATATCCTCTAAAGCCTCTGTTATTAGTACAAAACGCGCGCAAGGTTTGAGACTAAATTTAGTCAATCTGTATCAAACCACTCAATATAGCGAGGATGAAAGATGGTGTGCTGGGTGTAACCCATCTCCTGTATTATGCAGCATTTAGCTATGCAGGCTACCCGCGTCCCCTTGCAGGCGGGTATAGACGCCTATTCGCCCTTGCACCCTGCGGGTCAGTCGTCTCACCCAGGCCCGCGGCGACCTCATCCTCCAAGGAATCATCGCATGCCGCGGGAGGTATCGTTTCTGTCCGTTGCCAGAGGTCTCCCCCTATGACTCACGTCATCGCAGTCCTGCACGGTGGATGGAGTTTCCTCAGACTTGCGCCCGAAAGCTGCTCCCCAGCTCACCACTCAAGTTACGAGGCAAACCCCCAGATAAACCCAGCGAATCAAAGCCCTGAAAAGCCGTGAATCATCATCAACGCCATGACGCGAGTGTTACTGGTGGGCGAGAGCTGGGTCAGCATCAGCACCCACTACAAGGGTTTCAACCACTTCGTGAGCGGGGTCTACGAGACGGGGCTCAAGTGGTTCAGCCAAGCGATGGATAAACACGGGATCGAGTTGACTCACATGCCCGCCCATGAAGCGGCGAACGATTTCCCGTTCACTGTAGAGGAGCTCGACTATGATGTCATCATCCTCAGCGACATCGGGGCGGACAGCTTCCTTCTCCATCCCAAGACATGGCTCCACGGGGAGCGGACGTCCAACAGGCTAAAAACCATCATGGAGTACGTCAAAAAAGGAGGCGGGCTCATCATGGCCGGGGGCTATATGAGCTTCCAGGGGATCAACGGCGCGGCCATGTACCAGAGGACGCCCATAGCCGAGGTATTACCCGTGAAGATGATGGCCTCTGATGATCGCTGTGAGAGACCCGAGGGGGTCAAGCCCAGAAAATCCAAGGAACATCCGATAACCGTGAACTTGCCGGATGAATGGCCTCACCTGCTGGGTTACCAGCTGGTAAAGCCCAAGGAAATGGCGCAGACACTGGCGATAGTTGATGACGATCCCCTGCTTGTGGTTGGAAGCTACGGGAAGGGCAGGAGTGTGGCATACACAACTGATATCGGGCCACACTGGTGCCCACAGGAGTTCGCCGAATGGGACGGCTACGGCTTGCTCTGGAAGAACATGATAGAGTGGGCCGCCGGGGCTTAATCATTCCTTGTCGAGGCTGAATTTGGACTCAATTAGTAACTCCGTCCACATGTAGAGTCTGGCTCTTATCTGAGCGGGCTCAATCTTCCCGATAACCGGGACGTCAATAGTTTCCTCGTCGCTGTAATCTACTACCGCCCTATGGAGGTTGTTGAGTATAAGCTGGGAGTTCTTCGCCTCATCAACTGGCTCGATACCGGTAATGGGTGCAAGTTGGTAGTTCCAGAGGGTCATATACATGTCAACGAACAGTCCGTGAAGATCAGACGGGAACCACTTCACGAGGTTCTTTGATCTCTCGGATGCCTCTTGAGATACAATGGAAAGGGTGTCATGGATCTCTTGCTTAATCGTCCATGGAAGGCGACGCTCAACTCCGTTTCGCAGCATCTTTGTGGTGAAAGTCGATGGTTTAAGACCTTGCAGGTTGACCCTGTCAATCACGATCCCCTCGACCTGAACCAGCTCGGCCTCCAAGTAGTCCCACCTGACTGGCCCCTCTAAGAGCATCACAAGTCTCAGCAATGAGTCAATCAGATCAAGATTCAGAACGATTAGGGCCATGTGGGCTCCCCTGATTGAGAGGAAAGCTGCCTCGTTTTCGGCTAAATGCCTTGCCCTATCGTCCAGGAACTGACTCACGGAAGATAGTAGCTCGATCAATGGATCCTTGTTATCCGTAAAGAACTCGATGGATCCCCGGTTATGCGAAATATGGGCCCATTGGGCGTCCTTGTAAGGCTTTACCCCGGTCCCCGTCTCGATTGATTTCACTTCGTCAAGTTTGATGGTCTCGACAAGCCCTTTACCGCTGAGGAACCCTGGCTTGACCTCGAAAGTTATAGTTTCGCCATCCAGTTCGATTGTGGCAGTTTTCCTGTCACCCGTCCTTCCCCTGATCTCAGTCATTCCTGCGCCTCCTCAGGCTGTCTGTCGTCTCCTCCAGTTGTAGCGGGGAGTAGGTCGTTCTGTGGTACATTTTCAGGTATTCTCTACCGTACCTCTCGGTGGCACCAAGCTCGCCCAGTTTTACCTCACCTTTTTCCTCAAGTATCCTGCCGATTTTCTTCTCGAAGACCGGGTAGTTAAGGAGCATCTCCTTGCGTTCGTTGTAATACTCTATAGTCTCCACGGCCTCATCGATATAGCTCAGCACCCTGTAGAGGTGGTTAATGATCTCATCGATCCTGTAGTGCTCGTAGTTGTTGATGACCTCCAGGCTCTGGTTCATCCTCTCCGTGAGTGTCAGGTTTTTATTCCATTCATAATCCTCACGAGGAAGAAGAAGGTTGATGTTGAATTCCAGATCCTTGATGTGGTAGTATAGGATCCCAATAATCTTGCCCACCACCTCGACGGTGCTCAGGATAGTGTCCCTGATGAGTATAACCTTGAGCACCTTGAGGTTCTCATCGTCGGGCGCAAGAGTGCGCTCCTCAATGCTCTCAGCCAGCTCTCTTATCTCTTCGTACCGGTCACCGAGTAGACTTGTGAGGCTGCCCTGGCGCTTGCTAAGCTGGATGATGGTCTCGACGCTGTCCACGATGGGCTTGGTCGCGTTCACGATGTCAGCGCCATACTGTTTCTCCCAGTTCTTGAGGCTTACGAGGATCGCGTCGATGATGACCCAGGGCTCGTCCTCGTCGAGTTTCTCCCTGCTGATCATCAGGGTTGCGCTGTCCTTGGGAAGGGTGGGCTCGAAGAGACTGCTGATGATCTCGTATATCTTGTCGCTTGTATCGATGAGCTCCTCGACCAGCGCCCTGCCCGAGGCGACGATCCCCTCGATATAATCCAACTTGACTTCAAGGCTGACCTCCATGTCTTCCCAGAGCTGAACGGGGGCCTCAACTTCCAGCCCAAGCTCTATAACCTCGCCTGCCGCCTCAAGATACTCGAACTTCGTCTTGATGTAATACTCCCTTAACGCAATATCGAACTGGGCCTCAAAGCTGTCAACGTCGTCCTTGAGTCCATTATAGATACGCCTAATGCTTTCGTCAATATCCTTGATGTCTTTTGCCCCCTCGGCGTTACGCTTGATCTCGCCCACCTCGTCCTGTGCGATCAACATGCGGGTCCTCAACTCGATAAAGTTGTCAGGGACCGGGCTTCTCATCCTGCTGATGAGAACAATGTACCTACGGAGCTTCTTTAACTGGAGGTCACACTCCTCACCGAGAGACTCTGACCGGACGTCCTTCACTTCTCTGAGATCAACCAGGTACTTACTGAAGCTGACTGGGGCGGAGAATAGAACGGTGAAAATTGTTGAGTTTACAATGATAGCTTGGTTTACCGTAGCCTGGAAGGCCAGGGGAATTTGAAGCCGGTCAATGGCGGTGAAGAAGGTAAGATTCGTGATGGCTGCCACGAAAATGGGCAGAACATAAACCAGAACATCAACGTACCTGCCGGGGATCACGGATTGCTGTACAGGACTGGGCAGGCTCATGTTAAGCAGCGCAATGGCAGAGATGAATCCGGCCATGATTACCATGAAGAACCCTATTCCAGGCATCGAATTTACAAGCTGGGTAATCGCCTCACGGAAATACTCCTGGAATACGAGGTTGACGTACATTGGAAAATGCTCCTGGATCTGAGTAGCCAGAACTTGGTCAGTTACCGATGGCAAGGCTATCTGAATATCGTACGCAATTGCCCCCCTGAAGAACTGTGGGAGGGTGGTTTCCACATATTGGAGAAGTATTGACTCGGAATATGTTGGGATGTACTGGGCGACGAAATCCATGAACGTATCCTTCACGTACACAGGGGCGGATGACGCCGGTAATGGAAAAGTATGAATAAAATCAGTGAAATCAGTCTTTAGATATGTACTGAAAGTCTCGATGACGGTTGATGGAACTTCGTTGACATATCTCTCGAAACCCCTGGTGAAAAGAATCTCAGATATACTTGACCCGACTTTTGACAATTCGTCCATGTTGATGTAACTCAGAGCACTCTGGATGTCACTGAACACCAGGTTCAACGGTGTGTATAACGGGGGGAAGATTCCCTCCTGAAAAGTCTTCAGGTATTGAATGATTTGCAGCGGTAAAGAGAGGAAAATATAGTAGACGAATGTGAAAGCGATTCCTTTCCCCTTGTAAATGGTGGCAAAGACAAGGATCAGTGGTATCGCGAGATAGAACGTGCTCTTGAAGAAGAGGAGGGAAACCGCGATTATCCCCATGTTCATCGCTATTAACTGGAGGTTATCAGTAGCCATAGCGGGGCAAATTATGAAAGGAGCTATAATGAAGCTCAGGATCACCACCTTCTGCAGTGGACCTGGAAATATCTGGAAGAAGCCGATCCTGGACAGATGGTATATCAGTCCGAGACTAATGAGCAGACTGCCAGACATCATGCCGTACCACTTGTCCTTGTATGTAGCCCAGGCAACGAGGAAGGCCACGATGAACGGGAGCGGCGCGGGAAGAAGAGGTATCAAAGTGAAACCTATGCCCATCGAGACGAAGGTCACCACGAGAGTGATTACCTTCCCTGTCTGCTCACTGAAATCCCCGTCCATAAATAAAGCGAAACTCATATCCAAGTATCCCCCAGTATGATGCTAGGTGCGGTATCCTCCATTGAGCGCAAACATTGATGTCAAACTATTGTCGGGTCTCAGGGACCAGATTAGAGCAATTACCCCCGTGCTACCTGATAAGGCTGTGGTAACGGTGGGCCAATACGCACTTGATACCCTGAACGAGTCCGAGAAGCTCACGGAGGTTGACATCTACACTCTTCTTCGCGTACTTCATAGAAAAGATTTGCAGCATAGAACCGTTGAACTAGACCCTGAGCACAGCCTCCAGATGGATACAATGTACGAGCCCCATTACTGGTTCGACCTAGGATCATACTTGGAGGGGGTGAACATGGAGGGCATCCTGGGCAACCTATTCTACGACTATCACAAGGAAATACTCAGCATCAGTAACATCTCTGAGGGGGCAACGGCAGGGATCCTGCCTGAGATCCACAGGCACTTCATGGGCAAGGAAAAGAGCACCCTCGGAGTATGCGTGTTCCCGTCCATGGCCCATAGTGGAGACGCTCTGTACAACGCTTTCAGCGCAGTTGGCAGGATCAGACGGGACGCATCAACACCGCTGATTCTAGTCGACCAGGGAAAACTGGAAGACTACGATGGGGTTCACAGAGATGGCGATGTACTCAAGGGCATCGATGTACTGGATTATATCATCGAGCTTCTACTGGACAAGGAGGGCTTCATCAGAGACCTCAACAAGCTGTCCACATCATACAACATTGAATTATTCTCGGTTCTAATGGCTTCAGGTTGTAGCATGGACATCTATGAGAGCTTCAGAAATATCCTTGAGATCACCCTTGAGCAGCCGCTGATGGATTTTGATATCACAACCGCGAAGATGATCTATGTCCTCGTGAAGGCTCCCCTCAAGTTCAGGGACGAGCTGCAGAAAGGGCAGCTGGAGTACGAGGTAAGTACATGGCTCCAGGAGTCTATTGGCATCGACATCCCACAGATTTGTGAATCACTTTTCGTGGACGAGTTCGGGGACCGACTTGACGTTGTGATCCTGGCTGGCGGTTATGATTCAAAGGAGAAATTCACTATCGTCCACAAGAGGATCGAGCGATTCAGCAAGATGAACCTGGATCAGGGACTTGTAAAAACAGAGGACTGGGAAGAGATAAAGAAGGTAATGTTGGGCTAGGAGCTCAACTTCTTCTCAAGTCCTTCAAGAAGCTCATCAAGTGAGCCCTTGTGCTCTACTAGGAAGCTCCTGCTAAGACCACTCTCGAACTCGCTTGCCTTTCTGTTCAGTCGCTCCATCTCGTCATACTGGGCGATATCCTCTACTCTGCCCCTTCCCGCAACTACGACGACGCGGATCACCCACGGGTCGCGGCACTCGACAATCCTGACTGTGATTGTCTTGCCCACGTCTCCCGTGACGTATGCCGCCAAGGCTGTGTATAGCTCCTGTGTCAGGTCCTCATCCCAGACGCCCATCGGGGTCTGGACTGTTACCCACAGGTAGTCGCTGCGGTAGCTGCTTTTCACGCCCATTATGTTGGGGGTCCTGTAGATCCTGATGATGCTCCTCATGTAGTCCTTGAAGTGGTCTATGTCAAGGATCTCGTTGAGTATTCCCTCCCTGTTCAGTTGGTCTTCCTGCTCCGCAAGGATCTTGTATATAATCTTGCCCTGCTCGGCGCCCGTGAGCTCTGATGTCCTCTCGTAGAACCTGTTGCTCTTCATGATGCCGCTGAGTTTATCCTGGTAGTCCTGCGTGAGTACAAGAACCTCGGTAAGTTTCTTCCTGTAATCGCTGGTAACCTCAAGCTTCGTGGATAACTCGTTGTAGAAATCGATGAGTGTATCACTGGAGCCAAGTCCGTCGAGGAGGTGGAGCTCGTCTTCCTTGATGACTTGGAGCTCACGCTCGACCTCTCTTAACTTTTCCTTGCTGTATTTTTTCTTGCCGAAGAGACTGAAGCCCTTGGACTCTTTCTCGTACTTGATTCTGTCGAATTCTTTGCGCTTCCTCTTCTCCTCCACTCTGATGAGCTCGTTCTCGGTCTCCTCCCTCCGTGCCCTGAACTTGACTATAAGTGCCTGAAGGTAGGTCAGATGCTCGTCGATCATCTTGATCTCGTCACTGCTTGGTTTGATCATGAGCTGCAGTAGGTGGTAGAGAGTGGTAAGCTCCGATTTCATGTCCTTGAAGTTGACGTTGAGCTTGTCCTCCTCCGGCAGGATCTCGTAGCGCCTGCTTATGGCATCGATCAGGTGCCTGTTATCGTTGTAAAGTGACAGAATCTCAAGGGCTCGCTCAGTTACCTCGGCGAGGTTCATGAAGTCCTCTATGAGCTTCTTCTGCCTGATGGTTAGCCTCTGGCTACTCGGTAGTAGCTGCTCCAGCCTTTCGAATATCCCCGCCTTCTGCGCCTTGAACTCGGGATGGGTCCTGCTGATGTTACGGATCATTCCTTCAAGGCTGTCCATGGGAGACGCGCCATCCTTGTCGAGAATCAGCTTCGAGATACTGTCCTCGATGGTGCCCTCGTCGGATACGAGCCTTATCGTGTTGACGAACTGTATGATTTCGTCAATCCACTTATTGATCTGGTCCTGGATCCCCCTGACGTACAGGTTCTGGTCCTCGTCGTATCTTGGGCTTCCCTGGATGAGCTGGGTGGTCTTTTCCTCAAAGTCCTCCGCATTGAACGCGTTTGTCTTTATGAGGTAGTCTTTGTAGATCTCGCTTACCTCTCCTTTCTTAAGAGTGAGCACGCTCTTGAGCTTGTCCAGCATGTCAAGCTTCTCCTTCCTGATCTCGGCCAGCTGTTGCATCTTCTGCAGGTTGCTCTTGAACGCCTCGACGTAGGCGTCAACGGGGTAATTGACCTTGATCATGCTCAATGTATGGACCGTGTCATCGGTGAGACCGACTTCAGTTCCTATACCGCTCATGAGGTCCGCCATGTCGAAGTCCATGAGGACGTAGATCATCTCGACGATCATCTGGTCCACCTCGTCTCGAGCCGACATTATGTTGCCCGTCTTGCTGTAAGCGGGCATCAACGGCAGGAACATCACGGTGTTAAACGGGTTTCTGTATACCTCCCCGAGGCCCTGGGTCAGAAGACCATTCTTTTCCCTGTTAACGAGAGTGTTCAGCTCCTTGATTGCGTTGAACGCACTGTATCCCTTGGCGGGTGGGTCATCGCCCGTACAGGGTAAGACACACAGGCCCATGATTGGGACACCGCTACCAACTGCCTGCCTCAGGTGTCGCGCAAAGTCCATGGCCATACCGGAGCCCGTGCCGCCGCCCAGGCCGAACACAATGAGGATTATTGGGCTGCTGATGCTACTGAGGGCGCTGTCCTTGAACATGTTTGTGAAGCTCTTGATGATGCCGAGCTGGTAATAATTGAGGTTGTAAATGGCCTTAGCCAGGCTCCTGCGCCTGCCCGCGCCGCCGGCCAGGGGCGGGATAGCTACGGTTGACTGGAGCCAGGGGTTGTACTCTTCGATCTTGATGCCCTCGTTGTCAAGATGTTCCTCAAACTTGTTCTGGACGAAATCGAACATTGCCTCGGCGGAGGGAAACTTTACGCTCTTGGCAATGACATTAAGCCTTTCCTGGGGGATGCCCTTCCTCTTCATCTGGTCGAGGACCCTCTTGTAGGTATCATCAAGACTCTTGATGTCGGGGTCCGCGATATCCATGGCCAACATGCTGAGTCTGGTGGCCCCGCTGTCCAGCAACTCCATGGTCTTCTCGTTCTTGAGGAAATGTTCAACGATGTTTGTGCCAGCCCCTCCCAGGCCGACCATGTGTATAACGCTTGAGTATCCTAGATTGCTCATTATGCTCTCTCCGTTTCCTTGAGTCTGTCATTTATATCGTCGAGCCTCTGTGCCAGTGTCCTGTCGATCCTGGAGGCCCGGCTCTGTACTGCCTCCATCTCTCTTATCTGGTCCTCAACAACCATCTTGATGAACCCGAGGCGACTGTTGGTTCTGATGAACATGAATATGCCGAGGGCAGATATCACGAATAGTCCACCGACGGTTGGAATGAAATATTTCTCCATAAAACTTGGGCCAGTCTGCACTGGCGGTGCTTCCACCTCAAGATTATTTAGAAGGTTAGTCGCCGAGGTCACGAGACCCTGTCCCGCTTCCTCCTCGGCCAAAGCAACAAAGTTCTCGTACAGCTGAATATAGGCAGGGTCCACATTGCTCTCGATATAGTCCTGAAGCTCTGCCTCCTTTTGACCCAGCAGGAATCTGTAATCATCGATCGCGCTGTCGATGATATTTGTGGATATATGGTCATACTCCGTTCCAACGGGTCCGTCCAGATTCACCAGGGTGAGGTCAAGGGGCTTGTGAAGCGTAACGCCCTCGGTGGTGAACACGGTGGTATCGGTCGCGATCCGCCCAATACCGGAAATAACGTAGACACCCTCGATGTGGTGGAAGTTTATTGTGCGGGAGGCTGGGTTGAAATCATCCGTCTCGGGGAAGGCGGGTGTCTCAATGTCCCAGTAATACTCCTCTGACATCTTGTCCATGTAGCTGGACAGTTTCAGCTCAAGGACAGCATTGTCCACCGTCTGACGCACGTTCAATGTGAAAGTGATTATGTATTCGTCTCCTGCGAGTACCGGGGCGTTCTGCAACAGCTCATCCGTCACCGAGTCCCACTCAAGCACGGTTTGGCCGGTGCTATAGTTCTTCAAAGTGTAATCCTCGATCCACGGGAGGCTCTGAGCCTGGGCAGGTACGGCTGGGACCAGTAGGACCAGCATCAATAAGACTAGTTTTAATTGCTTCAAGTTTATGCCCCGTATGTTATCAGTGGATTCCCTTAACCATTTAAACTGTATTGCTGAGGTTTTAGATGTTCCCATAGGATCTCGGAGGAATCAAATAGGTACGGGATGAGCGAAGTTTTGAAACCGTACACGTTCTTGGGAGGTATGGTTGATTATCTAGTCGAGAACGGGTTCATTTACACGATGACCTCTAGTTCGGGCCTCTGATAAAGTCCTAATCCTTCTTTTTCCTTCACGAAAACGCAACTGTTCTTATATCCCACCGTAACTTCGATGTGCTGTGAATATTGGACTTTACATCAGCACAATAGTGAACGTCAGCTTACTAGTCATATTGTGCCTAGGGTTCACTTTCACGTACATGATGGAAAAGTTCCCCAACTTCGCCCACACGAGCTTCGCAAGCATAGGCACGGCGGTTACATATTATCTAGTCAAGTTCTACGGATGGAACCCGTACTACACATGGCCGTTATCCATGATGATAGGCGGCCTTGTGGGTGTGGCGTTATACCTGATCGTTGTGAAGAAGATCAAGGAGAGGGCATTCACCGATATAACATTAACTTTCACGTTCTACATCGTCAGCCAGATCATCGTTCAATGTATCGCCATCTTCAGTTACTGGATACTGATGAGTTCAAGATATCAGAGCAACGGTTTCGTCCTGTTCAACTTTGATTTCAGGTGGAATGGGATACAGGGCGTTGGGATAATAGCGCCCTTGACTGTCCTTTTCCTCGTAGTTTTGCTGGAGGGCTTCCTGAAGTACTCCAAGCACGGAATCGCAATGAAAGCCACGGCCGAGGACGAAGCTCTAGCCATGGGCCTTGGAGTCAACGTGCCCATAATGCATATCGCGTCATGGTTTATCTCGGGCTCGCTGGCGGCCCTCGCGGGATCTATCATCCCGATGTGGCTGAGCACGAGCGTCGATTTCGGCGACACCCTTCTTATCAGCGTGATGGCGGGAAGCGTATTGGGCGGACTGGCCAGCATCAGGGGGGCCATAATCGGAGGAATACTGACTGGAGTCTCGAAGAAAGCAATCACATGGGTGCTGATGAAAAAGATAAGTGTGAACATGGGTTCGTACGAGGGATTGATCCCAATCTTGTTCCTCTTTGCGATACTTGCGATTGAGCCCAACGGCTTGACTGCGATATACTGGAGAAATATCTCGGTTCACAACATCAAGGTGAACATTAAAAACTTGGTGAATAGCATCAAGAACAGCCTGAACCCGGACTAGAACTGTATTCTTCCCCCTGCTCGGACTAAAACCGGGTATCAAGGTGTTTAAAAGAGGTCTTCTTAATAGGGTACTGAAATGCCCGCCTCCATCGTGTGCCCGAAATGCGACCGAAAGTACACGATAGCCGAGTACGAATTGGACAAGTTCTGCAAGGACTGCGATACCCTGCTCTCGGTGGAATCGGGTGAAAACAGTAGAACTTGGAAAGACCTTTTTCCGTACGAGCCTTACCAGCCCCAACTTGAGTTCATAGAGGATGTCATAGAAACCGTGGTAAAAGGTGGTGTGCTCATAGCGGAGGCGTGCAACGGATTCGGCAAGACAATCAGCAGCCTGAGCTGCCTTCTTCCCACCGGGAAGCAGATAGTGTACGCCACAAGAACCCACGAGCAGGTGCGCCAAGTTCTCATTGAGCTGGATACAATCAACAAGAAAGCGAGGAAAAAGTACACCGCGGTAAATCTGGCAAGCAGGGATTTCCTGTGCGTCAACCAGGACTGCAAGGAGTTACCCAGCAATGAGGCGACCGAGATGTGTCACATACTCAGGAAGAGTGGGGAATGTCCTTACACCCACGAGATAGATCAGCCCCCCAGTAAGTTACCAGCGATCCTGGGGAGAACAGAGCTTGTTGAGGAGGGCAAGAAGCGGAAGATATGTCCGTATTTCCTGGCAAGGCGGATGGCGAAAGAGTCCAAGGTAATCGTCGCGCCGTATCCCTACATATTCAATCCCATGATTAGGATGATGACGGGCCTGGACCTTGAAAAGAAGATACTCATACTCGACGAAGGACATAACATCGACCAGGTGGGACAAGATATTCTAAGCGACACCCTAACAGAGAGAAACCTGAGCGCAGCCATCGAGGAGATGAAGCTTATCGGGAAATCGCCCAAGTACCTCAACAGGCTAGGAGAGCATCTCCTGAGAACCACAACAGACAAGCCAAAACTCGTTCAGCCAAGGAAGCTGGAGGAGGACTTTGAGAAAGCTCTCAGGGTGGGCATCGACAAGTTCATCGAGGGGCACGCTGTGCTCATTGATACCATCAGGGCCAAGAAGCTGCAGGGCGGGAACACGCCCATAAGCTACCTGAACGGTGTCCTTGAGTACTTTGAGCTCATCCAGACGAGCCAGAAGACAAAGTACGTTGGGCTGTACACGAAAAACTACTTCGGGGCACCCGTCATCGAGTACAGGTGTCTTGACCCGAGCCTCGCGGTGGAGCCCATCGTCCAGATGGCAAGTGGAGTCCTCATCATGAGCGGTACGTTGAGCCCCATCGGTACATTCGCCGAGATCATTGGGCAGCAGAAGGCACAGCAGAAGGTCTACGACCCAATCCAGAAATCAGACAATATCAAGATGGTAATAGACACCGGGGTCAGTACCGCGTACAAAGAGCGCACTGACCAGATGTCCTCAAAAATAGGCAGGGCACTGGAGGCTGACCTCAAGAACGTCAACAGCGGGGCACTCATCTTTTTCACCCAGCGAGCCTACATGGGCCGCTGTATCGAGATGTGGACAAAACAGGGACTCATCAAGACCAGAAACGGCCTCACGTACTTCGGTGGTAAACGCTTTTTCCGTGAGGGAAGGGACGCGCGCCAGAACAGGGATGTTGTGAGCACGTACAAGATAGCGGCGGTCTCAGGCGGTGCAGTCCTCTGCTGCGTCTTCAGGGGAAGAAACAGCGAAGGAAGCAACTTCCCCGGTGAACAGGCAAGGGGCATATTTCTCGTAGGCATACCGTACGCCAACTACGGCAACCCGCTGGTGAAGGCACAGATCCAGTACTTCGACAGGGCCAAGAGGGGCCTCGGCAACAAATGGTACACCATGGACGCCTTCAGGGCAGCAAACCAGAGCCTTGGCAGGGGAATCAGGGGCATGGATGACTGGTGCCACTACTACCTGTTTGACCGCAGGTACTATGGGCAGAGGAACCTCATCTCGAAGTGGGCTAAGGGGGATGGAATCAAGAAAAGGGAGTCCCGAGACAGGAAACAGGCCAGCTTCAAGAAGTTCAGCGATGACACCATCATTGAATTATAGTTGCACGACGCATTTCCTTTTGAGATAAATTGACTTTCAAGCTAGATGAAGCGCTGAAACTGGTTGATGAGGCGAGGATAATCCAGCTGGCGTCCGAGGTTATCAGGATTCCAAGCATCAGCGGGAACGAGAAGGATGTGATGGAGTACGCGATACAACTCTTAGAGGAGATAGGTGTTCACGTCGAGGTTCATGGGAGCACGGAGAGGCCCATCATATACGCATGTCTGAACCCAGAGGCGGAGAAACAGGTCATCTTCAACGGCCACCTTGATGTCGTGCCCATCGCAAAACCCGATGCATGGTCAAAGGATCCGTGGACCCCATTGGTTGAGGGCGGGAAGCTATACGGGAGAGGCGCGTCAGACATGAAGTCATCATGCGCGGTGATGATCCACCTTCTTGAGATACTCAAAAAACTAGACCTGCCCATCAGCGTGGGTGTCCACCTTGTCCCTGACGAGGAGAGGGGCGCCGCTGAAGGCAGCAGGATACTCGTAAACAAGATAGTAGCGGGTGAGCTCAGGAGACCCGATTACGTTATCATCGGGGAGCAGAGCAACCTCCAGGTGAGGGTAGCCGAACGGGGCATGTTCGGTTTCAAGATTAAGTTCTACGGCAGGGCAGCACACACCGCGGCAGCAAGGACCAACGGGATCAACGCCATTGCAAAAGCCAGCAAGGGAGTTCTGGCGCTTGAGCACCACATTGACAAGTTCCACGAGTGGATCGGCCATCCCATGTTGAGCGTAAACCTGATCGAGGCGGGCACCGTCAGCAACCAAGTCCCTGCCGAGTGCACAATCACTGTGGACAGGAGGCTAATCATAGGAGAGACTGCCGACGACGTAGTTGCAGAGGTAACCGCAGACCTTGACAAAGCGGGAGAGGGAGACCCCGACTGGAACTGGGAGATCATCGCAGATAAGGACGAAGAGGGAAACTGGAAGTACACCCCGGCAAACTATACTTCGCCTGACTCTGACCTAGGAAAAGCGTTCATAAAGGCGGTTCCTGCAGCTCTCAAACGGGATCCTGAACTGTACGTCACATGGGCAGGTAGTACTGATGGAAGGCTATACAGACAGGCGGGCATTCAAACCATTGGGTTCGGCCCGATTGGCAAATACGCACACGGCCCAGACGAGTTCGTGTACATCGACAGCCTTGTCCAGATGACAAAAGTGTGGGTAGCTCTAGCCCTAGAGCTATCCACCTAATCCACCGAGGCTATTACCACAACAAGGTTTTCTAATAATACCCGATTGTCAGCAGCGTTGATGTATGGCTTCATGAGCCAAGTCGTGTCACCGAACGCTATGACTGTACTATCCTTGTCGTTCACGGCAACAACGCTGTACATCTCGCTTCTCTCGGACACCGAGTTGAATACATCAGCGGAGGTCTTGACAACCCCGTCTCCCCGTGAGACGATTGCCCCAGTCGTGTAGAACACGAGTTCGTCAACTCCCTCGGAAAGTACGCTGTCTCTGATATCGGTCAGGATAAGGTTCCTGTAGAAGCCATAGTTCTCCTCAACATCGTAAAGGTAGCCATTCGAATAGTGGAGATTCCAATGGTCGCTCAGGCTGTTCAAGGGGGCCTGCAACATGGACGGGTCTAGGAATGTTGCGCTTGCGTCACCAAGGAATATAAGAACTCCCCCCTCGTCAACCCAGTCATTGATTGCTGTGTACTCTTCATAGCTATAGAATTCCCGGGGAGAGGAAATCACCAGTGCCTTTGTCTTGTTAAGAACTCCTTCAATCTCCTCCCAGTTGTCGCTGTAGCCCATGTAAAGCCCCTCACCGACCAGCTCCTCGGCTAACGAGTCAAGAATCCAGGGAGATATCACATTCTCGTGGCTGAGGTCAACGATGACATCGCCGACATGGCTGCTCAGAGCAGTGACGTTGATAGTATCAGGGATCTGGCTCTCCATGTAGATATCGCTGGGCATATACAGGTAGTAAAGTGCCGGAGGAGGGTTCTTTGCATTGAGCTCCTCAATTGTCGGATACCTTAGCTCGGTGGTGACAGTCTCGTTGGCCACGCGGAACAGGAGAGACTCCACATCCCAAGAATCTAGCTCCGAGAGGGAAGCCGCGTAATCGATAGCCGTCTGTATTGAGCCTATCTCATCGACAATGCCATTGTTGATGGCCTCACTTCCCATCCAGATTGACCCCCTCGTCACCTCGTCCATTGAGATGGTAAGTTTCTCGCCACGCCCTTCCACAACAGCCTCCGCGAAGCCTTCGAGCACATTGGTCAGGTTGAAAGGGAAGAGTTCGGGGCTGAAACCCGTGATCTTGTGTGGACCTGTCTCAAGAGTGGTCTCGCTTGGAACTATCCATCCGGGTCCGGTGCCTATCACGCCCACATTTCCTACCATGCTGGAGGGAAGGGCAAAGATATGATCGGCCGCGACCGCGATGTAATACCCGCCGCTTAAAGCCATGGAAGTGTAAGCGATGACTGGTTTCTCCGATTTCAACTCAAGGATATCCAGATACACCTGCTCGGTGAGATATGCCACGCCCCCTGGGCTGTCAATCTCAAGGACCACCGCCTTGACATCATCATCGGTAACGGCCTCCTGGACGGCCTGGGATAGAAGATATGCGTAATATGTGTCATCAAGAACGCCGTAAACCTCGATCACCCCAATGGTGCCCTCGTTATTTGAGGGGAGGAAGCCGTTATCCTCCTCAGGCTCCCAGAAGTAGATCGAGGCTAGAGCGGATACCATAACCAAAACAATGAGTGCGAGTACCGTCTGCGATCTGTTGCCACTAGTCTTCTCCATTTACAAAAAACTCCCGTTAACCCATATGAAGTCCAGCCGACTTAAAGGAGTTACACAAATCTTTGACAAAGCTTAAGCCGTTTAGATGGGAATCAGAGGTAACATGACTGCGACACTACCAGGGGAGCCCGAGACGTTCAGTTTCTTCGGCCACCCATTGAACAAGACCCTGCTCAGGCCAGAGACCAAACAGACCCAGGTTAAACTCTACAACGAGGCACTGGAGGAGTACGAGAAAGACCCCGACAATGCTGATAACATCATCTGGATGGGCAGAAGGACCGCCTACATCGGAAATTTCAGGGAGGCCATCGCCATCTTCAGCATGGGCATCGAAAAGCACCCCGATGATCCCAGGATGTACAGGCACAGGGGCCACAGGTTCATCACCCTCAGGTACCTCGACAGGGCCGTCAACGATTTCGAGAAGGCAGTCGAGCTTATCAGGGGCAAAGAGGACGAGATCGAACCGGACGGGATGCCAAACGACAGGGGGGTACCCGTCAGCAGCCTCCACTTCAACATCTGGTACCACCTGGGGCTCTCCTATTACTGCCTCGGCGAGATGAACAAGGCTTTGCACGCGTACGAAAAATGCTGGGAGGCATCCGAGATCGATGACAAGTACATCTCAACGGGCCACTGGTACTACATGACTCTGAGGAGACTTGGCAGAGATGCAATGGCGGAGAGACTGCTTGAGTTCTTCGATAGGGACATGGACATCATCGAGAACCAGCACTATCACAACTGCATGTTGATGTACAGGGGCGAGATGACCGAGGAGGAGCTCATGGGAAAGGCAAGGGAACTTGGGGCTCTGGGACTCGTGACTATCGGCTACGGCGTGGCCAATTGGTACAACTATAACGGCGAGAAAGACAAGGCGATCTCGATCTACAGGGAGATACTGGCCCTTGAGGGCTGGGGTGGATTCGGGTACATCGCGGCAGAGGCAGATATGTACCACCTGGGAATCAGGCCATAACTCTCCCAGCTATTTTTATTTAATAATACTGTAACCACGCGCGCACCGATTGCATTGGTTTCGAGACCAACTTTTAGACAAGTACCTAATACAGGAGACTGAACACCGCGAGGGGAAACATGGAGGCCGAGGCGGGAGCGCTGGGCATCTCCTACAAGCTAGTGGAGATCGAGTGGTGCGCCCAGGTCAACCAGGACCCCCTAACTTTTCTAATATTTTTTCATTAGGAAGACTTTTCAATCTGGTTGCACGGATTGATGCGGGAAACTATTTGTCTAATAGGCAACTGCTGGTTAGCAAGATCGAGAACGGGATAGTCATCGACCATATCCCCGCCGGTAAGGCGTTTCAAGTTCTCAAACTTCTCAAGCTACCAAGCGACGCAAAGACCCTGACCGCACAGAACGTCGACAGCGGCAGCATGGACTCGAAGGACCTCATCAAGATAGAGGGAACGTACCTCACCTCAAGCGAGATCGATATCATCGCGTTCGTGGCCCCCAAGAGCTCACTTAACATCATAGAGGACTGGGAGGTCAAGGAGAAGCGAATCGTCGAGCTTCCAGATGAGATCGAGAGCGTATTCAACTGCCCTAACAAGCTCTGCCCCACCAACCAGGAGTACAGTGTTCCGAACACAAAGTTCAGGGTTGAAAAGGGAGAACAGCTGGAGGAGACAAAACTTCACTGCACGTACTGTGGGAGCATAACCTACTACGGAACCATCGAGGAAAAGATCCAGAAAGAGGACTTTAGGATCGAGAGAAGAGGACTCGTCTCCAAGGAGAAGATCGAACAGGTCTTCCTCGACGCACTCCTGAAGGGTGGAGCCCTAAGGCTGCCACCGAGTCCAGACCAGCCCTTCATACTGAAGAGCGGCAGGCCAAGCCCATACTTCGTGAACCTAGGGGCACTCACCGATGGTGAGAGCCTCGCCAAGGTGAAGTGGGCCTTCGCAAGCTACATCGCCCTTCTCATGGAAGAGGGAAAGATCCCCGAGTTTGACTACATCTTCGGTCCAAGCTACAAAGGAATCACCCTGGCTGCGCTTACAACCGAGGGCTTGAACGAGCTCTACGGTATGGACCTGCGGTACATGTATGACAGGAAGGAGGCGAAGGAGTACGGCGACCTCAGCACGGACCGTGTTCTGGTGGGTGCTAGCTACTTCAAGCCCGGGCAGCGAATCCTCGTCGTGGATGACACCATCACAACAGGCATCACAAAGGTGGAGACCATCGAGAAGCTCAGGATTCTAGGCGACCATGAGGTTGTTGGGCTCGTCATAGGCGTGGACAGGCAGGAGAGACTTGGCGATACCGAGAACATTGAGGAACTCGGCGCGGTCGAGTACCTGGAAAAGGAGCTCAACCTGAAAGTCCACAGCCTCCAGAACATCCAGACCATCTACGGATTGATCAAGGATAGCGTCAGCGAGGAAATGCGTAAGCTTTGGCTAGACTATTACAGCAAATTCGGCATCGCCGAGCTTGAGTAAACCCCCACTTTTTATCTACCCATCTTAGTCAACTAGATATGAAGCATTTTGATATCCTAGTGGTGGGAAGCGGTAGCGGAATGATGATCGCGGACGCCGCTGTCAACAATGGCAAGACCGTTGCTCTCGTTGAGATGGGGAAGCTGGGGGGCACATGCCTCAACGTTGGGTGCATCCCATCCAAGATGGTGATCTACCCCGCGGATATGGTGAACCAGATCAAGCACGCCGAACGTCTGGGCATCAAGGTGACCATCGATGAGATTGACTTCCCGTTCATCATGAGGAGGACCAAGGAGTTCGTGGAGCACGATAGACACCCCATGGAGGACGCCATCGGATACGTGGAGGGGCTTAGCTTCTACCCTGTCCAGGGAGAGTTCATCGACGATTACACTATGCAGGTGGGCGACAAAGTCATCAAGGCGGATACCATTTTTCTCGCAAGTGGCGCACGTCCCTTCATACCTCCCATCAAGGGCCTGGAGGACGTCGATTACATCACCAATGATAATGTTTGGGACATGACAGAGAGGCCAGAGAGCATGGTCATCGTGGGGGGCGGACTGATAGCAGTCGAGATGGCCCACTTCTTCTCAAGCATGGGGGTGGACGTGTCACTCCTCAGCAGGAGCCGCCGCCTTATCAAGAACGGGGAACCAGAGGTCTCGGATATACTCATCACATCCATGAGGCAGCGGATGCACATCAAGACAGACATTGAGGTCAGGGAGGTCCAGAGGAAAGGGGACGGGCTTCTCGTCAAGGCCAGGACCAAGAACGGGGAAGAGAAGGAGTACGAAGTTGAGACAATATTTATCGCCGCAGGAAGGAAAAGCAACGCGGACCTCATGAAAGTAGAGAAAACCGGAGTCGATGTGGACAAAAGGGGTTACATTATCGTTGATGAGGAGTATCAGACATCAAAGGAGAATATAATCGCGTTCGGCGACGCCATCGGTAGGGACATGTACAAGCACGTGGCCAACGCCGAGGCTAGGCTGGTCTGGCAGAGATACAAACACGGCCACTCCCACCCAATGAACTATGACCTCGTCCCTTACGCCGCGTTCAGCTGGCCACAGGTGGCCGCGGTAGGGCTCACTGAGGCTGAGGTTAAGGCTCAAGAAATCAGCTACCTCATCGGGGAGTACAATTACAGTGATACGGCAAAAGGAGCCGCAATGGCGGAGGAGGACGGCTACGTCAAGGTGATCCTATCAAAGGAGGAGTACAAGATTCTAGGAGCAAGCATCATAGGTCCATTTGCGCCTATCCTGATACAGGAGATCATCAACGTGATGAACGCAGGCGACGGAACCGTACACCCCATCGCCGACGCGATGCACATCCACCCGGCGTTATCCGAGGTGGTCCAACGGGCCTTCTTCAATCTGAGGGAGCCCTAAACGGTTTATATAACGCAACTCCTTTTTTCCATTATATTCTGGTGAATCATATGACCGAGTTAAAGATAGGCGACAAAGCCCCTGATTTCTGCCTGCCCGACCCCGAGAGGGGTGAGATATGCCTCGCGGACCAGAGGGGAAAATGGGCGATACTCTACTTCTACCCTAAGGACAACACATCGGGTTGTACCCTAGAGGCACTAGAGTTCACGGCTGCGGAGGGTGAGTTCAAGGAAAAGAACGCGGTGATATTGGCCGCTAGTCCTGACAGTCTTAGGAGTCACACCAACTTCAGGGAAAAGCATAATCTCACCATAAACCTCCTCAGCGACTCCGAGAAGGAGACGCTAAAGGAATACGGGGCGTGGCAGCTAAAGAAAATGTACGGCAGGGAGTACATGGGGGTGGTCAGGAGCACGTTCATCATTGACCCCGAAGGAAAAATAGCCCACATCTGGTCGAAAGTCAGGGTCAAGGGGCACGTCGAGGCGGTAAGGGCCAAGCTAGAGGAGCTCCAGAGATGAACGTGACGGATGCAATCCACGTTCGGAGGGCGTACAGGTCACTTAAGGCAGCGGAGATCACCCCGGAGATAGTTGAAGACCTCGCTAGGCACGCCCAACTGGCAGCATCTTGTAACAACAACCAGCCATGGAGGTATGTGTTCGTTTACGAGAGGGAGAAATTGGAGGAGATGTTCACTACCCTGTCGAGGGGAAACCTGTGGGCCCATCAAAGTTCAATGATAATCGCGGTGTTCAGCAAGGAGGAGAACGACTGCGTCATCAGGAGCAGGATATATCACCAGTTCGACCTGGGCATGGCGACAGCTACCTTGATCCTCAGGGCAACTGAGCTTGGACTTGTGGCCCACCCCATCGCTGGCTTCAAGCCCAAGATGGCTAGGGAGATACTGGGTATCCCCGACGGGAACACGCTTCTTGCACTAGTGATCGTGGGGAAGAAGATGGAGGAATTTCACCCCAGCCTTAATGAGGGTCAGGTAGAGAAAGAGAAGATCAGGCCAGAGCGGAAGCAACTGGAAGAGTTCGCCTTCCATAACGAGTATAGACGAGAGGAATAAACGAGATGACACAACCGAGCCCAAACAGACTGTTCCATGAGAAGAGCCCCTACCTGCTGCAGCACGCCTACAACCCCGTTGACTGGTACCCGTGGGGCGACGAAGCGTTTCAGGAGGCAAAGAGGCTGGACAAGCCAATCTTCCTCAGCATCGGTTACTCGACCTGCCACTGGTGCCACGTCATGGAGCACGAGAGCTTCACAGACCAGGAGGTAGCCGACCTCATGAACGAGGTGTTCATCAACATCAAGGTGGACAGAGAGGAGCGGCCTGATATCGACGGTGTTTACATGGCGGTAAGTCAGATGATGACGGGGGGAGGCGGCTGGCCACTGACAATCATAATGACCCCTGACAAGAAGCCGTTCTACTCCGCCACCTACATCCCAAAGGAGAACAGGTTCAATGTGGTGGGCATGCTCGACCTCGTCCCCCAGATAGCCAAGTACTGGCAGGATCAGAGGGAGAGAATGATGGGTATCGGCGAGAGCATAGCAGCCTCGCTGGGCGCAGGGAGTTCAGGCGGAGGGGAGGAAATCAGCGAGGGCGTTCTTGATACAGGGTTCCTGTTGCTCAATGAAAGGTACGATGAAGAATACGGGGGGTTCGGCGAGGCGCCAAAGTTCCCGTCCCCCCACAACCTACTGTTCCTGCTAAGGTATTGGAAAAGAACGGGTAAAAAGAAGGCATTGGACATTGTCGAGAACACGCTCCAGAAAATGGCGAAAGGGGGGATGTTTGACCACGTCGGCTACGGGTTCCATAGGTACAGCACCGACAGGAAGTGGCTGGTCCCGCATTTTGAGAAGATGCTCTACGACCAGGCCATGCTGCTGATGGCGTACACAGAAGCGTATCAGGCGACGGGCAAGGATGAGTACAGGGACACTGCTGAGCAAATAATAGCATACGTGCTGCGTGACCTTGCCTCAACCTATGGCGGCTTCTACTCAGCGGAGGACGCTGACAGCGAGGGGGAGGAGGGCAAGTATTATGTCTGGACCGTTGATGAACTCCAGAACATCGCGGGAGATGAGGGGCAAAACGTGCTTGTCTACCTCGGGGTCAAACCGGGAGGAAACTATGTTGATGAGGTCACTCAGGAGAAGACGGGAACCAACATACTCCATGTTGCAAGTGATGAGCCGCCTGGAAAGCTGGAGGAGATCAAGAGCAAACTGTTCGAGCAGAGGGAGAAACGCGTCAGGCCACTCCTTGACGACAAGATACTCACGGACTGGAATGGACTGATGATAGCGGCCCTGAGCAAGGCTGCCAGGGCGTTCCAGGTGAGCGAGTACGCAGAGGAGGCGGTTAGGTCGGCGGATTTCATCCTCGGGACCATGTGGGACGGAGAGGAACTTCTCCACAGGTACAGAGAGGGCGAGGCCCAGATCGGCGGGTTCCTCAACGATTATGCGTTTACGACATGGGGGCTCATCGAGATCTACCAGGCGACCCAGGAGAAGAGGTTCCTGGATGCAGCCATCAGGGTCAACGAGGTTATGATGTCCCAGTTTGCGGACTCCGAGGGGGGATTCTACTTCACCTCAAGCGAAGCCGAGGAGCTGCTTGCTAGGAGGAAGGAGCTGTATGACGGTGCCATCCCCAGTGGTAACTCGGTTGCGTTCATGAATCTGGTGCGACTTTCAAGGCTGACGGGCAACACCTCGCTAGAGGAGGAGGCCGCTAAACTGTTACGTTTCTTCTCCTCCTCAGTTCTTGGGGCTCCACACGTGTACTCGATGCTGCTTTCAGGGCTCGATTTCGCGTTCGGGCCAAGCGCAGAGGTCGTGGTATCAGGGAAAAATGATGAAGCAAGAAAAATTATCTCCCAGCTTGACCAGAGATACCTGCCCAGCGCAGTGATACACAGATACTCGGAGGAGCTGGTGGCCTCGGTGGGTTACCTTGCCGAGATGAAACCCAGCGAAGACATCATGATCTATGTCTGCACTGAGTTTGTGTGCAACCTTCCTACGGGGGACATGGAAAAAGTCTGGGAACAGCTGGGTGAACAATAGGACCTACTTTGTCGTCATGGTGTACCTGGCCTTGGTAGGTACCAAGGCTTCATCTATCTTGATGATGAGTTCCTCTAGCTGAGCCACGCTCGGTTTCTGGAACCACTCGAAGATGAAATCGTACGTCCCGAGACTCTTACCGCTCTTACTGAGGATGTTTTCACATCTCCCTCCGAGATGGTTTTCGCTCCACCGAAGAAGGCCTGGATGCTCTCGAGGGTGTCGAGCGAACCAAATCCAGACTCAGGGACGTCCTGAGCGGGCGCTATCCCGGTGTGTATGATGCATACCTCCGGAAAGTCAATCGCCACTTTTCTGAGGGAGCGCGCGTTAGGTCAGCTTGGATAGTTCGTTTTGGACTTCATCAAAATCTGGCAGTACCCCTGGGTTCTCCGTGATCCATTTGTATTTGACCAGACCGTCGTTACCAACAATGAAGACGCTACGCTTTGCAGCGGTGTACCCCTTCAAGCCGGCAAAGTCCTCGTGGTATACATCGTATGACTTGACCACCTCCCTGTTGTAGTCACAAAGGAGCTGGAAGTTCAGCACGTTGTCCTCGTGGAAAGCTCGGTTGGAGAACGGATCGTTCACGCTGATGCCGAGGACCACCGCGTCCAAGTCCTCAAGTTTGGCAATACCGTCCCGTATTGAGCACAATTCGATCTTACATCCGCCGGTGAATGCGCCGGGGTAGAATGCCAGGACTACGTTCCCGCCAGAGTAATCATCAAGTGACGCCGACTTCATCTCGTGGTTGACGAGGGTGAACCCAGGCGCCTTGTCGCCTACTGAAACCATTTCAATCTATAATTGGTGGGGAAGGGGGTATTTTATAGATATATGAAAATCCCCGAGTACAGTTCATATTTCAGGAGACCATATGTCTGTCATGGCACCTCCAAGCGTGGACGGATTATTGACTTTCTTCTACTACAAGGACATGGCAAAGGCAGGGGAGTTCTACGAGAAGATAATGGGATTCGAGTTGGTACAGGACCAGAAATGGGCCAAGATATTCAAGGTGGCCGACAAAGCATTCATGGGCTGCGTTGATGGCAACATCGGGTACCACAAGTATGACCCGACGAAGCCCGTCATGCTCACGGTCATCGTTGATGACCCCGACGCGTGGTACGAGCACTTTATGGAGAACGGTGTGGAGACCCTGAACGAGCCTCATGATGATGTGGAGATGAATATGAGGATATTCCTGCTTCACGACCCCGAGGGGTATGTCATCGAGATACAGAAATTCAACGACCCGTTCCCTTAAAATCCGTTTTCAACTCGTATCCTTTATAAACGGAATCTCGGGAGAGCCGAAAACCGCTTATATCGAAGCGCCGTAACATTTCCTTAGTCAATAATAGGATTCTATGCAAATAGGAGCATCCAAAATGGATCAACTCAAACAAAAAATAGAGACCGCCGTATCGGAAAGCCAGTACGACGCGATCTTGGCGCTGGGCGTGGACAACTACAATTACCTATCTAGGACTGTCTTGCCCTTCGCGGAAAACTATCCATCAAGGAAAGCAGCGGTGCTGATGCCCAAGGAGGGTTCCCCCGTCGTTATAGTGCCAGAGGAATGGTCACAGGCAGTATTGGACCAGGGCTGGACAGGTGAGATGCTTGTCTACGACGAGAACCAGGGATACGAGACAGGGGCATTCGTCAAGGCCATGGAGGAGCTCATCGTGAGCATGGGGCTTGACAAGAATAAGATCGGCATCGATGCGGCACGCGTCACAAAGGGCTTGATGGACTCATTATCAGGAAAACTCCCAGGAGTACAGTGGGAGCCAGCGGACCCGATGTTCAGGGATCTCAGGATCATCAAGACAGAGGGCGAGATAGGACTTATCGAGAGGGCATGCAAGCAAGCTGATAGAGGCATAATTTACGCGTTGATGCACCTCGACGGGACGGTGGGGCACCAAAGGTACTCCATAGCTGAGTTCGCGGAGAGGATGCGTGTTCACACCAACGAGAACGGCGCCAGCGGGGTGAGCCTACTGAACTGTGGTTTCGGAAGTGACGGTCAGATCTACTACACTCCCCAGAGGGGTTGGATCAAGGAGGGAGATATCTTCAGGATGGACATGAGTGGTCACTATATGGGATACTGGACTAACCTCGGTAGGATGGGCGTGACGGGTAGCCCAAGTCCTGAACAGGAGGACGCGTATAAGGAGAACATCCTGCTCAGGGACAAAGCACTTGAGATGCTCAAGCCAGGTGTTGCGTGCAACGAGGTCTACGCCCACGTAGCGAGGGCCGCTGAGAAGCAAGCAATAGGCTTCTGGAAGGAGCCGGGCATCGGTCACGGGGTTGGCGCGAGCCACCACGAGGCACCTTACCTGAACCTCAACTGCAGCACCGAGCTCAAACCAGGGATGGTGATTGCGCTGGATATCTACACGTATGGTCCGAGGAAGGAGCTAATCCACGACAAGGACCTCTATGTCATCACGGAAGATGGAAACAGGAAGCTTAGCTGGTACATGACATGGGACAAGATGTACGAGGTCTATGGCATGAGGACAACCCACTAGGAGGAACATGAAATGAGAGAAGAAATAATTGAGAAAGTGAACGCCGGGATAAGCGAGGCGGGATACGACGCGATCCTAGTGTTCGGTTACGATAACGTACAGTACCTGTCAGGTGCGTACCTCCACTTCCCACAGTCATTCCCCGATAGATACATGGCGGTCTTCTGGACCAAGGATGAGCCGGCGACCTGCGTCCTC
>Ga0209249_1001219_pt1 | contig 25726 bp, 22 predicted proteins | sample SaaInlV_200m_DNA_4_FD_184653 | JGI IMG/M metagenome (GOLD analysis project Ga0209249, IMG submission 184653) | Marine microbial communities from expanding oxygen minimum zones in the Saanich Inlet - SI037_S3LV_200m_DNA (SPAdes) (version 2) | ecosystem: Environmental > Aquatic > Marine >...
AGAGCTGCATTAAGAGGTGTTGTGGATATTGAATTTTTCCTTTTTAGAGTTGCTAAAATTTATGCTTAAAAACAAAACCAACCCGAATTATGAAGTGAGCCATAGTTATCCTTTGTTTTAGCGTCCACTGCAAAAACAAAAATCAACAAATAAACTAATACCACAACAATTTTAACTACTTGTATGTAACCGTTTTTTACCATCACCACAATCAATCCAGTCAACAAGTATCCTAAAAATTGGGTATTAACATGTATTGAACATAAACAAATATCAGGGCCGCAATCCGATATTTTAAGCCAATGTAATTGATTTTTAATCAATTTTGACCTTATGTAAAATTAATAATTCCAATTTCTAAAACAAATATAGATAGTAATACATACGCAAAACAATAAGCAAAGTGCGGAAAAACGGGGTTCAATTTGCTGAATAATTAGTTTGTTCCTTTTGCTGATTTTGTTTCTGAAATCGATTTGGGATTTTAGAAATATTTTGACCGGACATAACTTCGTCCATAAAAATCAATATCGTACCCAACAGAAAATTCGTATGTGCCATTTTGATAGGGATATAACTCTGAAAATGTTACATCCATAGCAAACCCCAGACGCAAATTATTATCGAAAATCCATTGCGATACCACACAAAATGCACTTCCAGATCTGAACATCCCACCTAACCAAAGTTTCTCCCGAAGAAGGAAATTAGCCGCCAGATCAAATTGAATCGGAGTACCCCAGGTCGCCCTTACCAACATCGTAGGTTTGAAAATTAAATTGTTTAACGATACAAACCGATGTACATATCCACCTGCTAAATAAAAAGTTGTAACCTCAGTTTGAGTTGAGTAATTATTTATATTGGTCTGAAAATCGTTATTGATCATTTTAGGAACTGATAAACTGATATAATAGTTCTCCTGATATAAAAAGCCCCCAACACCAAAATTTGGAAGGAACTTCATATCAACATCTTCTTCAAATGCCCGATCGAATTCATTATCGGGGTATAACTGATAATCTGTCAAGGGGTTTTTGTAATTTAAAAATCCAAATTTTACGCCAAGTCTTAACCGTGTTTTTGGTGTTAGAAAAACTTCGTAGGCATAATCTACAAAAATACTCAACCTGTTTTCCCTTCCAAAATGGTCATTTATTACATTTAGCCCCATTCCTACAAATTCGCTTTTTAAGGGGCTATGAAGAGAAATAACTTCTGTTAAGGGCGTGCGGTCGATTCCAGCCCACTGTTTTCTTATTAAAGTTGAAAATCCTATTTTCTCCCACATCCCGGCATAAGCAGGATTTATTTGTTGGGTATTAAACATATATTGAGTGAAAATTGGATCGTGTTGAGCAAAACTTTTTACAGATATAAAAATGAAAAGTAACCCGATTTTAAAACTTCTCTTAATCCAGACACCCATTTCCCTTCGTTTTAAAAAATCCATTTTCTTCTACTTTGACAGATTAAAATAAGGAAGCAACTGATTAGATAGATTAGTATTAGTATCTTAAAATTATACGAAAATTAAATTTATAGTTAATATTTAAGCGTTATAAAAATAACAAAAAATTTATAGAAAAAAATTAGCCATTATTTATGAACTGTTAAAATACAATATTAATTCGACTATACTGGAACTTACAGAAGGCCGATAAAGACTGACAGTGAAATAGGTAACCACAAAAAGGCTAATGCGATAAAACCGATGCACAGCAATTGATTCATTCAAATATTTGTGCTGACATTTACAAACTAATTGTGTTAATTTAACGGTGCGAGCCGGTATCGATAATAATTTCAATCTTAAAATATCACGATGCCGGGATTATAAAAAAAGCAAAAATGAGACGAAACAAAGAAAAGATCACACAAAAAAATAGGATGATATTTTGAGATAACCATCCCTATTTAAAAGGAAAAACTTTAATTATTCTAAATTTAATTTACTCTTTTATGTGAAAATAAAAAAGATATTGGCTGGAAATTCCTAAAAACTGCCATCTGAATTTATCTCAGAATCTTTCGAAGTAAAATACAAAAAAATACACAGATCCTGAAACTTTTCCAATACAGGTAAGGGGAGGTTTTTCAGACAAACTATTTAAAAATAAGATCTTTAATCCAGCGATAGAATTTCTTCAATTAAAATCAACTCTTCATCTGAAAAAGCCAGATTTTTTAATGTTTCAACATTATCATTTATTTGTTTAACCGAGCTGGCTCCAATTAATACAGAAGTGATTCGTTTGTCTTTTAGTATCCATGCCAGTGCCATTTGTGCCAGCGACTGTTCGCGTTGCAGGGCCAATTCATTTAATTTCTGCACTTTCCCGATAGCGGAATTTACATCACTTTCATGAAGAAAACCCCATGATTTGGCAGCTCTCGAATCTTCAGGAATGCCATTCAAATATTTATCGGATAATAAACCCTGTGCCAGCGGTGAAAATGGGATACAACCAATTCCTTCCTCTTCAAGTACATCCAGTAATTCATCTTCAACCCAACGCACAAACATCGAATATTTGGGTTGATGAATAAGACACGGAGTTCCCAGTTCTTTTAAAATACGGGAAGCTTCTTTTGCCTTGTCAGCCGGGTAATTTGAAATTCCCACGTACAAAGCTTTTCCTGAACGAACCGCCCGATCGAGTGCCATCATTGTTTCTTCAAGTGGAGTGTTTGGGTCGGGACGGTGCGAATAGAAAATATCTACGTAATCCAATCCCATTCGTTTTAAACTCTGGTCGAGGCTGGCAATTAAATATTTCCGGCTTCCCCAATCTCCATACGGACCGGGCCACATATCGTAACCAGCTTTCGACGAAATAATCAATTCGTCGCGGTAATTGCTAAAGTCTTGTTTTAGGATTTTGCCGAAATTTTCTTCTGCAGATCCGTAAGGCGGGCCATAATTATTGGCCAAATCGAAATGGGTAATTCCCAAATCGAAAGCACGATGTAATATTCCCCGGCCATTTTTAATGGTGTCAACATCGCCGAAGTTGTGCCATAATCCCAGCGATACAGCAGGAAGTTTCAACCCCCATTTTCCGCAGCGGTTGTATTTCATTGTGTCGTAACGGTTGTCTTTTGAGATGTAAGTCATGGTAAAAAATTTAAAGTTTCAAATAAAAGGTTTAAAGTTAGGAAAGTTAGTTGCAAGACCGATGACTTTAGGTGGAAGAATTATGCACAATTTTATATTTAAATTTGAATTGAAATAATAATATTTCTTTTCCCGGGAGGAGGGTTAGGTTTTTTGACCTACATCCTTGCTGGCGCCAATTTGCAATTGGGGTCATTATTGCAAACAATAGTTCTCTGCGTCACGGGGATATTTTAAATGCTTTTATTACCAAAAAGCAACTTAAACAGTTAGTAGTATAAAACAGAAAGCCCGTTAAATTGCCAGGCTTTCCATATAATTGCTGTAATATTGAATACTACTTGTTTTTGCAAAACAAAACACGGATCACAGATCCACGCTGGTGGTGAGTATTGAATACATCCATTCTTCCGAATGCACACCGATTGCAAATTGGCACGAGCGGGGAGGAAGAGTTTAAGTCAGGTAAGTTCAACATTGTTAGTCCTATTGAATCCACCTAACTATTAATTATATTTGGTAGAAATTATAAGTGTAATAAATCGCAATATGGAGCCAGACAAAAATAAGGAACCAGAAAAGAAAAAGGAAAATATTCAGGATAAACCAGAAAAATGGATCGACAAAGCTGAAGAGTTTATTGATGATACTGCAGAGAAAATTCATAAAAGTGATACATACCGTAAAGCCGACAAATCTGTTGAAAAAGCAACTAAAAATGTATTCAGAAAAGCCGGAATATTGTGGGGAAAATCAGAGCGTTACTTTAAAACCCAGGGTAATAAAAAGGATTCAAAATAAGATGACAAAATTTTGAGTTTTTAACTCAATCTTTGTCGTTTGAGAAACGACATGCAGCTTAGCCCTCGTTGCAACCGAAGGGCAAAGGGAGGCTTTTAAGCTGAATCTGGAAATTGATTTATATCTTTGAAAATAATCTTTATCCCTTTATTGACACGGATTACAAATCCGCACGAGCGGTGTACTGGATCATATTTTGTTGATCCTCGATTTAGAGATAAAATATTCTGCAAAGGTGTTTTCATCCAATAAACCTTTCTTCAATATGCCTTTCTAAAAACCTAACATCTGGAAGAAACCTCGCAGGCCGAATAATTTCTTTTTTATGATATGTTGCAAAATAATTCTGAATAAAACTATCTTCCGATTTCATAAAATCATTACAAATCAAAATTTTCAGATTCTTATCAATTGCTAAATACCCATTCTCAAAAGCTTTATCATGCAAATTATTTAATAAAAGTCCATTCTGAGGATTAAGTCTATTTTCCTTGTCTTTTGACCAAGGAATTATGTGACTTGCGATTAAGAAATCAGGATTTCCAAATCCTGTAACAGCACATTTATTATTGAAATTAGCTAATACTATCTGACGAAAAACATTCTGATTTACTCTTGTTTTAACTTCTCGTAATTTTGTTTTTCCCTCTAATATATCAGTTCCTTTGAGAACCATCTCATATTTTTTTTCAATTGATGTTTGTTGGATTTCTGCAAGAATCCTTTCACTTTCAAAAATTAACTCTTCTTTGTTATTATGAAATTCATCCCAAATAGGCTGAACTTGTTTAATTCCACCTTTCAATCCAACAATACCCCTTTCTTGATGATAAGGATCAACGCTGGCAAAATTGCTTAATCGCATTGAGACAGCATTGGGGTTCCTATCCTTCATTAAATCTGACAGTTCAATAACTTCTTTAGCGGTATGATGAATTTTTCCAAAAGGGATTTTTAGATATAAATTAAATGCTAATATTAGTTCTTCTCTCGACCAAAGTTTTCGTTTAACCATTTTGGGTGATTTTTCAACAACTATAAAACTAATATTAATGAACTTAAATGCATAGAAGTAATCTAACTTTCTTCGCATAATGAAATCAATTCACACCAATCATGATCTAATTCTGGATTATAATTAGGAAATTGAGGTTTTATCAATCCAAAATCATGAGGGACAAAATACTTTTCATCAATTAATTGATTTCGGAACCAATTTTCAAAGTCTACTAATTCAAAATTATAGGGATTTATAATTTCAACTTCTTCATATAACTTGTAATTTGCTGCATCACGATATAGATATTCTATAATTATTTTATGCTTTCTCATTCAACAAAAGAAATCTAAAAACAATATAGAATCAACGGACTATAAGTAACATCCTTCAGCAAACAAAAACTTCCGCACCAGCATTTCGGGTTTGGTATTTTTCCCTTTTATGCGGCTCATGTTATACGAGCGGGTAGTTTTGTTGTGGACGTCGGCCATTTTAAAGATTTGATTATCGAGTAGCAAGTATCAAGACAGGATAAAGTTACAAAATCAAAATCCAGCGGATTTGAATGTTTATAGAAAAAATTGTTTGTAAGGAACGGTGCGACTCCGGCTGGAGTCGAATTTCTTGTACACGATGATGTTTCTATAAACATGTGATGCCGCCGGCATCAATCTTCTAACCATTGAAACAAATATTCATCTTTAAATTCAATTTCAAATGCTTTTAAAAAATCAAGATATTCTTCTTTAAATGTTTTCTTTTTATGATGTTCCTTTTGGTTTTCAATGTAACGAATTACATTGCCCAGCTGAGAGTGCGAATAAGAAAAAGCCCCAAATCCTTTTTGCCAGTTAAATTTAAATGGCGTGAAACGTTTTTCCTTTACCATAGCATCAGACGATTTTTTTACCTCACGAACCAAATCGGAAAGGCAGCATGTGGGTTTTATTCCAATAAAAAAATGAATATGGTTTGATGTTCCGTTAATTGCTAACATTTTTTGCCCTTTGTTTTGCACAATTCCTGTAATGTATTTGTACAATTCTTCTTCCCAACTCTTATGAATTGTTGCGTTTCGGTTTTGAACGGCAAAAACGACCTGGATGTAAATTTGTGTGAATGTATCGGCCATAATATAGGATTTAGAATTAATAAAAATACGAATTTTCAAAGTACAAATCCAGCGGATTTGAATGTTTATAGAAATAATTGGTAGGTTGGAATGGTGCGACTCCGGCTGGAGTCGGATTTCTTATACACGATTATGTTTCTATAAACATATGATGCAGCCGGCATCGGGAGCATAGGTATTTCGGGATTGGTATTTTTCCCTTTTATGCGGCTCATGTTATAAGAGCGGGTTGTAAGGTTGTGTACATCCATAAGAATAGTATCGGGTACAAGACACAAGTATCAAGACTGGAATAAAGATACAAAATCTACATCCTCCGGAGTTCAAAGTTTCGAGTTTTAAGTTCAAAGTTAGGGGAGAGAGAATCAAGATGCAAGAGTCAAGACACAAGTATCAAGTATCACGAATCTGAATATGGAGGTTTTTTGGTAATTAATAAAGAAAGTCTCAGATAGGAAAGTGAGCAGCGAAGAGGGAAGAAAAGACCAAGTATCAAGTAGTAGAAATCGGGTTTATTCCTCAATTTTTGTTAGTATAACTTTCGAATAAATTCCCGGGCGCTGGTAGCATTCTTCCATTTTCCCATTGGGCATTATTTTAAGCGTTATTATTTGGGTTTTTGTTTCGTCGCTTAAAACTAAATTTCCATGCTGGAATTTCCCACTAAACCTTTGCCAGCCGGCTTTATTGATGTTCCATCGCGGAGCAACACCCCATGCATAAATCGCTTTTGCTTCGTGCTTATTATAAATTTCCTCCACTACAATGGCCGTATTTAAGATGCCATCGGCAACACCAAACCAGCTACCCGAAAATTTTGCAAGTTCTTTTGGAATCGCTCCCGGGGGAGGTTTAATGGTCATGTTTTCGGGAAAGACTAAATCTGAAGTTTTTGCCCGGTTTTCTAAAAACTGGTTAAAACTACTTTTATAGGTAAACTGATAACTTTGGTTGTTTAATAACCAGTCGCTGATTTCTTTTACAGGTTCTGTTGTATTTATCCAGTAATCAGGTAAAAACCCCCTGCATTCTTCAAAATCGGGTATTAAAATAAAATGGCGGGGTATTTTGGCAATAAATTTAGAGTTTGGCAGATAATAATCGCAAGCACTTGAAAACATTCCGCTTCCACCTGTATTTTCTCCGATAAGGATTCTGTTTTTAACACAAGCTGAGACGCCAACAAAAGCCTCCCCGGCAGATAGTACATTCCGGTTGGCTAAAACAAGCAGTTTCCCTTTAAAATCCTCACCTGTTTTAGTAGGTTCACCATTTTTTGAGCACACCCACTTTTTTTTGGGTGCAATTTGATAACTTTTTACCAGTCTCCGGTTCTTCTCTATCATCTGCCTGAAACCCGGCGATTGTGCTGCTTTTGACTCTAGATCGTACCCGGCATAATATTCAATTATGGGAGGAGAGCTGAGCTCTCCCCAATGGGTATCCCAATAAACTTTTCCGTTTAAATTACTGATAAATGTTTGTGGGAATAAAGAAGAACCGCCCCCGTTGTTCATAACATTGGCAATAATATACTTTTCATCCTTAAGCTGATGACCCGATTCCATAAACTGTTTCATTATTGGGTAAATTTCGTTGGCAAAGCTTGATACATTCACAATAGCTATATTATTCACTTTCCTAATGTTAAAAGGCCTGGATTGATTGTTTTTGACAAAGCCAAGACGGTTTTCATGAAATTGGATTTCGATGGGTTTATTGTTAAAAGAAAGTTTTTGGGAAGTTATGGGTTGATACGAAAATACCCCGATTAAATAATGATTTTCCCCTGCCGGAGAAAGTGTTTTAAATAGATAATTACTAACATCGTTTTGCGTAAAATAATCGCCGGTTTTCACGGGTTCAAACTGAGAGTTTATGACTTTGTATGTTTCCTGTTCTGTTTCTGCAACAACAATATCGCAGAAATAAACGGTAAGGTGTTTATATGCTCCGTATGCGTTTTTTCCCTGTAAACCTATATGTCCATCGCTTATTAAGCTTAAAATTTCCGACCATTCTTTCTCAAATTCATCGATTGGAATTGTATCCTTTTGTTCAGCAAAACTACGGAGTTCAGAAAAATAGAGATCGAAATCTACACCCTGATGTTTCCAGTATTCATATCCGGCATATGACGTTTTAATCAGATATTCAAATACCTCAATGTCTTCCAATGCCTCCTTTTTTGTTAAAAAATCAGGTATTGGCAAATCCATATTGCCATAATGAAATAGTATTTTATGATACTCTACAGGACTTTCAGCACACTTAATATACTGATTAAGTGTGCTCGGGGTTTTTGCGAGCTCAGTTTTTTTACTGCACGAGGTGAGAACATTTAATAAAAGGAAAACCAGCAATACTAAACAAACTCTTTGGTGGTTCATGTCACTGAATTTTGTTATGGATAGTTTTTGAGAGACATGTACGGTATTCGTATCGTTTTGGTTTCAGAATAGTTAAGAATCCTTTGCCAAACCTTAACTTCCACAGCTGCATTACGGGATTGGTATTTTTCCCTATAATGTGACTCATGTTCCAGGAACGGGTGGTTTTATTGTGTACATCCATTGGATGTTCAAAGTTTCGGGTTTAAAGTTAATGAAAAAAGTCGCAGTCGCAGCTTGCAGTGGCAGGGAGAAAGATAAGAAAGTCGCAGTTGCAGTTTGTCGGTTATAGCACTTTTTTCACCCCCGGGATTTGTTTTGCCAGCCAGGCAATAAAAAAACAAGCCACCAAAGCTATCGGGGCCAACACAATAAATTTCAGAAGCTGTGGAATTTGAAAGTTTAGAAAAACAGCACTTATCCCGAGTAAAACAGGTGTGTGAAAAACATACACTCCGTAGGCGCTGTCGGAAAGTTGTTTGCCGGATTTTCCCTGTTTATTAAGTCGCTTTTTGAAGATCCCGAACAAGCCAATTATTAAAGAGATACCAACCAACTGCTCCCAGGTGGTATAAGAAAAACATTGCCAGGTAAAACCGCCCATAAATTTGTCGGTGCCATTTTCTGCTGCCCCTCCAAGTAAAAATAATACCGGGAATCCTATAAAAATAAGTGTTTGTGCAAAGGCAAACCAGCGCCAACCGGATTTGCTGCTTATGTTTCCCATCCAGTTATTTTGATATGCAATAATTCCGAAGGAAAAGAGAAAAATATATTGTAGAAAGTGAGGAAATTGAAATCCTGTAAAAGGGGATCCCCAACCCACCGGCAACCAAATACGAATAATAAATTGTCCTAATCCGATTAGAAAAGCAAATAATAATATATTTTTTGCCTCCGGGAATTTCATTATTATTTTAAATTTTAAAAGTCGAATCAGTAAAAAAATGCCAGTAAAAACCAGCAGTGCTTCCACAAACCACATGGGCCCAAATCCCCAGGCATCCGGGTTTTTGAGAAGTTCAAAAAAGGTGTCTTCTTTTTCAAAAATGTATTTGTTCCTTATGTAAATGGTTAGTGGATTCAGCAAAAAAAAGAATACTAAAAGTGGAATTCCCAGTCGCACCAATCTTTCTTTAGCAAATGTTTTCGTTCCTTTTCGGTTGAGGGAAGGCAGAATAAAATATGCCGAAATAAAAAAGAACATGCCCATAAAAAATGCCTGATTGGTTGCTACAAACAAAGCCATAGGGAATATTGACGGAAAATCGGCCTGCGACTCATTGTAAAACCAGCTTCCGGGCGCACCATAAGTAATAATTAGGTGATGTAAAACAACTAATCCTATCAGAAAAATACGGAGGTTATCGATGTAGAAAAGACGTGATTTTGACATTGACATAAGTTTTGTAAAAAATACACTGATTAATAATTTTTTGGGTCACTCTTTTTATTCTCTGAAATACATCTTCAATTCAAAACAATAAAATTAAGGGCATCTCTAAAAACTCCTTCGCATCAAAATTTTCAGAGTTTTTCAGAAACAATTCAAATTTTTGAAACACTATCGGGATAATGTAATAAAATTTGAAGCAGGATATGGAAAACTCTGAAAACCCTTCGGGAACGAAGATAATAATCAATCTGACTGCGTTATAATTTTTTGAAATAGCTACGGCTATTCTAAAAAATTATGCCTTGCATATTACTCATTATCTTCATTTTTTGAAAGAAATGAGTTTTTAGAGATGCCCTTAATATAGCTCGTCCATGTTTTAATATTTCATTACAGATTATTTAGGAGGAAATGTGAGTACAATTTCCATTTCATTTTTGCAAGAATAACTGACATTTTCCTGATTGTGTGGAATAAAAAATTTATCGCCGCGCTTAATCTCTCGTTGTTCATTTTTTGTTTTAATTATTCCTTCTCCGTTTGTGACAATACCGACATAAAATGAGTTGGAATTTTTAATAAATGTTTCTGTTATTGACAGTCGATGAACACTGAAGCAGGGAGTTTTTTTAGAATCTATTAAAACTTCTTCTTTCCCCCCTTTTTGTTGTTGAATTAATCCGGGTGTACAAAAATGCTTTTTTCGCACTTCTTCTTTTGATAACGAACCGAAGTTGAGCATATTTAATCCAAAATCAATTCCTTTTCCCATAAACCTCGATTCTTCCGGCAATAAGTATCCGCCCCGCTCAAATTCTAAACGTGCAACAAAATCTGTTGGCTCCATTATTTCAATCATAAAAACACCTTCTCCAATAGCATGCGGCAACCCACCAGGGACAATAAACACATCTCCTTGCTTAATAGGAATTTTCTTAAAATAAGAAAGCAATTTCTTTAGGTCCTGCTTTTCAATAATTTTTGAGAATATACTACGTTCCGGTGTCTTTTGAAAACCCAGGTAGATATACGGATTCTTAATTCCCTCCCGAATTCCCAGTATTACATAGGCTTCTGTTTTCCCGGAATTGCTTTTTAAATACTTTTGCGCAAACTGAATAGTAGGATGAACCTGAATGTGTAAACGAATTGCAGAATCTAAAAATTTAAGTAGAAACTGTGTGTTGGCTCCAAATTTATCAAAGTGACTTTTTCCAAGCAGTTCATTTGGATATTTTTTGAAAAGAGAAGTTAGATATATTTTATGATCATTCAAAACTACTTCGGAAAGTCCTTCAACTTTGTCTTCTCTTCCTTTGTTCACTGCTTGCGTGGTAGATGCAATCCAGTCTTCGGGGAAATGGGTGTCTTCCGGATTTTTCTTTCCGTTTAATTGGTCTAAAATGCGACCTCCCAAATAAGTGCGCCAGACCCGGTTCGAATCAAATAATATGATTTCAGGAATAATCATAGATTTTTTATAAAAGCAAATAATCCTGAGTAGCTCATGTAACTCATTATCAGTGAGAAAATCAGAACAAAAACCAATTGGATATTTGTAGCAACGGATAGTTTTTTTTCTTTAACAACAATTTTTTTGTTTCCGAGATAAATAAGAGAAGCCACCGTTACCGGTAAAATTAAAGCACTAAATGCCTGAGAAGCAATCATTATTGTTACAGGTTTTGCCTGAAATAAGGGCACGATCATTCCGAAAAAGGAAAGTATTAATACGTAAATCCGGTAATCCAGTCTTCTCAGGTTTGGTTTGCGTTCGTGGTAATCATCTAACAACCAGGGCAGCATCGAAACATTCGGGAACTGAGAACTTACTCCGGCAGCTACAACTCCTAAAGTAAAAACCCCAACTGCAAACAAGCCTGCAACCGGTTCAAGTAATACGATCATCTCTGAAACATTTTCTAACGAAATGCCCTGTGCATGTAATGTTCCGGAGGCTGCCGCCATAACGGATGCGCTTACAACAAACATCATGATTCCTGCAAACATGGCATCCCTTTTCTGTATTTTATAGTCTTTCCAGGTCCAATTTGCTTCTTTTACCAAAGTTCCCCTCAGAATAAATAAACCTGAAAAAACGGTAGTTCCAACAATTGAAGCGATAACAAGAAAAGCTTTGTCTTCAGAACCGGTTTCCGGCACTTTAGGAATTAGTCCTTTTGCAATTTCTTCAACCGGAGGGGGCATTATAAAAAAGTTTATCAGAAAAGAAATGGCCATTATTGCCACTACAAAAGTGAGAATTTTTTGAAAAACCTTTGTTCTGCCATCGAGAAATAACAGATAAACAATGGTTACAAAAAATAGTGCGATTGCAATATGTGGAATTCCTCCTTCAATAAATGTCTTGGTCCACTCGTGGCAAATATCTGCTATAATTCCCATTACCCCGATAATACTGCCGCTGACGTGCAAAGTTAAAGCAACAATAAAAAAAATACCAACGGCAGGATGAATGTGTTTTTTGAATGCCGCCAAAGCTGTTTTCCCTGTGACAAGTGTAAACCGGCCATATTGGTTTATCATAAAATAGGTAATGTAACACGACAATAAAATAGCCCATAGTAGAGACATTCCATAATCTGCACCAGCCTTTGCCATTGAAGTAACTGAGCCGGTGCCAACGGTAAAACCAAATAGAAAAATTCCAGGCAAGAGAGACTTAATAAGTTTTTTTAATCTCATAATTATTAGGTCAGGTGAATTTAAAAAGTATGGATACTTCGGGATTTATCCAAACTGAGAAAAATTGAGGAGGGGATTAATTTTTTGTCTTCAAAAAAAGAAAGATTAACCAACGCTGGTTATTAGTCATGCCCCCATTTATTATGAGGGCATGATTAAACAATCATTAAACTACGGGTAATTTCCATGGAGCCCTGTAAATTGGTGTAAGTAATTGATTCGCATCTTCGTCGCCAATAAATTTGCTGTTGTCTGCATCCCAATATAACCTGCGACCTGTTTTAAAAGCAACATTTCCTAAATGGCAAACCCTTGCTGTATTTGCAGCAATCCCAATATTTGCATTTGGCGAAATGGATGGATCTTTAATACAATCGATAAAATTTTTCATGTGGTTGTTTAGTCCCTGACCATCACCTTTTTGTAATTCTACTCGTTCCATTGCGGGATTGTTGCCACCTTCGGGAATTACCTCCCAGCCTCCGCGATCGACAACTAAAGTACCGTTGTTTCCAACAAAACCGACACCGTGCGAACGTCCGTAGTAACCTCCGTCAATTCCAATTCCATGATCCCAAAGCATCGTGTAACCATCAAAATCGTACAAAGCCTGTTGGGTGTCCGGAGTTTCGCAGGCATCATCGGGATAAGCAAATTTTCCTCCCATCGACATTACTGATTTTGGTGCTTTTGCTTTCATTCCAAATAGGGCATAATCAATAATATGTACCCCCCAATCGGTCATCATACCACCGGCATAATCCCAAAACCATCGAAAAGTAAAGTGAAACCGGTTTTTATTGAAAGCTTGTTTTTTTGCCGGCCCTAACCAGAAATCGTAATCGACACCTGCCGGTGGCGCACTGTCTACAACAACCGGCACTGATTTCATCCAACCCTGGTACGACCATGTCCGAACGGTACGAATTTTACCCAAAGCACCTGAATGAACAAATTCAATAGCTTTTTGCCAATGTGTATCACTGCGTTGCCACTGCCCAACTTGAACAACATTTCCATATTTGGCTGCCGCCCGTTCCATTATGTTTATCTCCTCGATGGAATTTGCCAGAGGTTTTTCACAGTAAATGTGTTTGCCTTCCTGGGCTGCATTAACAAATGGAATGGTGTGCCAGTGGTCGGGAGTTCCAATAATTATTACATCGATTCCCGGCTCCTCCAGTAATTTTCTGAAATCTTTAAATCCTTTAGGCTTTGTACCCTGAATTTTTTCAGTGTCCGCGATTCGTTCGTTTAACACGTTTTCGTCAACATCGCAAATGGCAGCACATTCTGTATTCGGTTGGCGTAGAAAGGCCTGCAAATCGGAAAATCCCATTCCTTTTGCACCAATTAAACCACAAACCAGTTTTTCGTTGGCACCTTTGAATGAATTCATAGCCATGGGCGTTGAAGCTGCAAGACCAAATCCTGCGGTTGCAAGTGCTGATTTTTTAATAAAATTTCTTCTGTTTGTCATTTTTTAAGAATTGTCGGAGGTCCGAAGCCGGAAGTTGAAAGAATGACCGAAGCCGGAAGTCCGAAGTTATAGTTCTAATTTATTTTTTTTGTGAATGCAACCATCATATTCATCAGGTTGTATGAAAATTTATAAAGCTTTAAAAAATCTTCTTCTGAAAAATAATTTCTTCTTTTAGCCTTATGAAGACATGTTACAACTTCTGCTAATGAACGAATTGCATAACCCATGAATTTCTTAAATTCTGGATTGGACTGACCGATGGATCCCTCAGAAATATTTAATGCGATAGAATCAACAGCCCTTCTTATTTGAGAAGAAAGATTATAGATTTCTTTTGGAGGAAACTTATCGGACAGGACATTAATTTCCTCCCCAAAATCCATAGCTTTTTGCCAAATAATAAGTTTCTCAAATTTGAATTCCATCGTCTTTCTTGATTATTCCATTGTTTTTTTTGTCTCTCATTTTCCCTCTTCCGACTTCCGACTTCGAACTTCTGTCTTTCTTATTCTTTCTGCATTGCATCGTCAAATGCCACATCCGAAGATTCAAAGTCGGAATATCTCACAAAATCGCAAGCCTCGGCAGCACCAACTTCGCGGTTCATACCGCTGTCTTCCCATTCAACCGAAAGAGGGCCTCTGTAACCAATGTCGTTTAATGCACGGATTATATTTTCAAAATCGATTTTTCCACGGCCCAAACTACGGAAATTCCAGTATCGGCGATTGTCTCCAAATTCCATGTGACCACCAAAAACACCAACTCCCATCGGAACATCGCTCCAGTACGCATCTTTCATGTGAACATGGAAAATCCGGTCGGCAAATTCATAGATAAAACGAACATAATCAACATGCTGATATCCAAAATGACTTGGGTCGAAATTAAACCCAAATGCCGGATGGTTATTTAAAGCTTTTAAAGTTAAATGAGCGGTGTGTATATCGAATGCAATTTCTGTTGGATGGACTTCCAATGCAAATTTAACACCTAATTTTTGGTATTCATCTAAAATTGGTTTCCATCGTTTTGCAAAATCCTCGTATCCTTTTTCAATCATTTCAGGAGTAACTGGTGGGAATGAATAAAGCAGGTGCCAAATCGGACTTCCGGTAAATCCAATAACAGTATCGAGCCCGAGCATTTTGGCAACTTTGGCTGTTTTTATCATTTCGTTTGCTGCACGCTGGCGGACTCCTTCCGGGTCGCCGTTGCCCCAAATATAATCGGGTACTATACTTTTGTGACGTTCATCGATATTGTCGGAAACACACTGACCAACCAAATGAGTTGAGATGGCAAATAGTTTAAGATCGTATTTTTCAAGCAATGCTTTTCTTTTGTCGCAATATTCCTGGTCGGCTTTGTCAATTTCCATATGGTCGCCCCAGCAACATAGTTCCAGGCCTTCGTAGCCAAATTCCTGCGCTTTCTGGCACATGGTTTCAATGGGAAGATCGGCCCATTGACCGGTGAAAAGTGTAATTGGTCTTGACATATTTTTTAGTTTAAAGTTTCAAGTTCAAAGTTTCAAGTATGTTTAATTCATTGAGCAGAAAATTTTAAGTTTTATACTCAATATTTAGGTTGATTTTTTCTTATTCCCCTCCTTGGGAGAGCTTGTCCCGAATATCGGGAGCTTAGGGGGAGGCTCTTTTCTATTCCCCAAATTTTACCCATTTCATATTATCATCGTAACCGGCTTTTACAATGGTGTCGATAAATTGCATGCCGCGGATTCCATCTTCAACGCCTGGGAAATCAAACATTTCAACGGTTGGCTCTTCATTATTCATTTTCGCACGGACAGTTAATGAGAAGTTGCGATATATATTTGCAAAAGCTTCCAGATAACCTTCGGGATGACCGCCGGGTACCCGTGTATTATGAGCCGCAATTGTGCTATTCATACTTGTGCCGACACGGAGAACCTGCATTGGTTTATCGGGCCATTTTACAATTAAGGAATTGGGTTCCATTTGTGCCCATTCCAAACCACCTTTGTCGCCATAAACCCTTATTCTAATAGCATTTTCTTCGCCTGCTGCAATTTGGGTTGCAACCAAAACCCCTTTCGCACCGTTTTCGAACCGCAGCAGTGCGGCACCATCATCGTCTAACATACGGTTTGGAACAAATATGTTTAACTCTGCACAAAGTTCAGTAACTTTTAAACCTGTAATATATTCGGCTAAATGGTGTGCATGAGTTCCAATATCTCCCATAGAACCTGCTTTACCGGAACGTTTTGGATCGGTTCGCCAGGAAGCCTGTGGATTGCCTGTATCTTCTAATTTTGTAGAAAGCCAACCTTGTGGATATTCAACATATATTTTACGGATTTTGCCAAAATCGGCATTGGCAACCATTTGTTTAGCGTGTTTAACTGCCGGGTATCCTGAGTAAGTATGTGTTAAGGCAAAAGTTAATCCGGTTTGATTTATTTTTTCTTTCAGCTTTAAAGCTTCATCCAAAGTGAAAGTAATTGGTTTGTCCAGCACAACATTAAACCCGTTTTCTAAAGCCATCATTGCCGGGTCAAAATGTACAAAGTTGGGTGTAACAATGGAAACAAAATCCATTCTATCGCCTTCAGGAAGTTGTGCTTCCTTTTCAAACATTTCCTGATAAGTTTCATAAACACGGTTTTCAGGAATAAAATAAAGTTTCCCGGAAGATTTAGAAATTTCAGGATCAACACTAAAGCAGCCACAAACCAATTCAATTTGATTATCCATTAAAGCTGCCAAACGATGTACCGCACCAATAAATGCATCGGTTCCGCCACCGACCATTCCCATTCTAATTTTTCTATTCATGTTTAATAAATTTTGTTTTATATACTTTTTAGTTGATTTTGAAATTACGACGTTAAATTTATAACTCTTTTGGAATGAAACAAAGGGCAACCAGAATATAGTTGTGTAGAATTCAAAAATATTGAGTTGAATTCATCGTGGATTTCAACTACATTTCACTAATTTAGCCTTTGAATATTGAAATAATGATTTAAACCAATAAACCATGAAGAGAAGAAATTTTATTAAAAGTACGGCGGCCAGTGGAATTGCATTGTCAGGATTAACAGGAATAATGGGAGCCTCGGCTTCAGGATCAAAAGTTTCCAATTCGGCAAAATTTAATTTGAAATATGCACCCAACCTGGGAATGTTTCGCGAACATGCAGGAAGGGATCCTATCGACAATATCAAATTTATTGCCGACCAGGGTTTCCGTGCAATTTTCGATAACGGATTAATGAACAAACCTCCGGAGCTGCAGGAAAAAATTGCAAATGAATTAGCACGTTTGGACATGGATTTGGGACCTTTTGTTTTGTATGCCGATTTTAAAGTGAAATCAATGGTAACTCAGGATCCTGAAATTAAGGAAATGCTAAAAAAGAAAATGGCAGATGGGCTGGAAGTACAAAAGCGGACGGGCATAAAAACTGCTTTAGTTGTTCCGGGTCGTTTCGATGATGCTCTGGAATGGGATTACCAAACAGCCAATGTTATTGATAATATGAGGATGTGTTGTGATATTGTTGGTGAATCAGGTTTAAAATTGGTTATGGAACCGTTAAATGCATGGACTAACCATCCGGGATTGTTTCTCACTAAAATGCCACAGGCACACATGATTTGTGTGGCCGTTAACCATCCAAGTTGTAAAATCGTTGACGACATCTACCATCAGCAAATTACCGAGGGAAATATTATTCCGAACATTGATATGTGTTGGGATTCTATTGGAGCTTTTCACATTGGCGACAACCCTGGCCGAAAAGAGCCAACAACGGGTGAAATCAATTACAAAAATATTTTCAAGCACATTTACGATAAAGGTTACGATGGAGTTTTGTGTGCTGAACATGGGAAAAGCATATCGGGTAAAGAAGGCGAGTTGGCATTGATTAATGCGTACCGTGAAGTTGATGCGTTTGAAGTGTAAATAAAAGTTAAAAATTAGAAGAGAAATAAAGTTTGAGAAGATGAATTACAAGTAAAAACTTTTTCAAATTGGATTGAAAATTGAATATGTCACTTCTATAATTTTTAAGCCTAATTTGGATATGTTTTCAACGAAGTTAAAAAGTGAACCTTTTCCTGTTATTTTTTTACAGTGTACCTGGGTACAATTATTATTGCTAATACTGAGAAAATTAAGCATCCAAACAATTCCTAAAATAAAGTTGTCTGGAGTACCATTTTGGAATGCATAAATGCTACAAAATGCACTGTTTTGCAATTTTTACCTTTCCGTATCTAGTTGGTAATCAAATGCCTTGTGTTCAAGCCTGATCCATTGGTAGTCAAAAGGTTCGCGATTCGGCTTCGTTATTTTTGCCTGATAAAAAAGACGTTACACCGATGCAGCGTCTTTTTTATGACTGGAGGGTCCTACTGGAGGGTCCTTTTTTTTTCATCAAAAATTCGGAAGCTATTTTTCATCTCATTACAATTTATTTTTTTTAACGGTATTCGATGTAGCTCGCTGTTTACTGTCTCCTTTTACAACAGTTTATTGCCAAGCTCGTTTCACTATTTGTTTTCCAACTTCACATTTATGGATATGGTGTTTTGATGTCGTTCATTAGTTGCTGTGTTGCATATTTAGTAGTCCAGCTCATCTAGGTGAACCGGGAAATAAGTGCTATTATTAACGCGTGAGACGAAAAATTGAATTATTGGCACCGGGTGGAGATGTGGATTCTATTAAGGCAGCTATTGTGGCTGGTGCTGATGCAGTTTTCTGTGGCTTGAATAAATTTAATGCCAGAAACCGGGCAGCAAATATTAGCTTCAATAATTTGCAAGGGATTTTACGTTTGGCACATAAAAACAATTGCGAAGTTTTTCTTACACTGAATATTTTAATTCTTGAAAGTGAAATTCCTGAGCTCATAAATTTGCTGAATAAACTGGTAAACACCAGTATTAATGGAATAATTGTTCAGGATTTAGGGATGTTTTATCTCTTGAATAAATATTTTAGTAACCTTAAAATACATGCTTCAACCCAGCTTACTACGCACAACACAGGACAAATCAAGTTTTTAAGTCAATTAAATGCCTCCAGAGTTAATTTGTCGCGCGAGTTAAATATCGATGAGATTAAAACTTTAACCACAGTTGGTCTCCAAAACAATGTATTAACCGAGGTATTTGTACACGGTTCGTATTGCCTGTCTTTCTCCGGAATTTGTTACACGAGTTCCGTTCATGGAGGGAAATCGGGTAATCGTGGCAGGTGCAGCCAACCCTGTCGCGAAAGATATCTAACTACACATGCCGGGAAAGATTTTCCGCTTAATTTAAAAGATAATTCAGCCTATTTCGATTTAAAGAAATTGTATGATGTAGGTGTTGCCTCGTTAAAAATTGAGGGTAGAATAAAGGAGTTTGAATACGTTTATACAGTTGTTAATTCGTGGAGAAAACAAATTGAGAATTTTATTGAGAACAATACTTTGCTCACCGATAATAGCGAATTGTATAAAGTGTTTAACCGCGATTTTACGAACGGATTTTTACAGGGAAAAATCAGTAAGGACATGTTTATTGATAATCCGATGAGTAATTCAACGAGGCATTTGGAAATTGATAGTGATGCTACAAACCTTAAATCCTTAACAAGTAAACAAGAATTGTACAATGAAAAGGCGGAAACAAGAACTCAAATTCAGAATAAGATTGATGCCTTAAGTATTGAAAAAATTCCTTTGCAAATTTCTATTTCAGGGAAATCGGGTGAACCTTTAAAAGTAGTTGTTGAATCTCCAGACACTTCGTTTAATGTGTTATCGGAAGTTAATTTGGTGAACAAAGGAACGGAAGCCTTAAGCGAAAAAATGCTAATTAGAAGATTGAAAGTCATTAATGATACGGAATATTTTATCAAAGAATTAGACTTAGGAAATCTTGAAGGTATTGTGTATCTTCCATTTAAAGAATTGACTTCAATAAAAAAGAGATTACTGTTTATTCTGAACGAATCGAAAAAATGGATATCGCTGGTTGCCGTACCGAAACTTAAAAAACAAAATGAGGAAGAAATTAAACCAACACTTTCAGTTTTAATTTCCTCTGAAAACGATTTGCACCTTTGTGATAAAACTAATGCAACAGTCTATTTTCAGCTTCCAAATAGTTTTAAAAATAAATGCGATGAGTTTGTTAAATTGTTTCAAAAAAACCAAAAACTAATCCCCTGGTTTCCCTCAATTTTAATTGGCGATGATTATGATGCTGCCGTGGAATTCCTTCAGAAATTAAATCCTAAATTGATTATAAGCAATAATACGGGAATTGCATTCGAAGCGAATAAAAACAATATTTCGTGGATTGCCGGTCCTTTTTTGAATACGACAAACTCTTATACTTTATTGAGTTTAAAGGAAAATTTTAATTGTTCGGGTGCTTTTATTTCAAACGAATTAAATAAAACTCAGATTCAGAATATTAAAAAGCCCAAAGATTTCGAACTTTATTACAGTATTTATCATCCAGTTATTTTAATGACGAGCCGACAATGTTTGTTTCACCAGGTTAGCGGATGCACAAAGAACATTGTAGATAAAACATGCATACAGAATTGTGCAAAAACAGCATCGATTACGAATTTAAAAAACACTACCTTTTTTATTGAAAAGGTAGAAGGCAACTATCATAATGTATATAATGAAACGAATTTTTTGAATACAAAAATTGTGAAAGACATTCCGAATTTATTTTCCGAATTTTTAATCGATTTAAGAGACATAAAAACCGATACAAAAACGGTTTTAGATAAATTAGAAATAATTACACTTTTTGAAAGTTATGCAAACGGGGATTCCGAAGCTGCTTCGGAATTAGAACGAATAATCATTCCTTCAACAACTATTCAATACTCAAAAGGAATCTGAGACATTTATTGATTTAATTGAAGGGATGTTGCTAGTTCAGTTGTTTCTTGTTTATTTTTAAACGAGTTTGAATGAGATAATATAAAGAAAATTCATCTTTAGCTTTTCTTTTTTCAAGCGAACGACAAATATTAATCTTTTTTAATTACTCTTAATTTGATGTTGCGGAAAGCGGTTCTTGGCCCTTCGTCCTGCAATAAAATATTCCCTTCATTAAATTCACCCCATTTTTTAATATTTGCATACTTACTTTTTGCCAAAAGCTGATAATATTCCTTGCTGCTCTTTTCAATTTCAACCGTTTTTGTTCCATTTAGCCAGTGTTCAATATTATTTCCATCAACTATAATACGGGCTTCATTCCACTCTCCTATTGGCCTGACCCTAGCATTATCTGGTGCCCGGATTAAATCGTACAATGAGCCACAGGTTCTGTTATAATCGGGCTTATCATAAGGCCAGTTATTATTGTCTAAGATTGCAAATTCCAATCCAAGACCATGCCCTGGAGATGCTTCAAGAGATTCGTTTACAAAATATTTAATTCCGCTATTGGCCTTATCTTTGATTTTAAATTCACACTTTATTTCAAAGCTTTCATATTTTTTATCTGTTATTATATCACCTCCCTTCAACGAGTCCGGCATTTCATTACCCAAGCAGATAAGCAGTCCATCTTCAATAATCCATCCATTAGATGGAAAATCTTTTTTATATATGCCTCTCCATCCATCAAAAGTCTTTCCGTCCCACAGAAGTGTCCACCCTCCTTTTATCTCTTTTTTCGTCAAAGTGTTGACTTGTTCCGATGTATTATTCCCTTTATTCGATAAGCAGGAGATTGAAAAAATACCCATGCAAACAATAACTCCAATCAATAATAATTTATTTCTGATTTTATTCATTTTACAAGCGTTAGTTTAATAATGAGCTGAAAAGTGCAAAAATATTTATGAATATAAAAACAAAGCAGGCAGTGAGTGATCATTCTTCATTTATTTTTAAACAAAGACACAACCAATAATCCCCAAAAAAATGAACCAAAAATTTTCAAAATTTGACATTCTTTAGATTATTATCAAAAAATAATCCACATTTGAAAAATGGGATTTCATAAAATTATAAATTTGATTTTTGTTAATTAAAGGAAGCTTTCACATGCAAATGAGACTGTAACTTTATTTTGTTGTAAATATTTTGGAAGATGAGAACAATACTATTTGCTTTATTTCTTTTGCTTGGAAACAATACATTCTGTCAAGATATTCCAATAAATTTTGAAATTAATAATTTGAGAAATTCTGATGGTAGTATAATTGTATCCGTTTATAAGGATAAAAAAAGTTTTGGCGAAGGTATTCCTTCGTCACATAAAATCATTCCCAAAAAAGAGAATATGAATAATGGAATTTTAAAAGCACATTTTTCATTGCCTGCTGGTATTTATGGACTCGTATTTACGGATGATGAAAATAGCGATGGAAGAATGACGAATAGATTAATTGGAATTCCAAAGGAAGGTTTTGGGTTCTCCAATTTTTATCTTTCAGGATTTAAAAAACCAAAATTTTCAGATTTCTCCTTTATTCTCACAGAAAATTTTGAAACAATGCAAATACGTTTAAGGTACATGTAAACTTGTTTGATATTGGTTAACTGTGCAGAGAATATGTGTCAAAAAATAGTACGATAATAGAAACTGAATAGTGGTTTTAAATTGATATTTATTGAAAGAAAAGTTTGCAAACTACCAATGACTATAAACCCCAAAACAAAATACCAGAAGCACTAATTAAAATCAAAATTCCAGCAAATAGATGGAGGTATTTTTCGTGTTTTTTGAATTTTATTAACGATGTTCCTTTATGACCTAGATAAACCGCCAACATCATTGTTAAAACTGTGGCAATTCCAAAAATCAAAGCAACGGTAATCATTCCAAAAGTACTGCTTTCGTACGCCGGGAAAATCAATATTGGAATAAGGACTTCGCAGGGACCGAAAACAAAAATCAAAAATAGAATCCAGGGAGTTAGTTTAGTGTTATCTTCTTTTTGCTCTTCGGTTGGAAGATGTTGCAAGCCGCGTATTTTTTTTGGTAGCAAATAGTTGGGCAAGTGAAAATGAGAGGAGTTTTTTAGGTATTTATAAATTCCGTAAAAGGTATATAAAATGCCAAAAGCAAAAAGCATCCAACCAACTATTTCGCCCCTGAAAGCTTCCAAATATTCCAGTTTATTTAAACTAATTCCAAGCGCAATCCCAATCATTCCAATAAGTATCGAACTGCCAACGTGCCCAACCCCTGAAATAAAAGTAATCCACATTGTTTTATTACTCGACCATCTTCTGGCTTTGCTCAAAACGATAAAAGGCAAATAATGGTCGGGACCCAAAATGGTATGCAAAAAACCGAGCGAACCAGCCGAAACAAAGAGTAAATATAATTCTTTCATAAACAAAAACTTATAACTTATTAATTAACGAAGCCTGGCATGCAGCTCCAAAACCATTGTCAATATTAACAACACTAACGCCGCTAGCGCAACTATTTAACATAGCCAGCAATGCAGATAATCCCTGGAAATTAGCACCATAACCAATACTGGTAGGAACTCCAATTACAGGTTTATCAACCAATCCGCCAACAACACTGGTTAGCGCACCTTCCATTCCAGCAACAACAATTAATACACGAGCATTTCGAATGAGGTCAAGGCGGTTAAACAGACGGTGAATTCCGGCCACGCCAACATCATAAATTGTTTCAACTTTATTGCCTAAAAAACGTGCAGTTACAGCGGCTTCTTCGGCCACGGGCATATCGGAAGTGCCTGCTGCTACAATGGCAATGTACCCTTCCGGGGCTACTTCTTCTGTTTTCTTATAAGAAATAGTACGGGCAATGGAATTGTATTCCGCATCGGGAATTACCTTTTTTACTGCATCGGCCATTTCGGGAGTTACACGCGTTGCCAGTACATCAATTCCGTTTTGATGCATACGTTCTGCAATTTGCTTAACCTGTTCAACTGTTTTTCCCGATGCATAGATAACTTCGGGCAGTCCTGTCCGTTTTTGACGGTCGGTATCGATGGTTGCAAATCCCATTTCAACAATACCGCTTTTGGGAAACTGTTTCAAAGCTTCCTGCAAATCAATTTCACCGACTTTATATTTTTCAAGAATATCTTTAAGATCCATTATTTATCAGAGTTTTTTATTACTGCTTTTTCAATTTCAGAAATGCTCACTTTATGTTTTTCAGCCAATTTCTTACAATCTGCATACTCGGGTTTTGACCGAACAAGTTTGCCTTTATAAAAACTTTGTTTTATTCGAATCGGACCATAAATTGTATCAACAATTAATTCTTCGCGACGTAAAATATTCTTATTAATTTTGTACTCACGAATTCCAATTGAAGTACTGTGTGTAAATATTATCTCTTTCATTTTTTCAACCAGAATTGGGTTACATAGAATTGAGAGCGTAACCGCCGGTCTCGATTTTTTCATAACAATTGGAACCAGCCAGGCATCACTTGCCCCAGATTTAAACAACTGCTCTAAAATAAAATCATAATGCTCCGGGTTCATGTCGTCGATATTGCTCTCTAAAAGAAATGCTTCTTCTGTGCTCACATCTTTTACCCGCTCCTTTCCTTCGCACAAATAAACACGTAAAACGTTTGGAACTTCAGTGTCGTAATAGCCAATTCCATACGCGGTTTTTGTAATTGGTAAGTCAATTTTATCGGTGAATTTATCTACCATGGCAACTAGAATTGCTGCTCCGGTTGGAGTCGTAGCTTCATAATTAACCAGGCCGGTTTTTACAGGAATGTTGGTTACAATTAAAGCTGTGGCAGGAGCCGGTACCGGCATAATCCCGTGGGCACATTTTACAGTTCCGCCTCCTAATTGAATGGGAGAGGAGAGTATTTTGTCAACCTTTAAATAATCTAAACAAATGGCAGCACCAACAATATCGGCAATTGAATCGAGAGCTCCAACTTCGTGAAAATGAACTTTTTCTTTTGAGATATTATGCACCTTTGCTTCCGCTTCGGCAATTAGATCGAAAATTTTTAAGGCGTTAATTTTGACCTGTTCAGTTAGTTCACTCCCATTAATTAATTCCTCGATGTGGCGTAAATGACGATGTTTTTCATTCTCCTGATTTTCTATAATTACTTTGGCTCTTGTCCCGGTAATTCCTCGGCGCTGATCTTGTTTTACTTCCAGATGAAACCCCTCAATATTTAGTTTTTTCAGTTCTGTTATTAAATAATCTTTGTCAACGCCCAAATCTATTAGTGCCCCAAGGTTCATATCGCCACTAATTCCTGCAAAACAATCGTAATATAGTATTCTCATTATGTTCTTTACTGCTTAATTATTTTTTCAACACCCGGTTCAGTTTACCAGAAACCAATCCTTCTTTGTCGATTTTTAATTCATTAAAACCAATGTTTCTGATTTTGTCAACAATCTCATCTTCCACAAGAAGTAGTTTTTCCAACTCCCCTTTTTGCACTTCAATTTGCCCATAATTTCCATAATGGCGAACGCGCACATCTTTAAATCCAAAATCGTTGAGAATATTTTCGGCATCTTCTACTTGCTGAAGTTTTTCTCTGGTAATCTGATGATTATATGGAATACGTGAACTTAAACACGGGCTGGCCGGTTTGTCCCAATTGGGAAGCTCAAAGTGTTTGGCAATTTGCCGCAACTCTTCTTTTGTAAGGTTGCAATCGACCATGGGCGACAAAACTTTGTATT